>JAEEGK010004507.1_pt1 | contig 34095 bp, 20 predicted proteins | sample 8958771 | NCBI WGS metagenome assembly JAEEGK01 (sample SAMN16246547, study PRJNA631951) | gut metagenome | biome: gut microbiome; feature: rumen; material: SC-attached | host: Bos | place: Iran: Karaj | collected 2018-10 | reverse complement strand
AGAAAGAAAAAAAAATTTCTAATAAAAAAAAAGATAATATAAAATATAAAAATAATAATAATGATAATGAAATTGTAAATTCATTTGATCAAACATCTCTTTTAAATGATATAAATCAATTAAAAAATATAAGAATTGAACATTCTAATAATTATTTAACATCAAATACTAATACAAATACAAATCCATATATAATTTCAAATGGATTTAAAACTACATATTATCCAGAAAATGTCACATCATTTTCAATGATAAATGAAAATAATCAAAATACAAATTCATCTTTTTCAAAATCATCAAAAAAACAAAAATTAAAAAGAAATGATTATTATAGGACAGAATATTTTAAATTAAGAAGAAAATATTATAATATTTTATCAAAATATGAAAAAGGGAAAAAAGATTCAGAATTATCTAAATTAAAAGGCTTTTATGAAGCACATAAAAATGATAAAAAATATAATTATTTAAAAGAAATAAATGAAAAATTAACAAATCAATTAAATGAAAATATAAAAATGTTTGATTATATTGAAAATAGAATTCAAAGTAAAGAAAAAGAAATAGAAGAAAAAAATGATTTAATTACAAAACAAAAAATATTAATTGATAGATTAATAGAACAAATTAATATAGAAAATATAAATAATAATGAGAGAAATCAACAAAACAATTTAGAAAATTATGATACAATGTCAAATGAATTTAATTATCAAAATTATAATAATACAAAATAAAATAAAATTTTTTTTTTTTAATTTATATATTAAAATAAAATAAATATTAATTAATACTTTTATTTTAGATATTAAAGAAAAATATCTTTAAAAAAAGATTCATCATTTGTTTCTAAATTTGAAGAATGAACAGTTGTAATAAAATATTCAACATCTTCTTCAATAAAAATTCCATGATTACGATAACTTTTTGTTATACAAATAAAACAAGAAATAAAACAAATAAATATAATTATCATCCAAACAATGACATAAAGAACGTTTTTATATTCATTATTTTTATTATTTTTTATTATATTATTTCCTTTAAATGATGTTTCATTATATTCATTTAATTCATTTTTTATTCTTTCAATATTTTCTTTATAATTTTCATTTTTTGATTTATCTTCTGAACCTATTAATATTTGAATTGTAAATATTAAAAAGAAAAAAATAAATACTGTTAATTGTCCATTATTTTTAATTTTGTCTAAAAATAATTTCTCCATTATAATTTTATTTAAAAAATATATTTTTTAAAAATATAAAAAAATATAAAAAAAGTGTTTAAATTTTAAATAGATAAAATGAATTATATCAAATTAATTTTCTTCAATTAAGTTATCCATTTTACTAATTCTTTGATTTGGTAACAACTTTTGATTTCCATCTATATAAGACACACTTCTAAATAAATCTTTATTAGTATCAATATATAAAAAATTTTGAAAAAACAAATAATCTTTTTTTCTAAAATATTTTCCATAAATAAACAAAATAATAGCATAAATAATAACAATAGAATTTAAAATAATCATTAAATAATGATTTTGTTCCATTGAAAAAAAAATAATATAAAAAAAATTTTATTTAAAAAACAATAATTATTTAATTAAAATATAATTTAATTACTACATATATAATATTTAAACCTTTTATTTTTATTTAATAATTTAAAATACAAGATAATCGAAAAAAAATAAAATAAAAAAATAAAAATCAACCAAAGAATAACAATAAGTAGAATAAAAATACCAAAAAAAAAATATTTTTTTAAAATTCCTCAACCCAATTTTTAGGATAACTAATACTTCCATCATCATCATATGAACTAAGCAAAGTTTGATTTTGTCCTCCTTTTTTAATCATTTCCATTTTTAAATGTTCAACATAATTTTGAGTACATTCATAGAATTTTTTCAAAGGATTAACCTTAGGAACAAAAGGAGGAACAGCTTGAAAATCAATAATATCACCCCAATTAAATCCATTAAAAAAAGGATGTTTTTTAGCAGAATCTAAACTACATAATCTCTTAGAAACTTTTTTTTTTAATAAATTCCTAATAAATGAATTAACAACAGGATCACCTTTCATAGGTAAATTATCTTCTTTTTTTAAAACTTCTCTATAAACTTCCATTGGATCAGTTGCATCATTTCCAAAAGGATAATAATTATAATATAATTCATGTGTTATTATGCCAACTGACCAATAATCACATGAATATGAATATCCTTTTCCTATTAAAACTTCTGGTGCAATGTAATGTGGTGTTCCTGTTATTGTTGATGTGAAATCTTTTATTTTAATTGCAGTTCCAAAATCTATTAATTTTATGTATCCTTTATCATCAATCATTATATTATCTGGTTTTAAATCTCTGTGGATTATATTTTTTGAATTTAAGTAATCTAAAATTATAAATAAGAATGATATGTAAAATTGTGTTTCTGGTTTATTGTGAAATTGACTTTGTGGTTTACCTTCTAAATATTTTCCTAATACTTTACCATTTATGTATTCTGTTAAGTAAAATACATTTTCTGTATTTTTAAATGTACGTACTAATTTCATTACAAATGGATGATCTAATTTTAATAATACTCTTCTTTCTTCTAAAAAATATTTTATTAATATTTTTTGTCTTTCTGCTGCATTTCTACTTACTGCTTTTATTGCATAATAATTCTTTTTATCATGTACTAATGCAACATTACCAAATTTTCCTCTTCCTAAATTTTTTACAAAATATAAACAATCTAAAGTCATATTAAAATTATCTTGTAATGCTATTTTTTTTTGTAAATAATCTAACATATTTTTATCTATTGTTTCATCAAAATCTTTTTTTGTTAAAACATATACTGTACATTTTGTACTTGCTTCTATTGTTGCTGATCTTGGTTCATGTATTAATAATGCCATTTCACCAAAACAATTTCCTTCTTCTATTTCTCTTATTACTTTTTTATCTTTTAATACTTTAACTTTACCTTTTTTAATTAAATAAAATTTATCTCCAATTTCACCTTCTTTAAAAATTGCTTCTCCTTCTTTATATTTCTCTTTTGTCATTAAAGAACATATTTTCATTAATCTTTGATCAGAAGTATTTCTAAACATTTCAGTTCTTTTCATATATTCTAATTGAGAAAAGAAAGATAATGTTTTTTTACGACTCATTTTTTGAGTTACTCCTAATAAATCTTCAATATTTTCCCATATAATTTCTACTAATCTACATTCACCTTGTGCATAAATATCATTTCCTAATGTAAAACTAGTTTTTAAAAATTCTTCTCCAAATAATTGACCTCTTTTACAAATAATTTCTGCATTATTACTATTTCCATAAGTTAAATTACCACATATTACAACATATAATTTTTTCAATTCTTCTTTTGATTTATTAATTTCTTCTTTTTTTAATATTAATTCCTTATCATTAAATAATTTAATTTCACTTTTTAAAAATAAAGGTTCTAAATAAGTTTCACTAGCAAATAAACATAAATGCTTACTTGATTTAAAAGCTTGTTTAATAATTGATTTTAAAATAATATATTTATAATCTTTTCCTAAAGTTTCAACCAATTGAGTATTTGAAATTTGAAAACAAGTAACTTTCGTTTTAGCACAACAAGAAAGTGATCTAGGAATATCAAATAAAACAGCATATTCTCCAAAAATATCTCTTGACTTTAAAACTCTAATAACTTTATTATTTTTTTCACAATCAACTTCTCCAAATTTAATAATAAATAAACTATCTCCAATATCACCTTCTTTAAAAATATTTTGTCCAATATCAAAAGTACATTTATACATTGAAGAAGCAATAGAATTTAATTTAACATTTTCCATTGATTCAAAAATTGGAACTAATTCAATAAATTTTAATCTATCTTCTAATTCTTGTTTATTAATAGTATTAACAACATCTCTAAAAATTTTACCATCTAATTCATAAAGTAAACAATAATCAACAGTTGATGCAGTCTCAGCTCTTTTTTTTCTTTCTAATAAAGCCAATTCTCCAAAAGTGTCTCCTGCTTTATAAAATCTTTTACCTTGCATTTTTTCACTTGTTATTTGAATTAATCCTTGTTTAATTAAATAAAAATAATCTCCTTTTTCACCTTCTTTATAAATATTTGTATTTGGTGGTATTTTTATTATTTCTATTTTATTTACTAATAAATCTATTGTATCTGGACTTTTGTCTTTAAATAAAAAATGTTGAGATAATGTTTTTTTTATTTGTTCTTTTTCAGAATTTGTTAATTTTTTTCCTAATTTTGTTCCTGGTGATAATCCTGTATCTAATTGAGTTGAAATTATTTTTGATGATTCAATTTCTTTATTGTTATTATTATTTTCCTCTTTTGATTTTCCTTCGTATATTATTATTTTTTTATTTTCATCTTCTAATGGAGGGTTGTCTATGTTTTCATCAATATTGTTTTTTGATTTACCCATTTTTTGGTTTACTATTATATTCTCTATCGTGTCAATTATTTATAAAAAAAATTCTTACTTTTATTTGACATACATCCCATGATTATTAATTGTTTAATAATTATTATTTTTGAATTTTTAATATATTTTGGTTATTTTTTTAAATGGTTTTTATTAATCTGTTTTAAAAAATAAATTTAATGTTTATGTTATATTTTTAAAAATTAAATTATTTAAATAAAATAAAAGTTATAGAATTAATATTTATTAATAGTTTTTTTTTAAAAGAAAAATAAAATTTAATATAATTAAAATAATAATATAATTTTTCAAAATTAAACTAATTCTTTTTTAATTTATTTTTATTGAAATTATAAGTTAATAATATTATTGAAAATATATTATTATTTTTAATTATCTTATAATATTTTTCTATATAAATTCAATTAATACTACATCAAAATATATATTTCAATTAAAAATAATTTAATATTTATCAAATATTTACATAAAAAATAAATCTTTTAACAATATTTTAATCATATAAAATATATTTAAAAAATAAAAATATAATTTATAATGAAATAATATTAAAAATTTTAAAACTTTATAATAAAATAGGTTTTTAAATTTTATATATTTTATTTATAAAAAATATATAAAATAATTTATTTTTTTAACTAATATTCCTTTTATTCATCCGAATATTTGTTGTTCAGAATAAGTAAGATATAAAAAATTATCTTCTTTGTCTTTATATGTAAAATATAATTCAGAAAGTAATTCACTACCAGTAACAGCATATTTTTCATCAATAATAAAATAAATAGCATCATAGTAATTATTTTCTAGATGATTTTTCTATTATAACAGGTATTTTATTTGAATAATTTTTATTTATTTTTTCAAAATCTTTTTTCCTTTCTTCTAACGAGTGTTCTTTTTTATATTGAGATTCCTTATTCTTTTTCATTGTTTATTTTATTACTTGATTTTAATAAATATTAAATTTTGGAATTATAATTTTTATATAATATATTTATTAATTAAAAATATTATAAAATTATTATTTTTCTATTTCAAATATTTCCATAGATATTTTATAAAAAATAATTGAAATAATTTTAAAACAAATAATTTTATAAAAAAAAATCGATTAATGTCAAATTTTTTTGTGTCTTCACTAAAAATAACAAATAAAAACGAAACATATGAAGATAATATGAATAACTATAAATATCAACAAATTCCTAAAATTAATTTTAATAATATAAAGTTAGGTTCAAATAATAAAAGTAATGATAATATAAAAAATTCAAAAGATATTAAATTATATAAAAATTATATACCATCTCAATTAATAATAAGAAAACACCTTCAAAACAATGATGATTCACTTATTAAATTGTTAATTTTAGAAATTCAAAAAGAAAAAATCCCAAATAAAATTTTATCAAAAGAAATAAATTTAAAAAATTCAAATAAAATTAATTCATCCTATAGAAACATTCCATTAATGTCAGAAATAATAAAAAGAGTATTTTCTTTTCAAAAATTTTTATATATAAATAATATTAAAGAAAAACATTTAAATAGCATATTAAATAATTTTGAATATTTACAAATACCAAAAAATAAATATATATTTAATAAAAATGATTTTGTGGATTATTTTTATCTTATAATTCAAGGAAAAGTATATATTGAAAGTTTAACATTTGAAAAAAATGAATATGAAAGAAAAATATCAGTATTAAAAGAAGGAGATTGTTTTGGTGAATGGGAATTATTAGAAAATAAAATAATAAGAACTTCTTCTTCTTTATGTCTTGAAAATTGTGATTTATTTTATTTAACGAAAGATAATTTTAATTTATATTTAATGAATTTAATGAGAAAAAATATGAATTTACAAAGAAATTTTATTTTTCAAACTATTCCTCCATTTAATAAAACTAATTTATTAGAAATTATTGATAGAACTTTAGATAAAATTGTTTTAAAAAAAAATGATATATTATATTATGAAGGTGATCCTGCTAAATATTTATATATTATTTATGATGGTGAATTTGCAGTTAAAAGAGATTTTTTTCAAAAAAAAGAAAAAGAAAAAGAAAGAAATTTTAATTTTTTAAGAAAGTGTTCTAGTTCTTCAAATTTAAAATATATTAATAAAATAAATTTTGATGTTATAAATTTAAAAGAAAAGAATAAAAAGTATGAATATTATTTAAAACTTCCTATTATGTTAAATTTAAATAAAGGTGAATTTATTGGACTTGAATCAATTAAAAATTATAAATTATATTATGAAAAAGTTAAACAAATTGAATTAGAAAATAAAAATAATGAATTAAGGAAAATATTATCTTCTAATTATATAAATTATTTCGAAAAAAAAAAATCAAGAAATATATTTTTTAACACTAAAATAAAAAATAATCTTATAAATAATCACAACAATAATCTTTTAATTAATTATAGTCAAGATGATATTAATTCATATGAATTTAAAAAAAAAAAAATGTCCAATAATAAAAATAATAAAAATGAAATTGATATTGACATAGAATATAAATATAATTATAATACAACAATAATAGCAAAAAAAGATTTTAATTTAGTTTATAGATTAAAACCAAAAGTAATTGCACATAATGTATTTAATTTTATAAATAAACATTTTAATAAAATTCTAATAAATAGAAATTCAATAATTGATTCTTATTTAAAAAATTATCATGAAATTTCAAAAAGTACTCGAATTATTTATAGAGAAGAATTAATTCATAATAAAATAATTGAAGAAAAAAATGGAATCAAAAAATTAATAAAAAATATTAATTTTAAATCTCAAAAAATAAAAGATAATAAACCAAATTTTATTAAGACATTAATTACTCAATTTAAAATAAAATCTACTAATAATATAAAAAATAGTAGTAAATTAAATGAACAAACAAATAATGAAAATATCAAAAAATTATTTTTAAATAAATTAAAAAATTTAACAAAAGAAAATGAAAAATTAAATGATTCAACAACAAGAATAGTAATGAGTAAGAATAAAATAAATAGAATAAGTAAAAGTAATCCAAAAAGAAATCATAATAAATCTTCAGAAATAAAAAGTTCAATAAATAAAAGTTTCAATAATAATTTTAAAACTATTAAAATTAGAAATAAAAGTTTTTTTTTTAATTCAGGTAATTATTGTTTACCATTATATTCAAATATTATTAATAATAATTAATTTAAAAGTAATTTACATTATATTTAATAGAAATGTTTGTGATTATTAGTATAAATAATAAAAATTTATCTGTTATTTTCTACAGGAAAAATTTTTAAAAAAACTTTTAAATAAATTAAAAAAAAATAATATTAATTTTTTAAAAAAATTAATTATTAAAAAATTTAGGAACTTCATCAAAAAATTTAATCATCCATTGATCAAACTGATCTTCTAAATTATTAGAATCATCACCTAAAGTTAAAGGAATTAAACTTTGAAAATATTTAGAAAAAATTTTATCTAATCTTTTAGCTTGAGCATTAAATTTTACATAATTTGAATCTCCTAAACCAAAAATACAATATTTTAAATTTTTATTAGTTAAATTATCCCAAAATTCATTTTTTTCTATCATATTAGTAAATTCAACAGAATCATCTGTTGGAATTCCATTTCCATAAGTAGAAAAAATAAATACTAATAATTTATTGTTATTAAAATCATCTATTGATTTTACTTTTGATGCATTTTTAATTTTACAATTATATTTATATGTTTCTATTGATTCTTTACATAAATCTTTTGATAGTCTTCTTGATGTTCCACTTTGTGTTCCAAATATTATTGTAAATGAAGGTGTTATTTTTTTTTTATTTTCTTTTTTTAACATATTTTCTTTTTCAGAAGATTTTATTTCTTCTTTTTTGTCTTTTAATTCTTTTTCTAATTTTTCAGTTTGTGAATATTTTTTTATTAATTTTTGTAAATATTCTTTACCTAATTTTTCTAATTTTTCTGAACCTTGTATTTTTTTACTATTATTTCCTTTAAATATATATGCAATGAAAAAAAAAAGGATTGATAATATTAAAAATATATACTCATTCATTATCAATAAAAAAATAAATATTATTAAATAATTAAAAATATAAAAATAACATTTGTATATTTACTTTTTAATTTTTATTTTTCATAATATCAAAAATAAAACAATGAAAAATATATTTTAGAAAAATTCAATTTTTAAAATAAGGTATATCAATCTTATTAAACAATTAAAAATTATTATATTTTTTACACTTATAACAATAATATATAAAAAAAAAATTTATTTTTTTTTTTCATTATAAAAAAATGGATAATAATTATGATTCAGATTTAGTAGAAGAACAAAAAAGGGAAAGTTTAATAATAGAATATAATTTCGAAAATAATATTGATAAAAAATATTATGTTGAAAAATTTGATGAATTATGCGAAGAACATTTTAGAATAAATGAAATAGTTCCTTTAATCAGAACTAAATGTGATGTTTTTATTTTGGTAATATTAAATATATTTACAATAGGAATAATAAATTTAATTTTTACATGGTTTCCAAATACTCAACTTGCAGGTTATACTAAAACAAGTTTAAATAATGCAGAAAATTTAGGAATATATTGTAAAGATGGATATTTATATATTGTAGAATTAACAAGACAAATAATTCCACAATCCACAAATAAAAATATAAAATATGATATAATATCAAATGCTCAAATGTCAATAATGTTCACTTTTAAATTATTTACATATCTTTTCGATCCTCGAACAAAAAAATTTACCAGTTTTAAATTTTCCTTAAATCATTTATCAAAAGAGGAAATCCAAAATGATATGAATATGGGATTATCAGAAGTAGATGAACAATATAATAGAATGTTATTTGGAATATGTGATTTAATAGTAGAAATAGGTTCCTTTTTCTTTATATTATTTGAAGAATTTGCAGATCCATTTTATTTATTTCAAATATATTCAATTGTACTTTGGTCATGTACTGGATATGAAAAATATGCAATTGTAATTGCAGTAATGTCATTATTCTCTTTAATTACAGGAGCTTATGAAACATATTCTTCAATGAAAAATATTAAAAATATGGCAAGATACTCTATTCCAATTAAAAAATATGTTAATGTTAATGGAGAAATAAAAGTTCAAAATGATGTTGAATCATCTACTCTTGTTCCAGGTGATATTTTTGAAATACCTGAAGATGGTAATGCATTACCTTGTGATTGTATTTTATTAACTGGAAGTATTATTGTTAATGAATCTATGTTAACTGGTGAAAGTACTCCAATTATTAAAACACATCTTCCAAATGTTAAAAAACCTTTTAATGATATTGATGATACTCAATATTTTCTATTTGCAGGGACTAAAATTGTACAAAAAAGACAACAAGGTGATTTACCTGTTTTAGGTTTGGTTTATAATATTGGATTTAATACTGTTAAAGGGAATTTAATAAGATCTATTTTATTCCCTAAAGAAGTTGAAGTTAAATTTAAAAAAGATTCTAATAAATATATATTGTTTATGACTATTATGACAATAGTTGCTTTTATACCTTGTGTTTTCTTTATGGTGAAAAGAGCACAAAATCATCCAAAAGAAAAAGCAGCATTAAAAAAAAGATTAATTGAAAGAGGACTTGATCTTTTTACAACTACAGTCCCACCATCATTACCAGCTTGTTTAAGTATAGGAACAACAACTGCAATTTCTAGATTAAAAGATTATGGTATGATGTGTATTAGAAGAGAAAGAATGAATTTTGCTGGGAAAATTAATATGTGTGTTTTTGATAAAACTGGTACTTTAACTGAAGATCATTTAGATATTGAAGGTTATTTACCTATTCATTCAGAAAGGAATCAATTATCAAATGAAATTAGTACTATTAAATCACATCATGTTATGAAATTTGGTGAATTTAAAAGAAGTGCTATTGAAATGGCTGAAGAGAGTTATGATTATTATAAAGAAAAAATAAAAAATCCAAATAAAAAAGATAAAAGAAAAGAATTAATACAATTATATGTTGAATGCTTAGCTTGTTGTCAAGGGATTACTAAAGTAAATGGAAATTTAATTGGAGATCCTATTGATGTTAAAATGTTTGAAGGTGTTGGATGGATTCTTAATGAAAATGTTGAAGGTAAACAAAATTATGATCCCTTAATTTCAACATATGTTCGTCCAGGAAAAGAAGATGATTTAGATGAGAAAGTAAATAAAGTTCAAGATGATGATGATATGACAGATTCAATAATTTCTGAACATTATGAACTTGGTATTATTAAAAGATTTGATTTTTCATCTAAATTACAGAGAATGTCAGTTGTTACTAAAAATGTAAATGAACCTTATTTTAAATGCTTTGTTAAAGGTTCTCCTGAGAAAATAAAGGAATTATGTAAACCTAATTCTCTTCCTCCAAATTTTAATGAAGAATTAAATAAATGTACTTCACAAGGTTATCGTGTTCTTGCCTTAGGATGTAAAATAATAAAAATGAATTTTGTTCAATGTCAAGAAATGAGTAGAACATATGCAGAAAGTAATTTAACTTTCCTTGGTTTATTAGTTGTACATAATAGATTAAAAGATGCTACACCAGGAGCATTAAAAATATTATCAGAAGCAAATTTACGTATTAGAATGGCAACAGGAGATAATATTTTAACTGCAATTTGTGTTGGTAAAAAAAGTAATTTAATACCATCTGATTCTATTGTTTATTCTTGTGAATTTTTAGATGATCAAATAAAAGAAGGTGAAAAAATCCTTAATTGGAATACTATAGAAAATTTCAAAGAAGAAGAAATTGGAATAGGTGAAGTTTTATTATCTGATGGTAATTTAAAAACAATGGATGTGACAACTGGGAATAGTTTAACATGTTTAGTCCCTGAAATGATAAGTGATAATTTCAGACAAAGTATTTATGCTCCTCAAATTAGGAAAATAAATAAATCAAAAAATGAGGAAATAAACACTGATAATAATATTCAAAAAAGTATAACTGAAAGTAATATAGATGAATTTGGTAATAATATAAATGTGGATTTATCAAAATTACCATTTAATGAAGAACAACAAGAAGGAATAGTAATAGCAGTTACTGGTTCAACATTTGAAACTTTATATCGTTTAAATCATCAATATTTAGAATTAATAAAATCAAATATAAAAGAAGTAGATTTAATAAATAAATATCAAAAATTCCACACAGTATTCCGTCTCTTATTAAAATATTGTTCAATTTATGCTAGAATGTCACCAGAACATAAAACACTTCTTGTAGAATCGCTTCAAAAAGAATCATTCACAGTTTTAATGTGTGGTGATGGAGCAAATGATTGTGGTGCACTTAAAGCAGCTGATGTTGGTGTATCATTATCAACTGAAGAAGCATCAATCGCAGCTCCATTTACTTCAACAGTAGCTGATATTTCATCAGTAATTAAATTATTAAGAGAAGGAAAAGCTGCTTTAGTAACTTCAATTCAAACTTTTAAATATATGATGCTTTATTCTATGGTTCAATTTATTAGTGTTGGAATTTTAATGTGTAATGGTTCTTATTTAAGTGATTGGCAATTTATGGTAAGTGATATTTTTATTATTGTTCCACTTGCTTTCTTTATTCCTATGACTGAAGCTTATCATAAATTAACTTATCATCAACCTATTGGAGATTTACTATCTTTCCCTATTATTTCTTCTATTTTAACTCAAACTTTTATTGCTGCTGTATTCCAATTTTCAGTTTTGTTTTTAGTTTATTATAGATTCCCAAAACAAATTGGTTTTTGTGGTGATATGAATGAAGATGAAAATCCTGAATGTGTTGAAAATACTGGAGTTTTTTATGTATCTTTTATTCAATATTTAATCACTGCTGTTGCTTTTTGTACAAGTAAACCATTTAAGAAAAGAATATATACTAATGTTTTATTATTCTTTTATATAATTTTAGGAACTATTTATTGTGAATATATTATTTATAATGTTGATTATTTCGTTCGTTCTCAATTGAAAATGATTGCTTTTCCTGATAGTTCTCAAGATGAAATGATAAAACATAAAAATCAAAGTGATCCTGAAGATAAATATATAGAATCAGATGAAGGTAATCCTAAATTTCCTATTGAATTTAAATATATTATTATAATTATTACTCTTTTGAATTTTGTTGTTAGTATAGTTGTGGAACAATGTGCTATTCCTTGTGTGAAAAAATGTTGGATGAAATATAAAATTAAAGGAATGGAAAATACTATTAATCAAAAGGAAAAAGAAGTTGATTTAAATATGATAAATGAAGTTAAAAATTATGCTGCTATTTATAGAACTAATAAAAAATTAGGAAAAGTTGCACCTAAACAACAATTAAAATTTGATGAATAAAAATTTAAAAATTTTTAATACTGATTTATTTTTAATTTTATATATTAGTATTAAAAATCTTCATTTATTAATTATCTAATAATATTTTATTTTTTATTATTTAAATTAAATTAAATTTTAAAAAATAGTTATAAATACTTAATTTTTTTAAATCAAATTAAATTTTTTTAAAATATTTAAACAATATATTTAATTAAAGAACTTAGTATCATATCTCCTCCATTGTTCAATAATATCTTGATTTAATTTAGTACCAAATCTATCAACATTACTTTCAATAATTCCTTCAACAGTTTCAGGATATTCAACAACACTAACATTTTTTCCATCATCACTTAATTTTAAATTATGATATAATTCAAATCTTCTTGGTTTTTCATTATCAACACAAATTTTCCTAATTTTCAACATAAAATCATCAACTTGAGAATATTCATCATAAAACTTTTCAGCACTTTCACAATCACCAGTACATTTCCAAATATGTAAATTTAATAAAATTTTAGAAACTAAATCTCTTCCAAATTTCATCATATTATCTTTATTTAATAAGATTTTAAAATCTTTTTCATCATCACTTAATTTAATAGTAAAAATAGGATTATCTTTATTTTGATTTTTCAAAATAAAATTAGTAAAAACAAAAGCACCTTGTGTATGAGCTTGTCCCCATTTTTTATTATCAGGATTAAAAATAGGTAAACCAACAACTCCTTTTCTAGCATGACCTAAAAACATACAATAAATTAAATTTTCATAATCCTCATCTTTAACACTAAAAATTTTATGAATATCTTTTTCAAAAACAAAAAATAAAGCAACTAAATCAGCTCTACATTCTTCCATAGAACGTCCAAGTGATTTAAATTTACTTTCAAAAGTTTCATTATTAATATAAAATTTATCTATTTTATTATTAGTTAAAGGATTAATTAAATCATTTTTAAAATTAAATTCATTTTTATTATCTTTTCTTAATAATTTACCAGAACCATGTCCTAATAATTCATGACAACCAACCATCATTACCATTGAATCTTTACCTAATCTTTCCATAATTTTAATATCATCATCAGTTGAAAATTGCATATTTTCTGCTTTATAAGTTGGATATGCATTACTTAAAGAAATATTTTTAAAACCATCTGTTTCTTGTACATCTGAATAATTTGGTATATTTATTCCTATTGGACATCCATCACTTGAGAAACTTATTATATCTAAAGCAATGAAATCAGGTGATAAAAATTTATCTTTTTCAAAATCTAATGACCATGGAAATTGTTTTAAAAATTTTTCTGCATTTGATACTAAATCATTAAATTTTTTTGATTTATCTTTATCTGTTACTGCAACCCATCCTTCATAATATGCTCTTACTCCTAATGGATCTATATAAGTTTCAATCCAACCTATATTTGTTTCTACTATTGGTAATTTATCTTTTACCCAATATCTTTGACTATCTTTATGTTTTTCAATTGAACCTGTTTTGAAACTTTCAATATATGCATCTAACATTTTTTCTTCTGTTTCATTTGCACAATATTTTTTTGCTAATGTTAAATTTTCATTTATTAATTTTATAAATTTGTTAAATTCACCATAATATAATATTATGTTTTCTGTTAATTTTTCTATTTTTTCATCTATTGATGATATTAAAACTACTGTTTTTATTGGATTTATTGAATATAATCTTGTGTTTAATGGATCTATATTTTTTTCTTGGAGAATTTTATCTATTTTATGAATTTGTTCTTCTCTTATTCCATTTAAATAATATGAATTTTTTCCTCCTTTTTCTTCTAAATTTGATGTTATGTAATTTGGTGAATCATTATATATTAATTCTGATATTTCATCCCATAATTGTTTTATTTCTGTTTCATATACTGATGATGTTTTAAATATTTCATCTAAAATTTCTTTTGGAATTTCTGGAAAAATTTTCTTTTTACCAAATGAAGTATAATTACCTGAATTTGAATATATTTTACCACAAAATTGAAGAAATTGTTCATATTGTTCTTCATTTACTTTACCATTTGATTTTTCTAAAATATGTTTTTTTAATTCTTTTATTGGTTTAATTGAAGAAAAAAAACTTTGAAGAATAACAAATAATATTGGAGATTCATATGATACTTGAAATGATGTTATTGGTTGTCCTACCCAACATGCTTCATTCATATAATATGCATATAATTTTTCTTTTTCTGTTAATTGATTAAATGCATCTTTATAATTTAAGGACAAAATAGTTGCTTTTTTTACACTCATTTTTTAAATAAAAAATAAATTTATCATTTATATATAAAAAAATTTATCTTTTTATATTTATATTTTTTAAACTATTTCTAAAACATTTTTTTTAACTATTTTTTATTGTTTTAACTTTTTTATATTTTATATTTATACTAAGTTAATGATAAATTTCCATATTATATCAAATAAATAAATCTTTCCTTTCTATAAAATTTTATTTTTAATTTTGAAAAATGATTTGCTTTATTAGAAAGATGAATACAATATTAATATCAATTAGGATATTTTTTTAGATTGAATTTGTTTTCATCAATAATTTATTTTCCTCTGTTAAAACTCTTTCTGGAATTGTAAAATCAAAATTTAAATATTTGTCTTTTTCATCTTCTTCAAAAAATTTTTTAATCCAATTACAAAAATTAAATAAACTTTTCTTTTTTTTATTATTTAATTGTTCTTCAATTAAGATTTCATTAAAAATTTGATTATATTTTGTTCTTGTATTTATCATTTTTTCAAATTGTTTTTTATCTTTATAATATTCTTCAAGATACATTGGTTTTTCTGTTAAAAATTCATAAAGATAATCTAATAACTGAGAAAAATGACCTTGAAAATATTCTTTTTTTCTTAAAAATTCAATTAATCCATCGTCAATAAATTCTTTTAATGTTGGAATTTCATTTATTATTATTTTTTTAAATTCTTCTTTCATTAATTCTTTTAATTCAAAAATTTCTTCAAATTTTATTTTTTTATCTATTACTATATATTTATAAACATATCTTATTATATTTTTATCATAATAAAATAATCCTAATCTTCTTAATATTTCATAATAATGATTTTTTATTTTATCAATATTTTTTATAAATTTTTTATCTAATGATTTCTCATCCAAACGTTTTAAATAAAAATATGATTTACTATTTGTTTGTATATAATTTGTTGACCATCCATTTAATATTATATAAATTTTTAATCTTTTTAATGTTTCTTTTTCAACTTTAATTTCTTCTTCTAATTCATTATTTTCTGTATTTACTACATTATTCATTTTTTTATTAATTTTAAAACAATTAAAATTAAAAAGAATTTATTTTATCTATAAATGAAATACTATACTTTTTATTATAATTTTAATTTATTACAATTCAATTATATAAGTAAAAATATCTATTAAATAAAAATATTCATAGCTTAAAATATCTTATATTTAAATAAAACAAAATTTTTTATTTTGAAAAAAATAAAATATTTCATATTATTAATTATTAATAAAAATTAAATAAAAACAAAAAAATAAAAAAATGTCAACAACAAAAACTGAAAAACCTATTCCTCCAAATCCATTCAACGACAATTTTCAAGTCCACATATCTCATATTCAAAATATTCCAAACGAAGCTCAAGTTCAATATATGAATTATACTCACAGTATAGCATGGACATTCAACAAAGAAAAAAAATGTAAAATAACATATAAAAAAAAAATATAAAATATAGTAATCCAAGAGAAGGAAGATTCATTATATACACCTGCTCCAACAAAATATACTCCAAATCTAATAAATGTAGAATCTCGTTCTCCAGCATGGAAAATATCTCAAACAAATCGTGACTTTAATCCAATAAAAAATATAAATCCAGGAAGTGGAAAATATGAATATCAAACATTTATAGGAGAAGGACCACATTATACAATGAGACCAAAATATGATATTGATGGTATTACTAGTGGTAAAAGAAATTCTAAAGCTTATAAAAAAAGTTCTGTACCTGGACCTGGATATTATAATCCAATTGATAATACTCATGGTCCAAGATATACTATGAGTGCTAAATTCAGAAGTAAAAGAAGGAAAAGTGATAATACTTATAATAATCCTGGTGTTGGTTCTTATAATATTAGAAATGAAGTTGATTTAAATGTTCCTAGTTCAAAATTTGATAGAGAAAAAAGAACTAATCAGAATTTAAATAAGGATGCTTTAGGTAATCCTGGTCCAGATAAATATAAAGTAAATATGAAAGGTATGAGTACAAGTGGACCAAAATGGAGTTTTAGTAGAAGTGAAAGATTATTACCACATAAAGAAGATCCAGATGATAAAACTAAAAAAATAAAAAGAGAAAGACCACAAACACCAGGACCAGGTTCATATTCTCATAAAACATTTATGGGTAAAGAAGGTCCTCAATACCATTTTCCAAAAGAGAAATTAAATCATGGAGATGCTGCAGATGCTGCAATGGAAAAAAAGACATTAGACTATCCAGCACCAGGTCAATATCTCCGTGATATAAGATATCGTCCAGATTCAGCACAATATACAATTCCAAAAGGAATGCGTTCAGGTAGAAAGTCAAATAATAAAGGATATCAAGGTAATCCAGCACCAGATAAATATAATCCAAATCATGAAGTAAGTTCTAAACATACTCATGCACCAAATTGGACTCTTGGTAAAGCTAAAAGAGATGAAAGTGAAAATACAAATTCAAAAGTTAAAAGACCTCAAACACCAGGACCAGGACATTATAATTTAAAACAAGGTATTTTACCACAAGGACCAAGATATACAATGAGTGCTAAATATAAGGAAAAAAAAGGTGATAATTTCCCAGGTCCTGGATCTTATACTTTATATGAAGAACCATTACCAAAGGAAATGTTTTATGATATGGAGAAAGTTAAAAAGAAAGTTGGTTTAATTAAAAGAGATAATTTTCCTGGACCTGGAACTTATAATGTTCCTGATGTTAATTTGACTAAAACTTATATTAGTTTTCCTAGAGATAAGAAAGATAGAAATAAATTGTTTAATACTCCTGGTCCTGGAGCATATAAAATTCCTACTGCTTTTGATTATATTAGTGATATGAGTAGAGAGAAAGGTGTTTGGGATCCTAATTTCAGATATGTTTAAATTATTTTTTTTTTCTGAGAGCTTTATATTTAATTTTAGATATATTAATATCAATTATTATTTTATTTTTTAATTTTTTTTTTAGTTTTTTTAATTTTTTTTATTATGAATAAATTTTGGAATGGAATTACTGTTTGTATTGATTATGATTCATTAATTAGAAATAATGTAAAATTTTTAAATAATGGGATTGATTATTTTGTAAAATATAAAATTCCATTTTTTCTTTTGTCATGGAGAAGTAATATAACAACAAAAAAGTTTATTAATGAAATTAAATCAAATAAAATAAATGAATCAAATGTAATTTTATCACATTATGTATTAAAAAATAAATTAGAAGAATATAAAAAGAATAAAAACTTAATTTTAATTGGAGGTATTGATAATGAAATTCATGATATAATGAAAGAATATAATTTTAATAATTATATAACAAGTTATGAAGTTAGTAAAATTTTTCCAGAAATGTTTCCATATTATTATTATTTAAAGAAAGATATGTCATTTTTAGAAAAAGTAGAAAATAGAACTTTATTTAATTTAAAAAAATTTTATCCAATCAAAGGAATTATTCAATTATCAAAAATAACAAATTGGTCAATTGATTTACAATTATTTAGTGATTTATTAATTTCTCCAAATGGAATTCCTGGAACTGTAAGAAAGAAAGAACAAAAACAATATGTAGATTATCATTTATTTGAAAGTAATACTCTTGATATAAAAAAAAATATTAAAGAAAATATCATTATTGATAATGGACTTTTTTTCCCATTTTTAAATCATATTTATACAAGGAAATTTAATACTAAAATACAATTTATTGATTATTCAAAAAATTCAAATTTAATTTTTGATTATTTAAATAAAAAAGTAAAGAAAAGAATTTATTTAATTACTTCTGATATTAAATTAATGAGAAATTTTAATCAAGGAGTTAAAATATAAATAAAAACATCAATTCTTAAAAAAAATGTTTATATTCTTTATATAACATATAATATTTAAAAAAAAGAAAATATATAATATTTAAATTATAACAATTTATAATATTAATTGAAATATATTAAAAATAAAAAATGACAGACCCAGTTGAATTAATAACAACTAATTATCATATTTTAGAACATGAAAATTTAACATTCAAATCATTAATAGCATTAACTTTATTATTAATTTATATAATTGGAGGAAGTATTTTTTCAAAATTAAATATATATTACATTCACGAAAGTGGAGTATGTATGATACTTGGAATGATAATATCAACAATTGCATATTTTTTTACTCCATTAAACTTTTCAAAAAGTTTAAATTTTGATGATGGAATTTTTTTTACTTTTATACTACCACCTATAATATTTGGTGCAGGATATAATATGAAAACAAAAAATTTTTTTAAATATTTTCATTATTCAATTTTATTTGGAATAATTGGAACTTTTATTTCATTTTCCTTAATTTGTAGTATAACATATTTTTTTAATAATTTAAATTTATTCAAAGTAAACTTTTCATTTAAAGATATTTTATTATTTTCTTCAGTAATAACTGCAACTGATACAATATCACCTTTAGCTTTTATAAATGAAGAAACTCAAAATAAATTATTTGGAGTTTTATTTGGAGAAGGAATTATGAATGATTCATTCACTATTGTTATATATCAAATTATAACTAAATTTTATGGTATATTATCTAATTGGTCAATTTTAAATTATTTTTTATTTTTATATTTAACTAGTTGTTTTGTTGGTATTATCATTGGTGCTTTATGTTCTTTATTTTTAAAGTTTTTAAAACGTTTTAAATTAATTAGAACTCAAGAAATTTCTGTTATTCTTATTTTTGGTTTTTTTTCATATATTATTGCAGAATTATTAAATTTATCTGCAATTATTTCTTTATTATTCTGTAGTATAACTTTATCAAATTATGCTTTTTATAATTTATCATTTATAGCAAGAGAAGAAAGTTGTATAGTAGTAAAGATAATGTCAAATATAGCAGAAGGTTTTGTTTTTACATATTTAGGTTTAAGTTTCTTTAATATGTCAAAAGGAAATTATTCAATATTATTTATAATAATAGAATTTTTGGCAATAATATTATCTCGATTTATAACAATATATTCATTATCATTTATAATAAATTTATTTACAGATACACAATTAAATATGAAAGAACAAAAAGTAATTTCAATTGCAGGATGTATAAGAGGAGCAATTGCTTTTGGTTTAGCTTTAAGTCTTGAAACAGGAAATCCTATTAATAATTCTATTTTATTAAGTACAACTTTAATTTTAGTATTTGCTTCTACTATTATATTTGGTGCAATGGTTCCTTCACTTACACAAAATTTAAGTAATAATATTTATATGAATTATAATAATTTAAATGCTAGATTATTAGATGATGATAATAAAAATGAAAATGAAAATGATAGTTATAAAAGTATTTTTAAATATGATCATCCTAATAATGAAATTATAGATGAAGATGGAGATAATTTAAATGGTTTTAGTAAAATTTGGTTTAATTTTGATAATTATGTTTTAAAAAATATTTTAGTTGGTAATTGGGAAAAAGTAAAAAGAAGACATAATGAATTATCAAATAAAATAAAAGAGACAATAAATAATTAAATAAAAATACAATAAATAAAAAATGTTTTTAATTTAAACTTTTTAAAATTAAAAAAAATAAAATAATAATTTATGATATATCATAATGATTAATTGCTTTACTTGGTCTTTTATAAAAATAATCCCCAATTCTTCTCTGAGGTAAAAAGGGAGAAGAATGTAATAAATTTTTTTGTTTTTTTTCAACTTTAAAAGAATAAACTTTATCAAAAGGAACAAAATTAAAATATTCATTTTGATGATTAGTAGCTTTCCAAGGATTAATAAAAATAGGTGGTTTAGAATGTTTATATTTCCAAACTAATTCTTCTTTTTCTCTTAAAATTTTTTCTCTTTTTGAATTTTGTTTTTTAAAAGTTTCTATTAATTTTTCACCATAATCTCCTAAACAAAATAAACTTTTATTTTCTTTTAAAAGATTATCAAAAGATTCATTTCTCATTTTTTGAGGTAAAAATTCTTTTTTTTGAGGTAAATTATCTACTTTTTCATATGTTCTTGGAATAAAATTTTTAATTCTAAACTATATTTTTATTAAATTAAAATATTATAAATAATATTTTTACAATTTCCCAATTATTTAATTCATATTCATTATGTAATTTTCTGAATTTTTCAAAATATCTATTAAATACATATGTTGGTTTCCATGGTTCTTGTTTTTGAAAAATTAAATTTTGAAAAATTTTTTTCTTTTTTAATGTATTATTTTTATTTAGTATATCTCTTTGACTATATGATCTTTTTTCCAATGAAAGTAATTTTTCATTTTCCTTTTAAAGTATTTATTATAATTATTTATTTACTGATTTTTTAAAGTCATTTATTGCTAATTTTAATTTGTTATTAAAATCTAATCTAAAATTATTAAGTTTTTGTATTTTAATATTTTCATGAGGTTTTAAAAATTCTTCTATAGTTTTTGGAAATATATCTACTACATTATTTTCTTGATTTTCAATTTTATTTGATTTATCTGTTTGATTTGATTTTTCTGTTTCCTTCATTTATTGTTTATTTAAAAATTTAATTTATTATGATTTTCTAATATTTAGTTATTTTAAGAATTATAATAATTGATTTATTATTATTTTTTTTAATTATTTAGGGTTAATTTAAATCAAAATTTAAATATAGATGAAAAAAAATTCCAGAAAAGCACCATCAAAAATATATAAATTTGAAAAGAAATCTCATAACAAAAAAAAAACTAATGAATATATAACTGAAGATAAAAGTACTCAAAATACAGAAGAAAAAATAAAAAATAAAGTAACAAAATCTAATATTGAAATAAATGATATTACTGAAAAATTATCAAATAGTACAATTTATTGTAGAGATAATGAAAAAGAAAATATAATTAAATTTTTAAAAGAGAAAAAAGAAAATTTAAAAACACTTTTTATATCAGGTCAACCTGGAACAGGTAAAACTTCTTTAATTCTTGAGATATTTAAAAATGATTTAATGGATGATAAATTTTTTTTTAAATTTTATTTAAATTGTATTTCATTACATTCAGTTGATGATTTTTATGAAAATATTTTTAAATTATTTAATACTACTGAAAATTATGATTTTTTATTGAAAATATTTTCAAAAGAAGAATATTTAAAAATAATACAATGTTTAAGTAAAACTCCTAATAAAAAAACTTTTAATAAAATTTTATTTTTTTTAAAAAAATTTACTATTACAATATTATTAGATGAAATTGATTTTTTATTCAAGAAAAATGATGAATATTCTTTTTTTGAATTAATGAGTTTACCATATTTATCAAAAACAGATATAAAATTAATTTTAATATCAAATAATTCTGATTTTGATAATCTTATATTCCCAAAATTAAAAAATAGAAATATTCAAATTGAAAAAATTGTTTTTAAACCTTATACATCAAATGATTTATTAACTATAATGACAAAAAAATTAGAAGAAATAAATTTATTAGATTCTTTTAGTAAAGATAGTATAAAATTTCTTTCAAGCAAATTAAATAAAACTGGTGATATAAGACCAATTATTGCAACAATTAAAAGTATTATATTAGATAATAATGAAGCTTTTGAAAATGATAATAAGAAAATAGAATTAAAAGATATGTTATTATTAATTAAAAAGAAAAATATAAATTTAAGTGAAATTATATCATCAATGACAAATGAACAAAAAATAATTGTAATTGCAATTTATTATACTTTAAAAGAACAAAATTCAGATTTAGATGAAAAGAAAATATATATCAATTATGGTAAATTAAAAACAATGACAAATACTATAAAAATTAATTTAGAAGAATTTAGAGAAATTTTAAAAAATTTTTGTGATTTGGGATTAATTGAAGAAAAAAATATAAAATCTAAAAAGAAAGGAGGAAATGTCTTTTATAAAGTTAAATATTCTGAAGATGATCTTGAAATAGTTTTTGCTGATAAAGATATGTTAGGATATTTTCAATTAGATGAGAAAGATAAAAAATGAAATAAAAATAATTTAATATTGTAATTAATATATTCTAAATTTAACTTTATTTTTCATGTAAATTTTTAAAAAATTGAAAAATAAAAAATGGCCGATTCAGAAGAAAATTCATATGTTGATAATAAAATAAAAGATTTATTAATAGGAGATACTTTTTCAAATGATGATTCAAAAAAAGATGAATCAGAAAATAATAAAGCAGAAAGTGATGATATTAGATCAATGAAAAATGATATATCAAATATAATAGATTTAAAATCACAAAAAAATGAAAGTTTATCATCAAATGATATGAGAAATAATAGTAAAAAAGAATCTAAAATAGATAATTCATTAAATGGTTCATTATCTATTTTTGAAGAAGAAGAAAATGAAGAATCAAGTAAAGAAAATAATAATGAAGAAATTAATAATGAAAGTACAAATAAAAATATTATAAAAAAAAAACAAGTTAAAAATAGACAAAGTAAAATAATGAATATTTCAGATAATGATTACATATATATGAATTTTATAAAAATAAAAAATTGTTCAATATTAAAATATGGAATAAAACCATCAACAGAGAAAATACAATATGGATTTTGTAGTACTTGTGATATAAATTTAATACATCCAATATGTAAAACTTGTATAGATGAATGTCATTTAAAATATAATCATCAAACTAGATTAATGGATGAAACAGATAATATAATTTGTGGTTGTGGTGAAAGAGTACATAAATTTAAAATAAAAGATAAAAAAACTGATATTAATTCTTCAATTGAATGTCCTTATATTGATTGGTGTGATAAAACAGGATTAACTAATTTATATGTAATTGATGATATTTGTGTTTGTGAATTTTGTTATAGATTATGTGGTTTTTATGGTAAAGGTATACCTTTAGAAAAAGAAAAAGAAATGTTACAAATTTGTGAATGTGAAGAAATTAATAATGGTTATTCTCATATTGATTTAAAAAAAATTTATAGAAAATTTGAAGAACTTATTAAAAAAACTGATTATTTTATTTTAGATAAAATTGAACCTTTAAAATTTTTTAATATATTATTTTTAGGTAAACATTCTTATCAATCTTTATTTTTTAATTTTGATGAAGTTGTTAATGAATTTAATAATTTAAATGAATTTATAACATATGAAATAAAAGAAAATTTTTTAGTTACAAATTTCTTTTTATCACTTAAGAATTTTAATCTTATTGCAGAAAGAATAAAAAAAACTCCTTTAAGATATTTTTGTTCTCAATTATTGAATAAAATAACATTTATAACAATATATAATATATTCAAATATATTAAATTCAAAGATAATCCTATTATGTGGAAATTTTATGAAAATATGTTATTTTTTTATAGAAAAGTTCCTTTAGGTGATGCAACTAATAAAATGGTTAAATTTAAATTATATGATATTGAAAATTTTTCTCCTATTCAAAGAAAATGTATTTATAAAAATAATAAAGTGATTTATCCAGAATCAACTGAACATATTAATTTTTTTATTGAGATAATTACATTATTTCTTAATTCTGAAATTTCTTATTCAGATGCATATGATGCAATTATTCAAATTTGTTCAATATTAAAAAGATATTCAATTTTTTCTTTATTTAATACTGTTGAAATGACTAAATTTTGTTTTTCAATTGAAAAAGGTTTTGAACTTTTTAAAAGAGAAAAAAATTATGAAAAACAAATTCAAATCTTTTTAATTTTAATTAAAATGTTACATTATTTTATATATTCATATAATGATAAACTATTTTTTAGATATATTGATACAGAAGGAAAAGATGATGAAGGAAAAAAAATGACTTCAGATACAATTCCATTTCTTTTTGTGAAAAATGAATTAGGAAGATTAATTTGTAGAAATGTAATAAGAATTACTTATTCAATTTTACTTATTCAAAATTCAAAACAAATTATCAGTAATTTTTATAAAAAACAATGTAAAAAAATTATAAATCATGGAATGAAAATTTTAACTTTCTTAGTTTCTCCAATTGATAATTTTTGTTTATCTTTAAATAAATATCAATTTAATTGTAATAATTATTTAAAAATGATGAAATTAACATGTGATAATGATCTTACTTTTAATAATATTTATGAACATAATGAATTTTTAGAAACAAAATATACTTCTTATTATTCTTGTCAAATTGATGAAAATGAACTTTATATTGAAGTATCAAAATCTTTAGAAAGTATTATACAAATCGCAAGAAATTCTGATATTAAACATTACTTATTTAAATCACAATATTATTTTACAATTTCTAAATTTTTTTATATTTATCATTTTGATGAAAATAATGAAGAACATAAAAATTTTATTTCTAATTATTTAACTTTTATTAGATACTTTATTGAAAATAATAGTGATAATTCTTTTATAATTTTTAGTCATTTTATTTTAAGAGCAATTTTAAAAATTCCAAAATTATTTTCATTAGATGTTCTTAGGATTTTTGAATATGCTGCTGATATTATATGTAAAAATGATGAAATTATTTCAAATTCAAAACATATTATTAAAACTTTATTTCAATATATTTTTCAATTTAAAGATAATTTTTCAAATAATGAAGTAAATAATTCTGAAGGTGATAATAATAATACTATAATAAGTAATGAAAATTTTTCAGATGATTTATTACATTTATTTCTAATGATTTTAAGTAAATTAGTTTTTCAAACAAAACATCATAATCCAAAATTAACTAAAAAAATTTGTAAAGAACTTCTTTTAACATTAATTCCAGTAATAAATTTTTCATCAATAAGAAATGATAATTTATGTATAATATTAATTTTTATAAATAAATTATTTGATCCATCTGATGAACGTGATAGAAAAATAATAATGGATTCACTAAATCCAAATATATTTGTAAAAGATTTAAAAGATATAAATATAGATTTGGATTATAGAACAGAAATTTTAAGATTTTTTAAAAAATATAAATATACATTATGTTTCAGACAATCAGATTTAATTGGAAATAATCCTTCAATGATAAATAGTTTTGATGAAAGTCCAAAAAAAAAAAAAACAGGAAAAAGAAGAAGAAGTTTTAAATTACCAGGAACATCTTTTGCAAGTGATTTAAATTTAATAAAAATATTTATTCATAATGAAGAACAAGAATATTCAAATTATGAATATATAAATGCATTTGGTCAAAATGAAGATAATTATATTCATATTAAAAATAATCCTCTTGTATCAAATTATAAATTTCCAACTAGATTTTTAACTTTTTATTATTTTATAAATAAAAGAGAATTTTGTGAAGATGAAGATTTTTTAAATGAATTAGTAGAAGGAATTCATTTATGGGAAAATGAATTAGGAAAAATAAAAGATTTATATGAAAAAAATAGTAATCATATTTTAAAATTTTTTAGATATTTTATTAAAGGAATTATTATTCCAATATGTGCAATTATTAAAAATTTATTTTGTTATGCACATAATTGTGGTGGTAATAAAATATTAAGTATTTATCAAGTGTTATTGAAATTGTTATATATTAAAAATTATATTATTGATTTATCACTTTCTCTTTATAATGAAAAGTTTACTTCTTTTAAAAATTTTAATGTTGAACAATTTTTATCTGATAAAAGTCAAACTGAAACTTATCAAGATTTTTTTGATTTAAAAGATGGAAATAAATATTCACCTTTTGATTATACTGAATTATATGATATTTTACATAGGAATTTTTTACAATTTATTCAAATTCCAAAAACTTTGGATATGATTGATAAATTTAGTAATTATGATGTTGAAAATTCATTATTTGTAAATTTAAGAAATGAAATTGAATTATTATCAGTTCCATGTGAAATAAATAGAAAAAAGAAAACCGGTTTATTCGTAAAAAAAAGAGATTTTTTAAAAAAAATTGAACATTTTCCTTTAATTCCAACTCATAATTCAGAAACAACAGAACATAATTTATTAGAATCTCAAAAAGAACATGAAATAATAACATTTGAAAGTAGTAATACACAAAATGAATATTTAAAAGAAATATATAATTTATATAAAAATAATAAAAATAATATTGATAAAACTTCTTCATTTTTTCTTTCATTAAATGAAATTTGTGCTGAATATGAAGTTAATTTTAGAAGATTATTTTTATGTTTATTAATTAATTTATCTTCAAAAGAAGAGGAATATCAATCTCAATGTTATCTTATTTTATATAAATTATTAAAAATTGAAACTCAAGAAACTCAAATTTCGATTATGGAAAATTTAGGTGGTAAACAAACTAAAGAATTAGGTTTTATTATGAATTTAAATAATCAATTTTATTCATTAATTGTAAAACTTTTTATCAGTGATTTTAATATTGAATATGAACATTGTGAAAATCACCAAATTTTAATTTTTAATATAATAAAAATATTTAAATGGTTATGTGAGTATCATTCACCTTTTTTCCAAAAAATATTTTTAAAACAAATAGAATATGAATTTATAAAAAATTCAAAATGTAGAATGAATTTAACATTAAGAAATAAATTTTTATCTAAAGAAGTAGTTAGTGGAAATAAAAATAATAGTGTTATGACAATGATTAGTTTTTTAATTAATATACTTCATAAAATTATTTTAATAACAAAAAAAGCAAAAAATGAACTTCATATTCAATATTATTTTGATATACAATTTTGTATTGTAGAATTATTAGTTGAATTAATTCAAGGTAATAAAGAAGAAATTTTAATTGTTGAAAATGAAAATACTAAAAAAGATGAATTTATTAATAGCAATACATTATTTTCATTTCATAATTTTGTTCATATTGTTACTGATATTTTATTTGATGATGAAATGTGTTCTCATTTTGGATTTAAAACAAAATTATTATTAATGTCTTTATTTATTTCTATTCTAGAAGAAAAAAGAAATGAAGAAATTCAAAAAGTTATTATGAAATTCTTAACAATTAATAGAGTTTTATCATCTATTATTTTTACACTTAAAAAATATTTTTATCAAACAGCAAAAGATGATATAAGATATAATGAATATTTCTCAAATTATAATGAAAAACAAATAGAACAAAATTTATTTGTTTTTGATTATACTGTATATGATTTTTTTAAAAATGAATATTTTGAAGAAGAAATGCCAAAAAAAAGTGATGAATTTAAACTAGCAAATAATTATTATAGATATATTAAGTTATTAAGTATTAAAAATATGTCACCTGATGCAGAAGAAATGATAAAACAAGTTGAAAAAATATCAGAAGAAGAATCAAAAAGAAAATTTAATTTATTTAATAAAAATTTAAAAAACACAAATGAAATAGCACCTATTAATTTAATTAATGAAAAAGAAAGAACAATTAATACAGAATTTATTGAACATTATTTTTGTATAAAATTTTTTGAAATAATAACAAAAGTAATTGAAGTTAGATTACCACTTGAAAAAAGAAATCAAAAAGTAATTTTTACTGTACCATGTGAAATAAAATATTTATCTAATATGACAAAAGAAGAATTTTTATTAAATGTAGATAGAACAAATGAAACAAGTAAAAAATCAGATTTAGTAAAAAATATTAAATTATTCAAAGAAGAAATTAATTATTTTAAAAATACTCATGTTAATTGGTTAAGTAAATTTATAATAAATGTTGATTATTATTATGTCCAAATAGTAATTTATTTAATTGCATTATTTTTTTTAATTTTTATGATTTTCACTTTAAAAGGTTATACAACAATTCTTCCTAATTCAGATTCAAGATTAAGAAATTTAATTCAAATTAGACAAGAATTTGTAGATGCAATAGATATTTCTATTAGAGAATGGGGAAATATATATGATAATTTGATTTATTGTTTTTGTTTTTTAAATGGTATTTTAATAATATCTTGGATATTAGTAAAATTTCCATTATATTATAATTTAGATAAAGTTAAATATGCAGATGAGCATAAAATTCCTATTGAAAAAATAACATTATTAAATAAATTATATCTTGCAATAATAGATTCAATTTTAAATAGAAATTATATAAATTCATTATTAATAATGTTTATTTTAAGTTTCATAGGTTCAGTTATGAAAAGAGGTGAATTAATTTATACATTTTTCCCTTTAGCAATAATAACATTAAATTCAACTTTAAGAGGAATAGCATTATCAATTCAACTTCAAAAATCTGAAATTGGAGCTACATTTTTATTAATGATAGTATTAGTATATTTTTATACAAATATAGGATTTTTTTTTTTCAATTCAAATTTCGAAAAAGAAATAGAAAGTGGATATGATGATAATTTTTGTACAAGTTTAATATTTTGTTTCTTAACAAATATTGACGCAGGTATACGTGCAAGAGGAGGAGCAGCAGATCAAATGGTTAGAATATCTTATGAAAGAAATTTAATAAATTATGCAGCTCGAATTATATATGATGTAACATATTTCTTAATTTGTATTATTGTTATGATTGATTTAATTTTTGGTATTATTTTAGGTACTTTTTCTCAAATGAGAGAACAAGAAAGAAAAAAAGAAATGGATAGAGTTAATCATTGTTTTATTTGTCATGATACAAGAGCAAATGTTGAAAAAAAAGATGAAGATTTTACTAAACATAGAGAATCAAGACATAATTTATGGAATTATGTTAATTATATGTTATTTTTAGAATTTACACCTTTTAATAATTTAAATGCTATTAATAATTTTGCTAGAGTTAGTTTAGATGAAAAAAATATTATTTTTTTACCTTCTTGTCAAGATAATTTTGAAGGTTTTGGAGAAGTTGAAAATGAAAAAGAAGATGTTGATGATTTTATTGAAGAAGAAGAAGAAAGTGAAGATAGTAATGAATTTGCTGAAAAAGATGAAGAATATAATGATGATGAAGAAGAAGAATTTAATAGTAAAAATGAAGAAGAGAAAAAAATTGAAATTGATAATTTGTTAATTAATGATAAGAAAAATGATGTTAAAAAAGATGCAAAGAAAGATGATAAAAAAGAAGAAAAGAAGGAAGAAAAGAAAGAAGAAAAAAAGGATAATAAATAAAAATAATGAAATATTGTATTTAGTATTTAATATTTATTTTAATATATAAATTTTTTATTTTAATTAATGAATTATTTTTAAAAAATTTTAAATTATAATATATAATTGATATTATGAGATATCGAATAATAATTAATATAAAAAATTCATATAATGAATGAAGACAATCATTCTGTTGATATTTATGGTAATTATTTTTATATAATTTAATTAAATTAGTTATAAATTCAATTTTAGAAAATGCAAAAGAATTAATTAATGAATGTAAAAAAAGTAAAAAGTTATTTTGATAAATAAATAGATTTTAATTTAACTTTTATATATAAAAGAGATATAAATGATATTTCATTAATGTCAATAAATACAAAAGAATTAAAGATAAAAGAAGGTTTAATTGACTTTTCAAATGATAAAATAACATTTTTTAGTGTAAATATTGAAAAAGGAATAATTGACATTTATTTAGAAATTGATGGAAAAAGAAATTCTTCAAATAAATTTAAAATAATATTAAAAGATTATAAAATTATAGAAGAAGGAAATGAATTTGAATTTAATATAAATGAAAATACAAAAGTTAAAGTTAAAATGATAATTAAAAATAAATTTTTTAATCTTTCTGATACATTTAATATTAAGTCAAAAATGAGAATTTTTAATCAAAATAAATCAGAAAAAGAAACCCAAATACAAGATAATAAACCAATAAGTACTAGTATAAATATTAAAGATAGATTGAAAATGTTTAATCAAGCTAATTCTATTATAAATAAAAAATCAAGAGAATCATGTTTAATTAATACCAATATTCCTAAAAAAATAAATAATCAATTTTTAAATCAATTTGAAAAAAATATTAAAAATGATAATGGAAATAACCAAAATATTTCAAATAATAAATATGAATTTCAAAATAAAAATATAAATATAGAAATAAATAAAAAAAAGGAATTTGACAAAAATGTAAAAAAAGAAGAAATAATTGTGGAAAATGAGATAAATAATGAAGAAGAAAATAAAAAAGAAATAATAGAAAATGAGATAAATAAAGAAGAAATAATGTTAGAAAATGAAATAGATAAAGAAAAAGAAAATAAAGAAGAAATAATAGAAAATGAAATAAATAAAGAAGAAGAAAATAAAGAAGAAATAATATTAGAAAAAGAAATGAATAAAGATGAAGAAATTTCTAAAATTCATGAATCTTTTGATTCAATATCAACATCATCAACACTAAATCAGAAAAAATCTCCATTTTTAGATTCAATAACATTAGAAAAATATTTAGAAAATCCAAATCAAAATAGAGAAACATTTTGTGAAGGATTTTTCATATCATCATTTTCAAAAGATAAAGGAAAAGTAATAGAAAGAAGTTATATATATAAATCATATTGTAATCATGAAGAATGTTCTAAATTACCAGCAATGAAACCAGAAATAATTTTTAGATATCCATTAAAAGATACTAAAAATTTAGAATTAAATAATTTAGCAGCAACAATTTGTTTTCCAATTGGAATTAAAGTTTGTTATAATGAAGATGATCCTTTAATTAATGAAAACTATATGGCACCTATTACTAATCAATTAGGTGAAAGATATTATATGATGACTTATCATTTTTATGTCAAGAAATATAATCCTGATTATATTAAAGAATATTTTAATAAATATAAAAATATTAGTTTTAAAATATTAATTATAATATAATATTAAATGTTTTATAATATATAATGGATATATTAATTGATTTTAAATAATTTATTTTAACTTAGATAATCACTTAAATTATTTAATTATTATTCTTCTTTTTTAATCTTTATATTTTTATTTAAATCGCAAAATTTAAGTATTAAGATTCCTAAATAAATTAAAAAAAATATTATATATAAAATATATTTTAATTAAATATTTTATTTTTTCCTAATATAATGTTGATATAATCAATCATTTATGAATGTAATGGATTTAATTTTTATATAAAAAAGAAATTTAGATAACAATATTTTAATTCTTTAAAAATGATAATAATATAATAATATTTAGGTTATTTTAATTTGTTTTTTTCTGTAAATGTTTGAACTTTATCATTCAGTTTTTTTATTTCATCTTTTAAGTTTCTATTCTCATTATTTAGTTTTAATACTTCATCTTTTAAGTTTTTATTTTCATTATTTATTCTTTCCAATGTTTTATTTACATCTTTTAATTGGTTTTGAAACTTTTCTATCATACTTTCAAAAGAATAAGTTGTTTTAATATTTACATATGCCCTTGGAATAAAGGTAACAATGAAATTAATCCCAGATTTTTTTAGTTCTTGTAGAATTGTTTGAGATATAGATTTATTTTTTTCATCAGGCATTTCTTCATCTTTAAATATTTTTGAGCATTTTAGATTATCTAAATAATTTCCATAATTTCCATTAGATGAAATAACTAGTACTTTTTCATTTTAATGAACCAAACCAAATAATTCATGAAATTTTGTTTTTTTTTTTAAATCAATATTTTTTTCATTATCAATTTCTTTCAAAAGTTTAATAATTTTTATATATTTGAGAGTTTGTTTTAATTTTCTTTCTTTTGGATTTGTTAAGTAATCAATGGAGACTTCTCCAATTAAATCATATATTTTATCCTTTTTAATCCAATTTCTTAAACATTGAATATTTTCTTTAAAATTTAGAATTCTCATTAATTGATTTCCACTTACATTATTTATTATATAATCTGGATTAAAAATGATATTTTCCTTTTCTTTTTTGCAAAAGTTTAATAGAATAGAGAAAAGATTTTCATCAAAACAAGGGGAGGTTTTATTATAAGTTGTTAATTCATTTATGTTTACTCTTTTTGGAAATTTAACATATTGAGCATTTTCGATATTTAAAACAGTTTCAGCTAAATAATAACTACTATATTTTTCATAAATATTATTTCCAAAACGATATTTTTTCTTGTTTTCAATAGTTTCATCTACATTTTCTGAATCAGATATAGAAGAGACACTTTTACAATCTAAGAAATCATCCTCTGGTAGTATTATCTTTTTATAATCATTTATTGATAATGATTCTAATATTTTCTCTTGAGATTCCATTTTATAAAAATTATAAAAATTATTAAACAAGATTTTTTAATCTTTGAGATTAGGATTGGCCTCAAATCCTAAAACAAAGGAAAAAATAGAAGAAATTAAAAATGAAGAAAATAAAAAAGAAAAAATAACAAAAAGATATGAGAAAAAAGAAGTAAAAAGAATTCCACATTTAAATAAAGACAATTTCATTGAACAAAAAAATAAAATATCTATTAATAAAAATAATAAAGAAGAAAAAAATGAAGCAATTGGTAAAAAAGTTGAAGTGCAAAAAAAGATAGAAAAGGAGGATTTTGTCGAAAATAAAGGACAAAAATATGAACTTAAAAATCAAGAAAAGAATAAGAAAAATAAATATCAACTTAATATAACAAGAAATTCATTTGAAGATAATAAAATAAAAGAATATAATAAAAAAATAGCCAAAACTGAAATTCAAGATAAGCAAATTAAACCAAATATTAGTAAAAACAAAGAAATAGTAAATATCGAAAGGGAATCTAAAAATTCAAAAGAAGATTCTTTCATAAGAAAAAATGAAAGCCAAAAAATTGCAACAAGAACAGAACAAACTAAACAAGAAAACGAATCAAAGATAAATATTCAAAAGAAATCTATCATAAATAAA
>JAEEGK010004505.1_pt1 | contig 34110 bp, 31 predicted proteins | sample 8958771 | NCBI WGS metagenome assembly JAEEGK01 (sample SAMN16246547, study PRJNA631951) | gut metagenome | biome: gut microbiome; feature: rumen; material: SC-attached | host: Bos | place: Iran: Karaj | collected 2018-10 | reverse complement strand
GGACAAGACAATGAAAAACACAAACATCACAGAGATCAACATGGATCTGCTCGAAAAGGTAACAGGCGGCACATTAGGATCTTGCGATCCCGCCCTTGGAAAGACAGGACCCCTCGAATGGTACGACAGCACAAAAGATGAGACAGGACCTTTGAATTATCCGTACAAGGCAGTCGGACCCGTTAACTATCCGTACAAGGAAAGCCGCTTTGGTATCCGCGTTTAAGCACAATTAACCGGCAATGAACAATCAAAACCAAGCACCCCTGAAAAGGGGTGTTTTTGTTAAGCGATTTTCCGGCCCGAACTGCCCGTTTGTTACTACGGGTGTACTGCTATGCGGTATAGCTAACAAGGCTGCACTTATTATACGCCTCACCGTCCATGCGATCTCAAAATTATCTCCCGTTCCCTTTTCATCGAGCACATCTCGTATTCATAGATGGCCTTCCAGACTTCTTTCAGTTTTTCTCGGTTCTCCACAGTCTCGCCGTAACCAAAGTGCACGTGCTCACGGTCAACGCAAAAAGAGAACCTCGACCATTCATCAATGGGCATATACGGCTCATAGTCGCCTCCGCTCTCTTTATACGCTTCCAGACAAGCCTCCCTGTATTCCTGCCTGAACCCCGAGTATGAAGCAATATGAAGCACACGCGTGATGATCCGGTAGATGATCTCTTTCGTAAACTCGTTGTCAGCCACGCGAAAGCTCAGGATTTCCTGAAACGGAACCGCCTTAAAGGCATGGTTTTTACAAGTCTCCGGATTATCAAGAAGTTCTTCCAAAAACAGGAGCCTTATCTGCCATCTCTCAAAATAGTCATCTTCAAACTTTTTGAAAGCATAGATCACGCCGGTCTTCCCGCCGGGGATCTCTTTGATCTCCAGATCCTTGAGGTACCTTATATAGTCGTAAAGCTCTTTTCTTCTTGCCTGCGCATACTCCATTACAGTCAGTTCCCTGACGGTCTCATCGTATTCGATATGCTCATCGTGATAATCGGTTGGGGTGTTAAAGTAATAGAGATCAAACAGCTTATCGCCGAACTCCTCGAAAAGGGTATCGACCAACCGCGTAGTATTCAGTTCAGAAAGGTATTCTTTAACCGTTTTCATCTCCGTGGTTCCTCATCTCATTAAGCCTGCCCCTGTAGAAAAGGAGCAGCCTTCCTTCTTCCTCCGTAATGAAGCCGAGCCTTTCTGCAGCCTTCACGCAGAGCTGCTTTTCATACTCGTCAACGTTATCGTCCGTCAGGATGAGACCGAGCATGGCGATCTTGACCACCTTGGGTTCATCGACGTAACTGCCGTCGGGTACTTTTGCCGTGTGATGCATTAAAGTGATCTTAGCGCTTTCCATGTGGCACCTCCTTCTCCTCTTTAAGAATCAAACAATTGTCCACGCTAAATCGTAATCAATCTTGTATTTTGAGCCTTTCAAAAGATAGGAATCCTCATCAATCTTCTTGGTCCTTCTGAACTTTCTGGCAGCAATCTTCTTGCAATACCTTGCAGTTATAGAACAATGTCTGACTATGAATACTTCTCCGCCGATAGGCTCAGATTTAGGAATATAAACCGTCTTTCCGCCCGGATTCTTTACAGCAACAGTTGTAATGCGCTCTTTCTGGCGGATAACGAAGTATCCGCACTGGCCATAGAAATGGCTATACTCCCCTCTGTCGCTCTTGCGGGCTCTGGAAAGCTTCTTATCTGCAGTCTCATAGCGCCTCATTCTGTGACGGGCTTTCTGCTTTGTATCAAAATAGCAATTAACCTTTGACATATTCATTTACCTCAATTACATGATAAGGGCACTCATGCACCAAAATTGCACCATGCACATGTATACAATCGAGCTAACAAATCGAAAGCGAGGTGCTGAATATGAAAAACGAGAATAACAAGGAAGTCGATGAAGACAAAAAGAAATCCGAAAACTCAAAAGATGCGTCCGAAGAGTAATCTTCCAACAAATTAGCTGTTCACATGAAGCGTATACGTTAACACTACTTCTTTTATCATTCTTTATCATTCGTCCTGCCACACCAATCTGTAGCGCTCTGGAGCATCTGATATAATATCCCCGTTTGATTCATAGTTAACGGGGTTTTTATATATGATAAAAGTACTATTCGTCTGTCACGGCAACATTTGCCGTTCGACAATGGCGCAGTTCATGTTCCAGGATATGGTGAACAGGAAGGGACTGGCCGATAAGTTCTATATCGATTCCGCTGCCACGAGCAGGGAGGAGATCGGCAATGGTCCGCACTACGGGACCGTCGGCAAGATGAGGGAGGTCGGGATACCGGTCCTGCCGCACCGCGCACGCCAGATGACAAGAGGCGACTACGATGAGTATGACTATCTCATCGGAATGGATTCCTACAACATATCCAACATGACACGCATTGCAGGCGGAGACCCTGATGGCAAGATATATCAGATGCTCGGGTTTGCGGGAAGTACAAGGAGTATCGCAGACCCGTGGTATACGGGGAATTTCGATGAGACGTATGACGACCTTGTGGAAGGTCTGGATGCTTTTATGGAGTACCTGCTGGAGCAGGGGATCTGACAATCACTTCTTGTTGTAAATGTTCATATCGACAAGGCCTTCGCGCTTGGCGACGACGAGTGCTGCCGCGACATCTCCGGTGGTGTTGGACATTGTCGTGAACATGTCGAAGAACGGGTAGATGCCGATGATCAGACCAATGGCTTCAACCGGCACGCCGACACTCTGCAAAGCTACGCCTATGCAGACGATGCCCGCACCCGGAACGCCGGGCGCACCGAGCGACAACAATATGATAGTCACGAGAAGAGAGAGCAGAGCAGGCGTTGTGATCTCAATGCCATAGCCTTTCGCCAGGAACAATGTGGCAATGGTCATGAAAATGCAGGCACCGTCCATGTTGACCGTCGCGCCAAGGGGAATGGAGAAACTGCATACCTTAGGGGATATGCCGAGCTTGTCCGTACAGGTGCGCATGTTTGTAGGCATCGCAGCAGAGCTCGATGACAGCACGAAACTCGTTATCATGCCATCCCGGTTCTTGCGAAAGAACGTCAAAGGGTTCAGGCGCGCTACAACCAGTATCATCAGACCGTAGAAGGCAAGCATGCAGGCATCCGACGCAAAGAAAGTCCCTGCCATGCTAAGCATCGACGTCAGGGCGTTAATGTCGGCATTCAGGATTATCAGGGAGATCGAGCAGAAGATCGCTACGGGGAGAACGCTTGTTATCATCGATGTGATCTTGAGGAATACGGAATTGAGCGAATCAAGGAGTTCTTCCATGAATGCGGCGCGTTTGCCGAGAGAGGCGACGGCAATTCCGACAAGGACTGCCATAAAGATCAGTTGGAGCGTGTCTGATTTGAGGAAGGGTGTTATGACATCAGACGGAACGATATTTACGATGGTAGAAAGCAGAGACGTGTCTGTCTCGGCCACGGCGACTTCCCCTGCGATGTTTAGTCCCGCGAACTGACCGAACTGTCCCGGCGAGATAAGGAAACTGAATCCGGTGGCGAACAGCACTGCCATGACAGTCGTAAAGAGGTATGTGCCCATGACCTTTGCGCCAAGCCTTCCGAGTTCTGACAGATCCTTGAACTGGGATATACACGTTGCGATCGACAGGAAGACTATGGGTCCTATAACGAACTTCAATGCATTCATGAACATCGTCTTTGCCGGGGTAAGTGCATATTCGGAGACACCTGCCGCGATATCGGCAGGCAGGACGAATCTGAGAAGGAGACCTGCCGCGATGCCAAGGACCAGTGCTATGACGGTATTAATGAGCATAGCCTTACCGCTATGCCCCGTGCTGATGCGTGCGCTGTTTGTGCCATTCTTGTGAGAGAACTTCATCTGTTCTCCCAGGGACTTTAAGATGAGCGAGCTTATCGCCTGGCGCGTTATCTCGTCTTCAGCATCTGCTGTCGGTGCGCCGAGGTCCAGGTGCGGATCGAACTCATCTCCTTCGCAGGAGATGTTGATGACACGTTCGCCGGGGAATCTCTTTATCTGAACACGGAGCTTTGCATTGTCAGCAGAATGTTCTGCCATCAGGGAAGTGATCTCTTCGCTTAACAGCACGCTCTTCAAAGCGAGTTTCCTGTCGGTCTTGAATTCCGTCAGAGATTTTTCAATGAACTCCGTGCAGGCACCTACAGCCCCCGGATCTTTAGGGTCAAATTCAGCCTTGATGTTTGCAAAGAATAATCCGGACATACTCACCTTCTATATAAAGGTGATTATAACACTTAGGCCTTATGCAGTTGTAGTGGGAGTTTGCTGCTCGCAGGCCTTCCTGCCGCTGCCGAAGCCTATGGAAATGGCACCTTTGGGACATACCGCTTTGCACGCGCCGCACCTGATGCATTCGGCAGAACGCGGTGCCTTCACGGGATCGACGTCCATCGGGCAGCACCCGGCACATTTACCGCAGTCTATGCATTTGTCCCTGTCGACGGTCAGGTGGTAGAGGCTTACCTTGTTAAGCAGACCGTATATGGCTCCGAGCGGACAGCCTATCTTGCAGAAGAACCTCCTGACGAAGACCGAACCTGCGATGACCGCAATAAGTATCGCCAGCTTCACCCAGAACAGAATGCCTGCGGAATCCCTGAGCGACTCGTGCGTCAGCAGAAGCGGGATCGCGCCTTCGAGCATTCCCGCGGGGCAGATGTATTTGCAGTACAGGGGTGCCGTGCGTCCGGTGGCAAGTATGAGCACAGTCGGGATGATGATTACCATCAGTGCCAGCACGGCGTATTTGACATAAGTAAGGAGCTTCGGCAGACGGAACTTGCGCACGGGGATCGCTCCGAGAAGGTCCTGTATCAGCCCGAAAGGACACAAAAACCCGCACACTGCGCGTCCCAGTACAGCGCCTACGGCCAGCAGGAAACCCCATACATAGAAGCTCACCTTAAGATCTGCTCTGCCGGTCACGGCAAGGAGCGAACCTATTGGGCAGGAGACCGTTGCAGCCGGGCAAGAATAGCAGTTGAGACCGGGTGTGCAGAACTCCTTGAACTTGCCGTTGTAGAGTTTGCCCGTGATGAAATTCCCGGCGTGGCAGTTGGTGAACCCGAAGGCTGCTATCTGTATCAGCTTACGCCTGATCTTATTCTTGAAGACCTTGTCAGCAGCCATAAGATCACCCGAGACCTATGCATTCCATGCAGACCACGGCGGCCTTGCGGAGTATGACATCGAGCTCGCCTCTGAACACACCGGCGGCGATGAGCGCGATGCCAGCTATGAGTATGACGATGCCGATGACCTTACGCTTATTCATCCAGATAAGCCAGAACTTCGTCGTGGTAGAAATCGATGTACGCGCCTTCGATCGGACCTGCGACTATGTTGCCGTTCGAATCAACGATGTAAGTCGTCGGTACGACGGTAATGTCCTTAATGAACATCTCATAAAGTCCGTCGTCTACGAGAAGGTTGGGATATGTAACGCCCTGATCACGGAGGATGTCTATCGCCTCGTCTGCGGTGGATGCGTCAACATCGTACGGGATGCCGACGATCATGACGCCGGAGTCTTTGGACTGCTCGACTGTATACCAGTTCTGAAGATCCGGCATCTCGCCTATGCACGGGCCGCAGTAAGTGCCCCAGACATTTACGACGGTGACCTTGTTCTCGGTGAAGATCTCAGTGCCCACAGGCTCGCCGTATACATCCGTCGTCGCGAAATCAACACCGACGTATCCCTGGACTTCCGTCTCTTCGGAAGATGCCTCGGCTGATGCAGCGGAAGCATCAGGGATCACCTCGGTCTGTTCGCTTGCTGAAGAAGCGGCGCATCCGGTCAGGACCAGTGCCGTTAACATGGTTGCAGTAAGTAATCTGATATCAGTATTTCTCATATTTGTTTCCCCCGGTTCATTATATACCGATTTGTAAACGAATAACTTACTGTATTTGTGGCAATTTCTAGTTCAGGTAGTTCTCCACGGCGTCCTTGTAGCCCTGAACATATGCGCCCTCAAAAGGTCCTGCCACGATGTTGCCGTACTGATCCACGATGAAGGTGGTGGGGACGCAGTAGAGGTCCTCGCAGAACATCTCATACAGCCCGTCGTCTATGATGAGGTTCGGATATGTTACGCCCGTCTCATCCATGACGTCCGTAGCCATGTAAGCGGTGCTCGAATCGACGTCTATTACCAGACCGACGATGCCAACGCCGGAACCTGCAGCGAGCTCTTCCTGGTACCATTCCTCGAGCTCGGGCATCTCTTCGATGCAGGGACTGCAGTAAGTGCCCCAGCAGTTTACGACTGTGACCTTGTTCTCGGTGAAGATCTCGGGACCGACTTCGTTGCCGTATACATCCTCCGTCAGGAAGATGGTGCCGCTGTAGGTGCCTTCGGTATCGGGAGTGTCGTCCGTATCTACTACATCGCGGGCGGGAGCCGTTGTCATGACCGTGGTCTCGGTAACCTCGGATTCTTCCTCGTCTGTTTCCTCAGGCTCTTCTGTCTCGTCCTCGTCGTCTTCATCTTCTTCGAGCTCTTCGAGTTCGTCCTCAGCTTCCTCGAAAAACTCTTCCACGGCAGAGCATCCCGTGAGGAGCATGGATGCCGTGAGGGCCGCCGCAAGTGCTTTTATAAGTTTTGTATTCTTCATATTATTAACCTCTTTCCGATACCATTGTAACAAATAAATGCAATACAAATTACAGTTTGAATAAGTGTGCAATATGCGGGATTTTCTGTCAAAAAAGAGTGATAGTATGGATTTACGGAACGGACTAATACGTTTACGGAGGCGGTTGTTATGGAACAGGAACAATGGGAGAAACTTACACCCGAACAGAAGAAGAGAGAACTCTATCTTGAGCAGAAATTCACTCTGGATTCCTTCCTTGAGCGCAATGCAATCTCCAAGGCAATGTATGACAAGAGCCTGCACGATCTCACCGAGAAGATGGGCATGCAGCAGGCCGTCTGACATCGCAGTACTTGCATATTGAGATAACGCCCCTTATATTAGAACTATCACGGCATTCATCCGTCACACATGCGGACCTGCCAGTCAGGGGTTGTTCTTATGACTGACACTGAACTGATCATAGATTATCTGCTCAATCAGATAGAAGTCGAAGCCTTCTATGACGAGGCTGACCCCGTTCTTATTGCCGATATCGCCGAACAACTTAACATAGCATATGTAGATTATTACGAGACCGACTCGTCCGCTTCGCTCATAGTGAAGATCAGGGCGGACAAGCAGGTCTTCTATGACAGCGGCAAGCCCCGTTCAAATGAATATGTAATAAGAAGCCATACCCGTCCCATTGGCGGCGAAGGCGTGTTCAGGGCATTCCCGCCCAAGGATTCCCCGTGGACGGAAGAGCAGCGCAAGGGCGCCCTGGCATTAGTCAGCATCCTGTCCATGAACAAGGCCAAGATCAAGGTCGCGGACAGGCTGAGATACATGGCTTTCCACGACGTCGTATCCGGCCTTAAGAACATGATCAGCGGCAAGCAGACCATCATCAAAGCGATAGAGAGCGGCAGAGCCACGGACTACGCTTCGATGTTCCTTAACTTGAGGAGCATGAACGAGATCAACAGCACATTCGGTTTTGAGACCGGAACGATGCTGATGTTCAGATATGCCGAGATGTTCGACGGCCTCATGGAAGAGGACGAAGCCTTCTGGCGTCTGGGCGGAGATAACTTCTGCGCGTTTGTCAGGAAGGATAACCTGCCTAAGATAGAAGAACTCATTAACGGTGTGGATATAAGGTTCGGTCCCAATCCCGAAGAACACAGCGTCATCTCTGCCACGGCAGGCATTTTCTGCATTGACGATGACAGCCTCACGGTAAACGATATCCTCGATGCGCCGCAGCAGTGCCTCGGCATTGCCAGGTACGTCAAGCACGTGCAGATACTCCATTACGACAACGAGATAGTCAGGCTGAACGAGCGTGCGAAGAGGGTGGAGGCGCATTTCGATGAGGCGCTGGCAAACGACGAGTTCATTGCCTACTACCAGCCCAAGGTATCGCTCCTGTACAACAAGCTTGCAGGTGCCGAAGCCCTTTGCCGCTGGCAGCGCGACGGACAGATAATCCCGCCGGATGCGTTCATCCCCGTGCTCGAGCGCAGCAGGAAGATATGCGAGCTCGACTACTCGATGCTCAGCAGAGTCTGCCGCGACATTAAGGACTGGATCGCCGACGGCAAGGATGTGGTGCCGGTATCGGTCAATTTCTCGAGAAGACACCTGTCGAACATGAACCTCGCGGAAGACATCTGTGCGATAGTCGACAAGATCGGCATCCCGCATGAGTATATAGTAATAGAATTTACGGAGACCACGACGGAAGCGGACCAGCAGCGTCTGCGCGATATAGTCGTGGCCCTGAAAGGCAGCGGCATCAAGACGTCCATCGACGATTTCGGCGTCGGGTATTCGTCGATGAGCATGCTCAGGGACATCCCGTTCAACGAGATCAAGATAGACAGGAGCTTCCTCATAACCGACGCGGACAGCGAAGTCTTCCTGCGCAAGATGGTCGTCATGAAACACATCATCAGCCTGTCGTCGGAGCTCGGCATGACGTGCATCGCCGAGGGTGCCGAGACGGTGGACCAGGTAGACCTCCTCTTCAAGAACGGCTGCACCCGCGTCCAGGGTTACTTCTTCGACAAACCGCTTCCCGTCCGTGACTTCTGCGCAAGGCTCGAGAACCCGCGCTATACCCAGGAGCACAGCGGCAACCGCAAGAGGAAGAGGCAGGCCTGAAGCCCATTTGTTACTACAAGTGTACTGCTATGCGGTACAGTCGCAGTGATTTTTGGGCAGAAAAGGGCCGTTTGTACAGCAAAAAACACCGCACTCCAGTGCTTTGATCCTATTTTGTATAAGTACACATAAACGAGGAGAATAACAATGAAGCATAGAGCAAGCTTACTTATTATGCTGTTCTTATCAATCATTCCATTTTTGCTCTGTTCATGTGGATTTAATTCACCGAAGGAATATTTACTCAAAGATATTAGCGTGTTAATGGATGATATTGTTGGCAAGGATCAGAAAGATGCGGTTACAACGATTGAGGATAAACTGAGCATAAAACTTGAGCAAAAGGACGTTGATAAAGCCAATGACCAATACACTTATATTTACCAACCTTCTGAATCTATCAGTGTTAATGATGTGTTGATTAATACAATTGAGATGGTCAGCGACGGAAAGAATGGTCCAGTTACTACTATTAAGCTAATCTCTGAAGAAATCACATCTTATGAAGCAGAACAGTATTATCAAAACTATAATGATCTTCTTTCTCATGTTTATGACAAAGAAGCAGCAATAGCAGCAATAGCAGCAGTTGATACACCTTTTGTTGATAAGAATAATGAAGAACCATTTTTTTATTCAAGAAGTTATAGTACTGAAACTGATAATACGATCTATGTTCAGTATACAAATGAGAATTCATTCTGTAGTTTTTGGGTTATGTGCGCGGAAAAGTCTAATGATTCTGAATAATATAATGTTATGTCTTTAAGAAATTACAATTATTGGACTGCAGTATTTTTGCTCTCCGGAAGACCATTCTGACAGCAGAACACACCGCACTGCAGTCCGCGCTGCTGTATTTTTGCCCCGAAAACGCTCATTTTGACAGCAGGATGCACCGCACTGCAGTCCGCGCTGCTGTATTTTCACCACGAAAAGGACCGTTCTGACAGCAGACTGCACCGCAATGCAGTCCGCGCTGCTGTATTTTCGCCCCGAAAATGCCCGTTCTGACAGCAAAACGCACCGCACTGCAGTCCGTCCCGCAGTGCACCCAATGCCCGCCCGAAGCACTTTGTGGCAAAGGTGAAAGAAAACTTTTGACTTTTATTGACTTTACCCTGACAAACGAGTAATATCTGTTTAGCACTCGAAGTGATAGAGTGCTAATAACGGGAAAGGGATGGAAGTCATGCAGCTGGACGATCGTAAGAAACAGGTTCTCCACGCCATCGTAGACGACTATGTATCGACCAACGAGCCGGTAGGTTCGAAGGCCCTCATAGAGCGCCACGATTTCCGCGTGAGCTCCGCGACTCTCAGGAATGAGATGGCCGAGTTAGAGCGCCTGGGCTATATCGAGAAGCCCCATACGTCTGCCGGCAGGATCCCATCCGACAGAGGCTACCGCGAGTATGTCGATTCGCTCATGACTGTTGACCAGCTCTCTCCCGAAGAGCAGCTTCAGATCAAGCAGAACATCGACGAGAGCGTCGACGAGGTAACGGATCTCATCAAGAACGCCACGCAGACTCTGTCCAAGCAGACAGGCTTCGTATCTCTCGCGATGAGCCCGAGGCTCAGGAAGAGCTTCCTCACTCAGCTTAAGATCCTCATGATCGAGCCCGGCAAGGCGCTCGTTGTCATGGTGCTCTCAGCCGGCGTCGTCAAGGACAAGGTGGTAAGGATCCCGAACTTCATCACGGACGAGCAGATGTTCAAGATATCTTCGGCAGTCGAGAAACACCTTACGGGCAAGCCCCTGGACGAGATCACGCTCGTTACCGTCGAGACTTCCGTCACTGACACGGAGATCCCGAACCCGCTGCTCAAGCAGGTGCTCTACGAGGCATATACCGCCATCAAGCAGGCTGACGAGCTTAACATCTATCTCGAGGGCGAGCACAGGATGCTCGAGCTTCCTGACTTCTCTTCTCTCGGAAGGGCAAGAGAGCTCCTCGGAACGCTGTCGGACTCCAGCATGGTCGCAGGCTATGTCAACGAGATGCAGGGAAGCGCCGAAGAGAAGGGCGCCGAGGATACCTACATGATCAGGATCGGCCAGGAGATAGCGATCGAAGGCCTTGAGGACTGCAGCTTCATCACGGCGACCTATAATCTGAGCGACTCGGTATCCGGCAACATCGGCGTCATCGGTCCGAAGAGGATGGAGTATTCAAAGGTTATTTCGCAGATCGATTTCGTTAAGAAGACGATCAACGAGAACATAAAGAGATTTACATAAAGGGGAGGAATATTAATGGCAGAAGACGGTAAAGAGATATTTTTCGGGATGGACGAGGAGCCCGTTAAGGACGAACCTCTGACGGCCGGAGCGGAGGATGCGGCAAAGGCAGACGCCGAAGCAGCAGAAGGCCCCGCGAAGGAAGAGACGCCCGCCGATCCCGAAGATACTGCAGAAGAGAAGAAGGAAGAAAAGGCAGAACCTGCCGCAGACACTTCCGAACTCGAAGCAGAGCTCGAAGAACAGAAGAACCGCTATATGTACCTCTATGCGGAGTACGACAACTACCGCAAGAGAACAGCCAAGGAGAAGGAGAACCTCTACTCCGATGCGGTCGCGAAAGTAACGGGAGAGTTCCTGGGCGTGTTAGACAACATCGACCGCGCGATAGATTCTTCCAAGAACGCAGACGAGGGTTCTGTCGAAGCAGTCATCCAGGGCATCGAGATGGTCGGCAAGCAGGCCGGCGAGATCCTTGCCAAGATAGGCGTCGAGGAGATCCCCTGTGAGCGCGGAACCAAGTTCGACCCGAACCTCCACGAGGCAGTAATGCACATCGAGGACGAAGAGCTCGGCGAACAGGAAGTCGCACAGGTATTCCAGAAGGGATACATGTACAAGGAAAGAGTAATAAGACATGCAGTAGTGCAGGTCGCCAACTAAGCAAATAAATTATAAGGAGATAAAATTATGGACAGCATCAGATCAAGCCTGGTACCTACAGTCATCGAGACCACCAACCGCGGTGAGCGCGCGTATGACATCTATTCAAGACTCCTCAAGGAGAGGATCGTTATCCTTTCCGAGGAAGTCAACTCGGTAACTGCAAGCCTCATCACGGCGCAGCTCCTCTTCCTCGAGGCAGAGGATCCGGAGAAGGATATACAGTTCTACATCAACAGCCCCGGAGGATCCGTATCTGACGGTCTCATGATCTACGATACGATGAGACTCATCAAGCCTGACGTTCAGACCATCTGCATGGGTATGGCAGCTTCAATGGGCTCCGTGCTCCTGTCTGCAGGCACAAAGGGCAAGAGATGCATCCTGCCTAACGCAGAGGTAATGATCCACCAGCCTCTGGGCGGCGCACAGGGTCAGGCAACAGAGATCCTCATCGCAGCAGATCACATCAAGGACACGAGAGTAAGACTCAACCAGATCCTTGCGGACAACTGCGGTAAGGACTTGGAGACACTCATGAAGGATACGGACAGAGACCACTGGATGACAGCACAGGAGGCTCTCGACTACGGCATCGTAGATAAGATCCTTGAAAGCAAGAAATAACATATAGGAATAGGGAGGACAAACATTATGTCAAAGATCATTGGTATCGACCTTGGTACAACAAACTCATGCGTTGCGGTTATGGAGGGCTCCGAGACGGTAGTCATTCCTAATCCGGAAGGCAACAGAACAACACCTTCGGTAGTAGGTTTCACAAAGACCGGCGAGAGACTCATCGGTCAGGTCGCTAAGCGTCAGGCAGTAACAAACCCTGACCGTACGATCCAGTCCATCAAGCGTGAGATGGGTTCCGACTACAAGGTAACGGTAGACGACAAGCAGTACACACCTCAGGAGATCTCCGCGATGATCCTGGCTAAGCTCAAGGCTGACGCAGAGGCTTACCTCGGACAGCCTGTAACAGAGGCAGTCATCACGGTTCCTGCATACTTCACCGACTCTCAGAGACAGGCAACAAAGGACGCAGGCCGTATCGCAGGTCTCGACGTTAAGCGTATCATCAACGAGCCTACGGCAGCTTCACTTGCTTACGGTCTCGATAAGGACGGCGATCAGAAGATCCTCGTATTCGACCTTGGCGGCGGTACTTTCGATGTATCCATCATCGACATCGGCGACGGCGTATTCGAGGTTGTTGCTACAGCAGGTAACAACAGACTCGGCGGCGACGACTTCGACAACAAGATCGTCGACTACCTCGTAGAGACTTTCAAGAGCTCTGACGGAGTTGACCTCAGAAACGACCGTATGGCAATGCAGAGACTGAGAGAAGCAGCAGAGAAGGCTAAGATCGAGCTTTCCGGCGTTACTTCTTCCAACATCAACCTGCCTTACATCACAGCTGATGCGACAGGTCCTAAGCACCTCGACGTAACACTCACAAGAGCTAAGTTTGACGAGCTCACATCAGACCTCGTACAGAAGACAATGGATCCTGTTAAGCGCGCACTTTCCGATGCAGGCTGCTCAGTATCCGACATCGACAAGATCATCCTCGTAGGCGGTTCCACAAGAATCCCCGCAGTTCAGGATGCAGTTAAGAACTACTTCGGCAAGGAGCCTTTCAAGGGCATCAACCCTGACGAGTGCGTCGCAGTAGGCGCAGCCATCCAGGGCGCAGTCCTCTCAGGCGAATCCACTGCCGGCCTCGTCCTCGTTGACGTTACACCTCTGTCACTCGGTATCGAGACAATGGGCGGCGTCTGCACGAAGATCATCGAAAGGAACACCACCATCCCTGCAAAGAAGAGCCAGGTATTCTCCACGGCTGCTGACGGACAGACTCAGGTTGAGATCCACGTCCTCCAGGGTGAGCGTGAGATGGCAGCTGCCAACAAGACTCTCGGCAACTTCATCCTCGACGGTATCGCACCCGCACCGAGAGGCGTACCTCAGATCGAGGTTACTTTCGATATCGACGCGAACGGCATCGTTAACGTAAGCGCGAAAGACAAGGGCACGGGCAGAGAGCAGAAGATCACGATCCAGTCCTCTTCGAACATGAGCGAGGCTGACATCGAGAAGGCTGTCAAGGAAGCAGAGATGCACGCAGCCGAGGATAAGGCAAACAAGGAGAAGGTCGAGACCAAGAACCAGGCAGAGTCCACGGTATATCAGGCAGAGAAGACCCTGAAGGATGCAGGAGACAAGATCTCCGAGGCAGACAAGGCTCCCGTCAATGCCGAGATCCAGAAGCTCAAGGACGCGATCGCAGCTGACGATCAGGAAGCAATGAAGAAGGGTACTGACGATGTTCTCCAGGCTCTCTACAAAGTCTCCGAGAAGCTCTACCAGCAGGCAGGCGGCGCACAGGGCGCAGCAGGCGCTCAGGATGCAGGTGCTGCAGGTGCGGCAGGCGCAGGCGCTGCAGGTGAGGATTTCGCAGGCTACGGCACAGAGGACGTTAACGGCAATGCTACCGATGACGGCTTCAAGAACGCCGGCGGTGACTTCTGATATAATCGTTGTTCGATAATTCCAGGTAAACGGAGGAATCAATTTGGCTAACGATTATTACGATATACTCGGCGTTGACCGAAGCGCGTCAGATGATGAGCTCAAGAAAGCCTTCAGACAGAAGGTAAAGCAGTATCACCCGGACCTTCATCCGGGCGATGCCGCAGCCGAGGCCAAATTCAAGGAAGTAAACGAAGCATACACTGTCCTCTCCGATAAGGAGAAGAGAGCCAGATACGACCAGTTCGGCAAGGCCGGAGTGGACGGCAACGGCTTCGGAGGCGGAGCAGGATACGGCGGCTTCTCAGGAGCCGGATTTGAGGATGTCGACTTGGGCGACATCTTCAATTCGTTCTTCGGCGGCGGAGCTTCAAGGTCGAGAAGGAGGAACGGCCCGCAGCAGGGTGCGAACCTCAAGTACGGCATGACGCTCGAGTTCATGGAAGCTGCTTTCGGATGCGAGAAGGACATCACGATAAGCAAGCAGGACAAGTGTTCTGTCTGCGGCGGTTCAGGATCGCAGCCGGGCAGCGCGCCCGAGACCTGCCCCAAGTGCCGCGGCGCAGGACGTGTCCAGGAGCAGATGCAGAGTCTGTTCGGCATGACCATGGTCACCAAGACGTGCCCGTTGTGTCAGGGAAGAGGTACGGTCATCAAGACTCCCTGTAATTCCTGCCACGGCAAGGGACGCACACAGGTGTCCAAGAAGCTGCACATCAAGATCCCGGCAGGCGTCGATGCGGGCGACATGCTCCCCATCAAGGGCGAGGGCGAACCCGGCACGAACGGCGGTCCTTACGGCGATCTTTACATCCAGTTCAGAGTCAAGAAGCACGATCTGTTCACGAGAGAGGGCATGAATACCTTCTGCGAGGTTCCGATCACTTATGCGCAGGCCGCGCTGGGCGGAGACATCGAGCTGCCGACGATCTACGGCAAGGTGCCTTATAAGCTTAAGGAAGGAACCCAGCCCGGAGATACATATACTCTCAGGGGACAGGGCATACCGAATAAGAACAATCCGAACATGAAGGGCGATCACACCTGCAGGTTCGCGATAGAAGTCCCGACGGGCCTGACGCGCGACCAGAAGCAGAAACTCGCTGACTTTAACGCGACGCTCACGGAGAGGAATTACTCCAAGAGCAGTGCTTTCATGCAGAAGATCAAGAACCTCTTTAAGTAAGGAGAACCAGTTTTGGCCCAGGTCATGAAATGGGTGGAGATCACCATCCGCACAACCGAAGAAGCTTCAGATGCCATCACCGAGATGCTCGCGCAGATCGGTGCTGACGGCATTGCCTGCACGGACCCCTATGAGTTCCGCAACACGATAGAGAACGACCCGTTAAGCTACTGCGACGACGGGACGATCGAATCGTACGGCGAGGACGTCATCATCAAGGCGTACTTCGCTGAGCTCGACGGCGGATATTTCCGCATGGGCCCCAAGAGCGAGGAGTTCGTCGATCCCAACGGCGTCGGCATGATCTACGGCAACATTACCAACAAGACCATGACTGTTGACGAGGCGATCGCTTACATTAAGAAGAGACTTGCCGAGATAAGCGAGTTCCTCGACATCGGCGCGGGCTTTGAAGGCTTTACCTACGTCAAGGACGAAGACTGGGCCAACAACTGGAAGAAATACTACACTGCATTCAAGATATCCGACCGTGTCGCGGTCTGTCCCTCGTGGATAGATCCCGCGACTATCGACTCGGAGTATAAGATAATCCTCGACCCGGGTTCGGCGTTTGGCACCGGCACGCACGAGACGACCTCGATGTGCGCGGAGATACTGGACAAGTATCTGCCCGCAGGCGCTGACGTGCTGGATCTCGGTACGGGTTCCGGCATCCTCGCGATTATCGCCAGGCTCCTTGGCGCCGGCAGAATAGAGGCGGTCGACATCGACAGCCTTGCGGTCAGGGTCGCAGAGGACAACTGCAGGATCAACGGCTGCGAGGATATCGACTGCTATACGGGCGAGCTTAAGTCCGTCAAGAGATCAGATTACGACGTCATCGTCGCGAACATCATCGCCGACATCATTGCCGAGATCGCATGCGACGTTCCGGCAAGGCTCAAGTCCGGAGGCCTGTTTATATGTTCCGGTATCGTAAACACAAAGGCAGAGCGTGTCGAGAAGGCTCTATCCCTTGCGGGACTTGAGATCGTGGCTTCTGAGGAGAAAAACGACTGGCGCGCATACGTATGCCGCAAGCCTTAATTCTTTGTTAATTTCACGAAATTACTTGTGCAAATATGCTCATTTGCCTTTTGGAATGAGCGGGATTTCATGCGATTATTATTAAAGAATAACTGAAACCGTGTGGAGACGGGTCAGAAAGGTAATATGTCGCAGGTTCTTTTAATATCGGATTCCATAGAGAATACGCGTTTTGACGTGGCGCGTAAGACCTCTACTTTCAAGTCTTACGACCTGGAACCTGTTCTTGCCATACCCATGCTCGACACGGCGGACGGCACTTCCACCAAGACAGACATAGGCGAGATCCTCGATTACTGTTTCGAGGAGTGCAAGCCTGCGTGCATAGCCCTGAGCATCATCAGGGACCCTGCTGCAGTCAAGCTCGTGGCAGACAAACTCGCTTCCTGCGAACACAACGCGGTCCTGTCCGAGATATCGCTCATCTCCAGGGAAGGTGAAGTCCTGGTGACTTCCGACACCTACGAGATGGTCATGAGATACCTTCTCCCGCAGATCCAGTTCCTCTCGATCAACATCTACGAGGCGGAGCTCCTTGCCCAGATGAACTGCAGGGGCAAGACCGACATCGAGACTGCGGCCAGGATCATCTTCGAGCGCAACCATTCCATTGTATACATCAACGGCTCCGCACAGAGCCGCTGGCACGATCTGCTCTGCATCGGAGGCCAGACCAAGTGGCTCCGTGCGAGATCAGACGATTCATATCTACCTGCAGACAAGTCCCTTCTGGCCGCCATCGCATGCGAGATGGCCGGGGACAAGTCGATAATCGAGGCAGTCGTCTCTGCGCGTAAGTTCTTTGTACCGTCTCCACTTATCGAAGAACCTGCAAACGCGCAGGCGAAGCCTGTCTCAGCACCCGCACCTGCGCCTGCTGCACAGTCGTCCGCGCCGGCAACCGTGTCAGCACCGGAAGCTCAATCTCCCGTTACGGAGGACCCGAAAGCAGCCGAACCCGCGCCTGCTGCGACGCCTGCAACTCCGGCAGCACCCGCGGAAAAGCCTGCAGCACAGCCCGGCGCTCCCGCCGCAGCTCAGACCGCACCGGCAGAACCCAAGGAGGCTGCTCCGGCACCAACTGCTCCTTCCAATACCGGCAAGGTAGCGGCATCCTACAAGCCTGTGTACAACTCGGCGTTCTCGTTCACGGCCATGGCCGCGCAGAGAAGACGCGAGCAGGCGGAGAAACAGGCCGAAGCCGAGAAGAAAGCGGCAGCCGAAGCAAAGGCGAGTGAACCCGAGCCCGAACCTGCGGCAACTCACGCGCCCGCACCGGTCAAGTCGCTCGTGTCCCCGGCTAAGAGCATCAGGGATATAGCGAGGTCTTTCGAGCTGAACGAAGTCAACGAAGAGATTGCCAAGAAGATGAGTGCCGAGGCAGAGCCTGCGGTCACCAGCAATATCGAAGAGCCCGAGCCGGGCCCCAAGGGAACCGTCTCCGAGATCAAGGAGCGCGAGAAGAGGACGGCCGAGCAGTCGCTGTCCGAGCTCAAGGCCCTGAAAGAGAAGTTCAAGAACATATCTTCCGAGATGTAACATTGTTACTTAATTGGATCATCTGCGCGCTCCTTTGCGGGGCGCGTTTTTGTTTGCCTGCCGCGAAGTACAAGTTAATGTACAAGTTTTGTAAAAAGTTGTACGCAAAGTTGTAAATTGGCCGCACAGTACAAGTAAGTGTACAAGTTTTGAGAAAACTTGTAGTAAAAGTTGTACTGCAGCCCCCGGAAGTTAAAGTAACAGTTAAAGTTTTCGAATTACTTTAACTATTAGTTGGACTGTGGCGGTGCAGTTAAAGTAGCAGTTAAAGTTTGCGCAAAACTCTAACTTTTAGTTGTGATGCTATACAAATCTTGGGGCGGAACGGGGCTGATTTTCGTATTAACAACACCTGCAAAGAGGAGTATTTTGGCAGGTGGTTAACCGATGTTAACCAAGGAGGCGATTTACATGAAAAAGTCAGTTATGACCAAGATCCTTTCTCTCGCGGTCGCATCTGCAATGGTTTTCTCATGTGCAGCATGCAGCGACAGCGGCAAGAAGGACAAGGATGCGGACGAAGACGAGATCGAAGCATCCGAAGAAGAGGAAGAAGAGGAAGAAGAGGAAGAGGACGAAGATCCGACTCCAACACCGGAGCCTACTGCAACACCTACTCCCACACCCGAGCCCACACCTGCTACTTTCTTTGAAGAGCAGGGCCTGACGATCACTCCCCAGGGCGAGTATGATCTCGATACAGAGTGGCTGTACACGGATAACGACACTCAGAACGGACCTACGACAGTTCCTTTTACTGTTGAGATCAAAGAGACAACAGAAGGCTGTGACGAAGGTTATAAGATGATCGTCGCTGATTTCGGAATCGATTATTCCAGCAAGTACTTCTATGATTACGGCGATTTCTTTGCTTATCCGCCGGAAGGAATAACAAACCATCCCAGTTCCTGGATAAGTGCGTTCGACCGTTATACCGGTGTGTCTTTCGAGCCCGGCGACAACACGGTCCTCGTTGAATACGAAGGCAAGACTTACGATGTGACATGCACATTCGACTGGAACATCGTTGGTGATTACGACAACGGCGTGGCAGCAGATTACTGCACGGTAACCGTTACATGCCCTGTCGACTACGACGGCACTGTCTTCTACATCGGCCACGGCTCAGGCGGAGACAGCCAGATCGGCGAAGGCCAGGAGTTCGATTTCACCGCAAAGCAGTACACCATCGACGAACTGCCTTACTACGTAACAAATGGTTTCCCTTACTTCTTCTTCAGTGCAAACAATAAGTGATCTGCACGTTGAAAGCAAACTACATCGGGGGTCGGACATGTTCCGGCCCCTTTTTTTGCCTTGAGTTAAAGTAACAGTTAAAGTTTTTGAATTACTTTAACTATCAGTTGGACTGTGGCGGTGCAGTTAAAGTAACAGTTAAAGTTTGCGATTTACTTTAACTTTTAGTTGTGATTCTCCGCACTGAATACAGCGCTTCAAGTGCTATCATAAAAATATTTCAAAAACCACCAAATAATCTGCGCCTGTCATGTGTCTATAGGATAGATGCGGACAAAGGAGGCAAAGTCTGATGAATAACGAAGAACTTGAAAGAATCTACAATGAAGCTTATGGACCGGTGTACTGGACCGCGTACCAGCTCCTGAAGAACGAAGCTGACAGCGAAGACGTCGTGCAGGAGACATTTGTGTCCCTGATCGAGTCTTACGACACCATCAAGGACAAGACCAAGGTCACTGCCTGGCTCAAGAAGAATGCGGCCAATAAGTGCCTTAACCGTCTCACCAGGTCGAAGACGGATAGCGTGGAAGACGAGTTCTTTGAAGATGTCGAAGCTATGCCCGAGGATTTCCTGCCCGATACGATAGTGGAGTCGGAAGAGAGCAGAAAGGTGCTCATGGACATTATCGGGAGCGCCCTGTCTGACGAGGTCAGAAGGACTCTTGTCCTGTACTATTTCGACGAGATGACGACCAAAGAGATCGCGGAAGCGCAGGGGATACCTCAGGGTACGGTCTTGTGGAGACTCAACTTTGCCAAGAAGAAGATCAAGAAGGAGGTTGAGAAATATGAAGCAAAGACCGATTCGAAACTCTACACCATGGCACTGCCGTTCCTGAGCAAACTTTTCATCGCGGAGGCGCAGCAGGTGCCGCTAAGGCCCATCCCGCCAACGCTGCTTGACATGACCGCATCAGCAGTGAAGAGCGTCGCTTCAGAGGCCGCGAAAACAGCTGCATCCGGTGCAGCCAAGAGAGGTGCAGGCGCAGCAGCCGGCAAGATCGTGGCGATAGGCCTGGGTTCTGCCGTGGCAGTCGGCCTGATCGGAGGAGGGATCTTCCTTGTATGCTCCCACCTGCTCGGTAACAAACCCTCTGCCGAGGACGAAGTTAACGCTTCCGAATCAGAAGCGGAAGAGGTCGAAGTCGTTACAGAAGAAACGGCAGAGACAACACCGGAAGCACCTGTTGTTGAGATAAATGCGAATGAGTATCTGGCAGATTATCCCGTACCGGGTGATGGCATAATGGTCTACTTCAAACTTGCGCCGGATATAGATTTCTACCCGGATGGTTACGATACCGGTTCAAGTCAGACTTTTGGTGAGTATTATTACAACAGTATCAATAGTGAGATCGGACTTGCTGAAGTAGTATGCCAGGCAGCTGAAGACTCCCCTGCCAAGGTTGTCTTTACATGCAATCCGTCGTACGACATTGCATGGTTCAAAGAGAATGGCGGACAGGGAATCCTTGGGGACGGAGTCGGTACTTATACTGTAAGCGAACCTGAGATCTGCCCGAACGGACTTAAACTCTATACAGTTCAGATAGACTTCGAATATGATGTGACAACTCAATACATCTTTGAGTATCAGATCGATGAAGATAATCTGTTCGAGATATATACGATGGGCTTCAATGAAGCATTCTCAGACCCGATCTGCCAGACGGAACTGGAAGCTATACTTGATTACTACCGTAATGTTGAAGATCCTATACTTGTAGTTCCGGACGGAACAACTGTAAAGATAGTTGAAGATGCTGTTGAGGTTGAGGAGACTGAGACTTCTGCTCCCGATACTCTTGAAGGCACCATAGAGATGTCCATAGATAACGGATGGAAAGATGCATACATTGGCAAGATCGAGAGCTTCGATCTGGGCGAATTCCAAGGAAAGTATGGAAGCCTGAATTTCGCAGACGATACCAAGCCTTACTTCAATCTGGTGTTCATTAATGACGATGCAGTGCCGGAACTTGTGGCAATGGCATGGGATATGCAAGGCAATCTGTGGATCAACATCTATACTTTTGCAGACGGCGAAGTCACCAAGATAGGTGACAGCATGGGCCAGTATAAGATCAGCATTTGTTATTCCCCGTTCAATTGTTTTTTGAATACCGAAGGTGCATTTGACCAGGCCGGAGCTGAAGCAGAAGTGGTATATCTCAGAATGAGTAATGACTTCAGTGAGATATACAAACTTGATATCGTATCGTCTTCTTATGATCAGACTATCTACAGTGACGTGTGGGAAGCCGAGGCGGCAGGCGCTGTTACGGACGGTGACTGGTATACATATAAGTTTGATCCCGAGACGTCAACGCTTACCGAATTGTCCGAGGCCGAGAAAGCAGAACTGGACGAAGCAAGAAGTGACATGAGATGCCTCGACTCGTATCAGTATTCGGCAGAGCAGATGATCGATGCACTGAGCTGATATTCTGATCGTTAGTTTAAGTTTTTTGAATTCAGGGGCCCTTCGGGGCCCTGTTTTTAAGGCTTTTCCGGCAGAAAGCAATTAATTCAAAAAATATTCAAAAACTACCCAATAATTCCCTTCATTCATGTGTCTATAGGATAGATGCGAACAAAACTGAAGCATTAAGACAACTAAGCGAGGTAATAAACATGAAACTAAAAAAGGCATTCGTAAACATCTATCAGATCCTGGTGTTCGGTGTTCCCGTACTTTACCTGCTGTTCATGATCGCTCTTGGCGTTATGACGCAGATCGCGTATTCAAGATTCGGGGTGTATCCTGATGCAGATGAACTCTTCAGTGCGCTTGCCGGCGCAAATAACGGAAAGTTCCTGACTACCGACAGCGGATGGTCAACGGTCGCAGGCGGATCTTTCCTGTATTTGGCATTCGGCTTTATGGTGTATGGTTATACGATGTCCTGTATCATGAATATCATTGAAGGCAGGGGAAGGGAGAAGGCCAAGGGCATAATCCCGCTTCTTGCAGGATTCGGCTTCGTGGGTTTTATGGCATTTTATATGTGCGCTGACAATGCACATATGCTTGATGGCATGAAAGAGACTGAAAGAAACCTGCTCGCCGGCATACCTATCATCCTTTTCATTGTTATCGCCATCTGGGCTCTCAGAAAGAGCTGCGGCGGAGTATACATGCTCATCACACTGGCACTTCTTGCTGCACATCTGTTCATACTGCCTGTTATCCTCTGGTTTGCATCCTTAAGCACAATCGGCAAGATCGGCGCCGTCATCGCTGCAGTAGTTGTCGTCGGACTTTGCTTTATGGCTTCCATTAAGTCCGGTATCACCAAGCGTGAAGCGTTTGCCCAGATCATGTCAGAAAACTCCGTAATGTCTTATTCAGATGCTTTTGATCTTGCCGGTGATATCCTGCCGGATCCTGATGCGATCGCTCCCGGACAGTAATAGTTTATTTTTGGAGGCACACCATGAGACATTTCACTAGAACATTACTCGCGGCAGCGCTTACAGCTGCACTTACACTTACTGCGCTCCCGCTGACTTCGGGCAGCGTCAACGCCGACACCGGCATTACATTGTCCGGCACCTGCCATGTTCAGGACTACGGCGATACTGCAGGCGTCTGGGACGCATCGACAGGCACACTCACGCTCGGCACCAGAGGCCAGGCCAAGAGGGTCGAAGCGATCACCATCAACCTCGAAAACTACACCGGCTACGGCGGAACCCTCCAGTACCGTGTACACGTCCAGGACATCGGCTGGCAAGACTACCGCACGGCAGGCGAGATGGCCGGTACTTCAGGCCAGTCCAAGCGACTTGAAGGCATCGAGATGGAACTTACCGGTGACCTCGCTGCTTACTATACCGTTGAGTACGCCGTACATATCCAGGATTACGGAGATGCGCAGGGTTTCGTGTCTGACGGCACATTGGCTGGCACCACAGGCGAGTCCAAAAGGCTCGAGGAAGTCCGTATCAGGATAGTTCCGAGAGGCACGGGCACGTCCATGTCCGTTAACTACAGAGTCCACAGACAGGACTACGGTTGGGAAAGCGCTTGGGCAAAAGATGGTAGCGAATCCGGTACAACGGGACAGTCCAAGAGACTTGAAGGCATCGAGATCCATCTTACCGGCAATCAGTATTCAGGCAGCATCCAATACCACACTCACGTTCAGAACATAGGATGGGAATCAGCCTGGTCCAAAGATGGTGAGATGAGCGGCACTCAAGGTATGAGTTACCGGCTCGAAGCAATAGAGATCGAACTGACCGGTGAAGTTGCAGACTATTATGACGTTTACTACAGAGTGCACGCACAGGACTACGGCTGGCTCGGCTGGGCAAAGAACGGCGAGATGAGCGGAACTTCGAGCATCTCAAAGAGGCTTGAAGCGATCCAGATCGTTCTTGTTGCCAAGGGCGATGCTGCTCCCGGGAACGTTGCCGGTATATCAAGCGTAACAAGCAGCCCTTCCGTTACACATGAGCATGATTGGGTAGCAGTCACGATCCATCACGATGCAGTTACGCATACTGAATGGAATTACGATTATTCGCATGAAGGTCCGGGACTTCCGCCTAAGGCCGGCCATCAGTTTGTTACCTGTGATCTTGATCACAGTAAGTGTGACGGTGTGTGGTACGATTCTCTTGGCATACCTTATACCTTCGCAGATGTCTCATTTTTGAAGGTGACAAAGGTCCATCATGATGGCAGTTGGGTATGTAACGGTTGTGGAAAAGTCTTTGCCAGTGAAGCTGACTGTGTTGAGCACTGCGAAAACGATGTTTGCGGAATGCAGTGGAAAGCCATAGATTCTTCGACAGGACAGTTGGTGGATTCCTGGATAGGTGCCGGTTACGGGGGTTCTTATGGTTGTGACGAGATCATAACTCCGGTTGAATATGAAGTGGTCGATCAGCCTGCCTGGGATGAGACGATCTATGTCTGTTCTGTCTGCGGAGAGACCAAGGGAGCATAACGTAATTAAACGGAATCCTGCACAATTGACACGCGTAACGTAACGGGTTACAATTTGAACATGATCAAGTCTTTTGCGCACAAAGGTCTTAAAGAGTTTTATTACACCGGTTCAAAGAAGGGTATAAAACCGGAGCACGCAAACAGATTGGGTAGGATGCTCGATAGGTTAGACGCAAGTGTATCCGCCCAAGATATGAACTTGCCGGGTTATGATCTGCATGCTTTAAAAGGCGATAAAAAGGATATGTGGTCAGTGTCCGTGAGCGGAAATTGGAGAATGACATTTTATTTTGAAGGACAGGATGCATTTCTTGTCGATTATATGGATTACCACTGAATAGCGAGGTGAAGGATTATGGATATGATGATTAGAAAACCAACTCATCCCGGAACTATTTTTCTTGAGGATGTTATGAAGCCTCTGAACCTTAGTGTAACGGAGGCTGCAAGGAGACTCGGTGTCAGCAGGAAAGCCTTGTCTGAGTTCGTCAACGAGAAGTCTTCACTTAGTCCTGAGATGGCGATCAGGATCAGCATTGCTACCAAAACTTCAGCCGAGAGTTGGCTTAACATGCAGCAGAAACTGACTTTGTGGATCGCCGAACAAAATGCACCCACTGACGTAATCGAATTCGATATGATCGAAGCAAGCTGATACGCAGTGAGTTCAGTTTACAACAGGGGCCTTCGGGCCCCTTATTTTTGGGGTTGAATGTTCAGTAAGGTGTTCAAGCTCCTAAGTCATAAAGCTGTGCATTCGGGACAGTAATGCGGCGCGCCCCACTGCGGGGCGCGTTTTTGCATGAGTGGAGTACAAGTAACTGTACAAGTTTTTGAAAATCTTGTACGCAAAGTTGTAAATTGGCCGCGCAGTACAAGTAATTGTACAAGTTTTGAGAAATCTTGTAGTAAAAGTTGTACTGCGGCCCTGAAGTTAGAGTGCCCCGCCGGCGAAGAGGTTGTTAAATCCCCCTTCTTGCCTTATAATTACGCGTGTTCTAATAAAATAAGGAGTACTGCGATGAGATACAGTGCACAGAAGGGTACAGGCGATATCCTGCCGGCAGATATTTACAAGTGGCAGAAGACGGAGAAGATGTTCGCGGACGTCTGCCACAGCTTCGGCTATGAGGAGATAAGGATCCCGACCTTTGAGCAGACGGATCTGTTCCAGAGGGGCGTGGGAGATACAACGGACGTCGTTACGAAGGAGATGTATACTTTCGACGACAAGGGCGGCAGGAGCATTACGCTCAGGCCCGAAGGAACGGCAGGCGTGGTAAGGTCGTATATCGAGAACGGCATGTCGTCGCTGCCTTCCCCCGTGAGACTGTTCTACAACATCACGGCGTTCAGATATGAGAAGATGGCCAAGGGCAGAAGAAGAGAGTTCCACCAGCTGGGACTGGAGTCTTTCGGAAGCACCGGCCCCGAGATAGACGCGGAGATCATCAGCGTTATCGATGTCTTCTTCAAGCGCATGGGCCTGAAGAACATCGCGCTGCACATCAATTCGATCGGGTGCCCCGCGTGCAGGAGCAAGTACAACGAGATATTGAAGGATCACTTCAGACCGCACGTCGGCAGCATGTGCGAGGACTGCCAGGCGAGGTTCGAGAAGAACCCCCTGCGCATGATCGACTGCAAGATCGACGGCGAGAAAGAGATCGTCCAGAGCGCACCCCGCCTCATCGACTATCTCTGCGATGACTGCAAGGCGCACTTCGAGGGGCTCAAGGCAAACCTCGATGCGGTGGGCATCAAGTACGACATCGACCCCAACATCGTAAGAGGTCTCGATTACTACACCAGGACAGTGTTCGAGTTCGTCTCGGAGAATGTCGGTACGCAGGGCACGATCTGCGGCGGCGGAAGATATGACGGACTTGTTGAGGACTGCGGCGGCACGGCTACTCCGGGAATCGGTTTCGCCATGGGCATCGAGAGGTTCCTCATGGAGGCCGAGGCGCAGGGCGTCAGCTTCGAACCCAACGACAACGTCAAGATCTACCTCGTGGGCATGAGCGAGAACGCAGGCGCGAAGATCTCTAAGCTCTGCTACGACCTGAGGCTGAACGGCATCGGCTGCGAGAGAGATCTCATGGGCAGGTCGTTCAAGTCCCAGATGAAATACGCCGGCAAGCAGGGCATCCCTTACCTCGCAGTCATCGGCGACGACGAGCTCACCTCGGGCGAGGTCAAGGTCAAGTGCATGGCAGACGGCACGGAGACACCGGTAAAGCTTGACAGCCTCACGGATTATCTTGCATCGAGATGATCACGCGCGGGCAGAACCGCCACAACAATAAGCAAACAAACATTGGAGGAATACATATGCAGTCGCGTACACATACATGCGGAGAATTAAGACTTGAAGACGCAGGCAAGAAGGTAATGCTCTCGGGCTGGCTCGAGAACTTCCGTGAAGTCGGCGCAGAGCTGGGCTTCGTTGTCATCCGTGATTTCTACGGCACAACGCAGATCGTTATCGAGAACGCGGAGATGATGAAGACCGTCAAGGCCATCACCAAGGAATCCACCATCTGCGTCGAGGGCACGGTCAGGGAGAGATCGTCCAAGAACGACAAGCAGGCAACAGGCGACATCGAAGTCGTACCCGAGTCCATCAAGGTATTGGGCCGCTGCCGCTACAACGAGCTGCCGTTCGAGATCAACCACAGCAGAGAGGCAGACGAGCTCACAAGACTTAAGTACAGATACTTAGACATCAGGAACCCCGAGGTAAAGAAGAACCTCATCCTCAGGAGCAATGTTATCGCGGCGCTCAGGGCTTCCATGATCGAGCACGGCTTCATGGAGATCACGACGCCGATCCTCACGGTATCTTCACCTGAGGGCGCGAGAGACTACCTCGTTCCGGCGCGTAAGCACCCCGGCAAGTTCTATGCACTTCCCCAGGCACCCCAGCAGTTCAAGCAGCTTCTGATGGTGTCCGGCATCGACAGATATTTCCAGATCGCACCCTGCTTCAGGGACGAGGACGCCAGAGGCGACAGGTGCCCGGGCGAGTTCTACCAGCTTGATATGGAGATGGCTTTCGCGAGCCAGGACGACGTCTTCGAGATCATCGAGGATGTGCTTCCCCCGGTATTCGCCAAGTACGGCAAATACGACAGGGCTTCGGGCTCGCCGTTCGTACGCATCCCTTACCTCGAGGCGATGGAGAAGTACGGCACGGACAAGCCTGACCTCAGAATAGACCTGACGGTAACAGACGTGACAGAGCTCCTCAGAACGGAAGAGTTCGCACCTTTTGCAGACGGTGAGATCAAGGCCATCGTCATCTCCGACTTCCACGAGAGCCGCAAGTTCATCGACAAGACCATGAACGACGCCGAGATCCAGTCCGGCTCCAAGGGCTACTGGTTCAGAGTGGACGAGAACGGCGAGATCGTCGGAGGCATCTCCAAGTTCGTACAGCCGAAGAAGGACGAAGTCGTAGCAAAGCTCGGCCTTACTCCCAACACGCTCGTGGTACTCTCTGCCGGCACGAGAGGCGCTGCGCAGAAGATGGCGGGCGTACTTATCAAGACTTTCGGTGCTGCTGTTCCGGGCCACATGGACAAGGAGCAGTACGCTTTCTGCTGGATCGTAGACTTCCCGATGTACGAGATCGGCGAGGAGTCAGGCGAACTCGAGTTCTGCCACAACCCCTTCTCAATGCCGTCGGGCGGACTTGACGTGCTGCTCAAGGCAGAAGCGGGCGAAGTGGATCCGCTGTCCATCAAGGCTGACCAGTACGACCTCGTGGTAAACGGCATCGAGCTGTCCTCGGGCGCCGTAAGAAACCACGATCCTGAGATCATGATCAAGGCTTTCGAGCTCGTAAGACTCGGAGAAGAAGACGTCAAGGCGAAATTCCCCGCTATGTACAACGCATTCTGCTACGGCGCTCCGCCGCACGCAGGCATCGCTCCGGGCGTAGACCGTATGGTAATGCTCCTGTCGGGCGAAGAGACGATCCGCGAGGTCATCCCGTTCCCGATGAACAAGAACGCGGCAGACGTCATGATGGACGCTCCGGGATATGTCTCGGACAAGCAGCTTGAAGAGCTGAACATCAGAGTGGTCGCACCTGCACCTGCAGCTGAAGAGACAGCAGAAGACGCAAAGTCTTAAGGAGAACTGATTTGAACGACGAGAGGAACATTCCGGTAGAAGATAAGGATTCACCCTTCGCAGACGAGACGCTCACCGCGGAGCAGCAGAACTACTCCGACGAGCAGCGTGCCGCGAGGGAGAAAGCCGTAAGCAAGCACACGATCGCAGAAGAAGTGCTGGACTGGCTCCGCACCATCTGCATCGGCGTTATCGCAGGCGTGCTCATCGTTGTGTTCGTACTGCAGAGAGACAACGTCTACGGCCCGTCGATGATGCCCACGCTGAATTCCGGCGACGTGGTGTTCACGCAGAAGATATCGACCTACTTCAGCAGCTACAGCAGAGGCGATATCGTAATCCTGAACGGCCAGGGCATGGAAGGCTATACCAAGACCGAGTACCTGGTAAAGCGCGTCATCGGCCTGCCCGGAGAGACGGTCAAGATCGAAGACGGCAATGTCTACATCAAGCCTGCTGACGGCACGGACTTCTACATCCTCGAAGAGAGCTACCTGCCCGCAGGCACCAAGACCACCATGATGGACTACGGCCTCGCGAAAGGCTACGACGAAGTGGTGCTGGGCCCGGACGAGTATTTCTGCCTCGGCGACAACAGGCCGGTCAGCAACGACTCGAGGAACCTGGGACCGTTCACCAAGGACCGCATCGTGGCAGTGGCGTTCCTGAGGATCTTCCCCGTCAGCGACATTAAGTTACTGTAAGAGTAAGTTAGGACACAAATGGACGAAAGACAAAAGTACATACGTAACTTCTGCATCATCGCACACATCGACCACGGCAAGTCGACTCTTGCCGACAGGCTCATCGAGCACACGCACGTCAAGGAAAAGCGCGAGATGCAGGACCAGATCCTCGATAACATGGACATCGAGCGAGAGCGCGGCATCACGATAAAGTCGCAGGCCGTAAGGCTTCCTTACAAGGCCGCAGACGGACATGAGTATATGCTCAACCTGATCGACACTCCAGGCCATGTCGACTTCAACTACGAGGTCTCGAGATCGCTTGCAGCATGCGATGGTGCGATCCTCGTTGTCGACTCATCGCAGGGAGTAGAGGCGCAGACACTGGCTAATGTGTATCTGGCCGTCGACGCCGACCTCGAGGTCCTTCCCGTAATAAACAAGATCGACCTTCCTTCCGCGCGCCCCGAAGAGGTACGCCGCGAGATCGAAGACGATATCGGTATAGACGCATCCTACGCGCCGTTGATCTCGGCCAAGAGCGACATCAACATCGACGAGGTCTTAGAGAAGATCGTCGAGTATCTGCCCGCACCGGATGCGGATACGAACGCGCCTCTGCAGGCTTTGGTCTTCGACTCCAAGTACGACCCTTACAAGGGCGTCATCGTCAGCGTGCGAGTTAAGAAGGGCGCGCTCAGGCAGGGCGACCGCATCCGCGCGATGCACACGGGCAAGGAGTTCACGGTAACGGAGCTCGGTTTCTTCGCGCCGGGCGAACTCGTCCCCGCAGACAGCCTGATGGCAGGCGAGGTAGGTTATATCTGCGCGTCCATCAAGAACGTCGGCGATACCGCTCCGGGCGATACGATAACTCTGGCGGACAACCCGGCACCCGAGCCGCTTATCGGATACAAGGGCATTCAGCAGATGGTGTTCTGCGGAATCTACCCGGTGGACGGTGCGAGATACGGCGACCTGAAGGATGCGCTCGAGAAGCTCCGCCTGAACGATGCGGCACTCTCCTTCGATGCCGAGACTTCCGCGGCTCTGGGCTTCGGCTTCAGATGCGGCTTCCTCGGCCTTCTGCACTACGAAGTAATCCAGGAAAGGCTCGAGCGCGAGTTCAACTTAGATCTCATCAGCACGGCGCCTTCCGTTATCTATCACATATACCTCACCAGCGGCGAGATGGTCGAGTGTTCCAACCCGACGAACATGCCGCCGGTCGACACGATCGACTACATGGAAGAGCCCGTCGTCAAGGCGACGATAATGCTCCCCAAAGACTACGTCGGCAACATAATGGAGCTCTGCCAGGACAGGCGCGGCGAGTACCTCGACATGAAATACCTCGACGAGAAACGCGTCATGCTCCACTACAAGCTGCCGCTGAACGAGATTATCTACGATTTCTTCGACGCGCTGAAATCCCGCACCCGCGGCTACGCTTCGCTCGACTACGAGCCCGCCGGCTACGAGAAGAGCAAGCTGGTCAAGCTCGACATCCTGCTTAACGGCGACGCGGTCGACGCGCTGTCTTTCATCGTCCACGCGGACAAGGCGTACGCGCGCGGCAGAAGGATGTGCGAGAAGCTCAAGGAGAACATCCCGAGGCAGCAGTTCGAGATCCCGGTCCAGGCTGCGATCGGCGGCAAGATCATCGCCAGGGAGACCATCCGCGCATACCGCAAAGACGTCACCGCGAAATGCTACGGCGGCGACATCTCCCGTAAGAAGAAGCTCCTCGAAAAGCAGAAGGAAGGCAAGAAGCGCATGCGCCAGGTAGGATCCGTTGATGTTCCGCAGGAAGCGTTCATGTCAGTACTCAAGTTGGATGAAGAGTAAGTCTCGCGCTGCGTGATGCTAGCTTAGGTCCTCCGCGCTGCGCTTGTCCGGAAAACGCTCGCATTACGCACCGCTCACGGAAGTAGTTAATGAATATGTCCCGCGTTTGCGGGACTTTTTTATGGATGACTAATCGGCGACAACTTTCTTAACAACATTTTTGAGTATTTGTTGTCGCAAAAGTTGTTATCAGGCAACAAAACAACATTCTTAACAACAATTCTGCGATTTGGTTGTCGGAAAAGTTGTCGCCAAATTCCACATTGCATTCCCACCAGCCAAAATGCTATTCTTTTGTAAAAAAGGGGGCGACAATCATGGCAGAAAACAACGAGATGTTCGAGCAGTACAACGAATACCCGAAGAACATAGATTTTGATGCCGGGATAATGAAGAAGAATGCTGCGAAGATGCTCGGCATGGCAGCGGGTATCAGTGTCCTGATGGTGGCCCTGACTTTTCTTATGAATGAGCCCATCTTTAATTTACTCAGGCGCTTCGGCGTTGGGTGCGTGATTATTGTGGTAGTCATGTTCGTGATGCTGCTGATCAACACCGGAAGGGTGGTGGAGAGCGTCAGGATCGAGCGGGACGGGTTCTATATCAATGCCGATTTCTACGAGCTTGATGGCACCAAGGTGAAGATCGCGCCGTTCCTGCCGTTTGCGGGCAAGGCCGACAACATCTACATCACGGTCAAGTCCGGGGGCAAAAAGAAGAAATACTGGGCGGGCTGCAACGATGACATTCATGCCTCTGCCAGAAGAGACCAGGTTAAGAGCGAACTTAAGAAGCTCTCGCCGGATCTCGTGAAGTAAGCCTGCCAAACTATTGCCGAACCTGCCGCGGGCTGGGACAGGTATAATCAAGCCATGAAGAAAACAATAACAATCGTTCTTGCGGTGCTAACTATCAGCACCACTATGCTCTTAACCACGGGCTGCTGGATCTTCAAATACGATCCGGACTACGAGCACACTTTCGAATCCCCGTCGGGCGAGAAGTCTGTGACGGTCAGGTGCGACTGGGTGTGCCGTCCGGACGTGTACTATGAAGACGAGTGCATCTTCGAGTACGAAGGCTCAGGCTTCATGGAGGACATTCAATGGGAAGTCGAGTGGGTCTCTGAAGACGAGATCATCCTAAGTGCCCCGTCGACGAAGGCCAAATACAGCGACGAAGTCTACACGATCAAGCTGCCGGATTAACTTAATCTTCAAACCCCTCATACACACTCATATCGTAAGCCGGGACCTGGGCCACATAACAGTAATACTTGTCTGTGCCGAGCCTCAGGTCCGTCGTTGCCATCTTAAGCGATCCAAGGGAGCTGAAGCCGACATAATCCTTTGATACGATGAACGCTTCTGTCTCAACGGTATCCAAACCGAACACTTCATCGTAAGCCACGATCTCCACGGCAATGCACATCGAATTGAACGCATCGTAGTCAGCGTCGCCGAAGTACTCAAAGCACTCGTTCCCCGCCAGGTCGATCCCGGTCATCTCTTCGAACGCGCGCAGCTCCTCCATGTTGGTTATCAGCATCTTGCAGGGCTGCACGTCGGCATCGCCGAGTTCGTAAGTCTTAAGGAACGTAATATCCTTGGAGTAGATATGCGTGGATATTTCAATGTCCTCGCCATAGAACTCATCACGGATGATCTGCAACGCTGCCTTGGCGTAGTCATCGTCCAGCCAGCCGGTGTACACGCCGCCCTCGCTGATCTTGACCCACTCGCCGCCGACGTTGACCGAGGTAGATGAATAACCGCCGTCATATGTGACCTCATCCTCGTAGACAAACTCCTCGTTCGGGTCGGCATACTGCATGTAGCTGTAGGCCTCGGTGAGCGCGTTCACATTGAACTGTGCGACCGGCTTGGTATATAGCTTCAACATCTGCAGCCTGTCCTCGGCAGGCATCGGGTCATAGTACTCTTCGGTATAACCGCTGAAATACTCATTTGATGCATACACGCTTCCGTCCGACATCACGAAAACATCACTCGCCTGATACCCCTCGGAATAGTTGTCCGAGTGCATATGTATGATGTTCTCTCCCGCGGGCAGATTGCAGAGCTCTACGGTTACGGCAGGCTCCACGCCGGGATCCACGGCAGAGGAGACCTCGGTGGTAGTTACCTTCGTCTCTTCGTCCTTGTCCTTGTCTCTATCCTTCTTGGAACTGCCGTCTCCGCCCGAGGAAGTGCAGCTGCAGAGCGCAGTCAGGCAGAGCGTGCCGGCAAGTATCGTTGTTAATGCTCTCGTAAGTCTCATAAGTATCCCTCCGTGTCAAACTACCCTATATACAGATTTTACTTCAAAAGTGTTGCAACATTACCGCGGCTCATCTGTATTAATGGTATCAAGACGTAATATGGAGGGTTCTGAATATGGGGAAACCGGGATTGATAAGGCAGGTACTGGGCACTGCATTGATAGTGGCGGTAGGACTGTACCTTTTCGGCGGCTGCGCAGGACCGGTAAGTGGCGGCAAAGGCAAGGACAAAGACAAGGGCAAGGACATCGAGGTAACCATGGACGCTCCGGTAACGGCAGATGACCTGCAGAAGCTGGAAGGGGACATGTTCGTTCTTGAAAGCTACATCCGCGCACCAATTCCGGACGACATGGATCCCACGACGGAGTACCGCGTCGCGTACGACGGCTACGTATACTGCGACAGCGAGTACAGCACCGGGCCCGCCAAGCTGAGCGACGAGGACTATATGGAGCTCTATTGGTTCTGCGTGCACGCGGTCAAGACCAATGAGTTCTCCAAGTATTACGAAGACGTCTGCGACGGCGAGACATACAAGTTCACGTACTACGACCAGGACGGTGAGGAGTTCGTCATCTACGACGGCTACTGCTACGACAACGAAGACCTGCAGGACATCGTTGTGCTCGTGGAAGGGTATGCGTATGAATAAGGGCTGTTTGTTACTACATTTGTACTGCACTGCAGTCCGCGTTGCTGTATTTTATCCGCTTGGAAGGCCATTCTGACAGCAGGATGTACCGCACTACTGTCCATGCTGCTGTATTATTGACTCATAAAAGACCATTCTGAAGTGGTAACGTAAAAGTAGACACCTTTGCCAAAAATATATACACCTGCATCAGTTTAAGTTACATAATTAAGTATCTAGTAAACAGAGGTGTTAATATGTACGCCACAAAAGAAAA
>JAEEGK010004504.1_pt1 | contig 34111 bp, 40 predicted proteins | sample 8958771 | NCBI WGS metagenome assembly JAEEGK01 (sample SAMN16246547, study PRJNA631951) | gut metagenome | biome: gut microbiome; feature: rumen; material: SC-attached | host: Bos | place: Iran: Karaj | collected 2018-10 | reverse complement strand
CACTTAATCATGAGACTCATGAAGGGATGCTAAAGTTTGTTATAGTGGATGCATCTGTTCGTGGTAAAGGAATCGGTAAAGAAATGATCAAGCTAGCCGTTTGCAAGGCCTTTACTGATCCGGAGGCTGTGGCTGTACAACTTAATGTCTTTCCGGAGAATGCAAGAGCTAAGAGATGCTATGAGGGGGTTGGCTTTACAGAAAGGCAGATTACTCCTGACGCATTCAAGTATAAAGATGAGTCTTGGGGCAGATGTAATATGATTATAAAACGTTAAATCGGCAGTTTGTAGAGCGATTAAATTTCGGTTTTACGGAGTTATCAGTATGAATAAAGAATGGTCTGAACTGAACAAAACAATGCAGCAACAACTCAAAAAGAAGGATTCATATGAAGATGGAATTTCCACTCTTGGTTTGCTACGTGAATATCTTTTTGAGACTATACAGTCATTTAAAGATGAACTGGAAAGAGAAGATTTTGATGCCATGCCGTTTATAAACGCGGATGGTTATCACAGTAAAAATATTGCTTACTCACTCTGGCATGTATTTAGGATAGAGGATATTGTCGCACATTCGGTTATATGCGGCGATGATGAAGTGTTTTTCGCTAAGGGTTATCAGAAGAAAATGAAATCTCCGATAATCACGACCGGTAATGAACTTGTCAGGGAACAGATATCAGATTTTACACGCGAATTAGATATTGATGCTTTATATTCATATATTGAAGATGTGAAAAAGAGTACGGAAAAGATTCTTAAAGAATTGCCATATGACAGCATGAAACTGAAGATATCTGATGAGCGCAGAAAGCATTTGGAATCTCTTAATGTCGTAAGCAGTGCTGAGAGTGCGATATGGCTTATTGATTACTGGTGTGGAAAGGATATCCGCGGATTGATACAAATGCCTTTCTCTAGACACTGGATCATGCATATCGAGGCGTGCCTTCGTATCAGAAAGAAGTTAATTGGCAGATAAGTTAATTAGATTTTTTAGCAATAGCAAGTAATATCGGAAGATAATCGCACAACTTCAAGTTTGTAGAGGGATTATATTGCAGTTTATATGAGGATTGAAAATGGAGTACAAGATTAGAAGGGCAGTTCCTGCAGATGAACAGAGAATACGGGAATTGTTTATAGAGATGCTTAATGCAATTTATCATACACAAGATGTTAATGGATATGAGACAGGGTATCTGGACAAGTATTGGACACAAGGAGAGGATACCGTATATGTGGCTGAAGATAATGATGTTGTCGCTTATTTGGCAGTAGAAGTTCATCGGGAGGGTGAAAAGGAATATGTTTACCTTGATGACTTGTCTGTTGCAGAAAAGTATCGTAGCCAAGGTATCGGAAGTGCCTTAATACATGAAGCAGAGACATACGCACAGGAAATTGGTATACAGCACATACTTTTCCATGTTGAAAAATCTAATACTGATGCATTCCGATTATATGAAAGGCTTGGCTATAGAGTTTTTCGTGAAGAGGGCAACAGATATATGATGAAAAAAGATGAGATTCATATTGCAGAGGAGCGCATTACAGCAGAAGAATATGTTGATTTTTTGAAGAGAACAGATCTTGGTTCACAATATCCAAAGGAGCGTTTTGAAGATCGGATTAGGAAGCTGGTTAAGAATGTTTCCATCAGTCTGATAGCACGTAATGATGAAGGCCTGATAGTGGGAGCTTTGTTTGGGCTTACGGATTTCTGCTATTGGCTTTACGTGACAGACCTTGGGGTGGACAGGAATTATGAGAAGCAAGGTATAGCAAGCAGACTTATGAAGACTGCACATGAAATTGCCGGTGGCGAGAAGGATATTGCCGTATATCTGATCGCAAATGAAGATGCGGTAGGTTTTTATGAGAAGATCGGTATGAAAAAGGCTGACGATGTAATGCAATACAACCATATAGAGTGGACGGAATGGACAGTGTGAGTCGTAGGTAGAATTATATTCCAGTTTTATTGACGATGACAAATATAACAATAAGGAAAAGGAAATGACAAGATGGCCGGACAGATGGTGCATATGGAAGTTGCGTATAGACTTGCTGAACGCATGGGGATTGATGAGGGCAAGGCTGAATTTATTCTTGGATCCGTCGCACCGGATTCAGTATATTTTTCAGAATCTTATTTGGAGAAAAAGGTACATTCGCATTTTTTCGAGAATTGCGGCCCGTGGGGAGATACGCAAGATTATGATCAATGGATTGTTAATATAAAATCTTTTTGGAACAAGTACGTGAAAAATGAAATGAATTCCAAGAAAAAGTCGTATTTATTGGGAATGTGCGTGCACAATCTCACAGACTATTGGAACGACCTTATGATCTGGCGAGTACTTCAGAAGAATATGTTGAAATCCATGAGTTATGAAGTTTTCAAGGAGGAGTATTATCCGGAAGCTCAGGCGTTAAACAAATGGATGTTTCAAAACAGCCCAAACACTGCAGAGATTTTTAGATTGCTTGGCGAAGCGGAAACGATAGATTTTGAAGATTATGTAACTGCCGATAATCAGAATACAATGAGAGAACATCTTGTAGGTAACCAGTATAACATTCAGGGAAAGATTGATGTTTCCGGTCACAAGTATTTTCCTTCTGAGATGCTGACGAATTTTATCGATGTAGCTGTAGACAGGATTGTAAGTCAGTTGGAAGAATTTGAATGCTACGCCTAAGTCATGGCTTATTGTAAATTGCAGTTTTATAGACTAATCCTTTGAGTGGATTAGCCCGCTAGAATAGGCAGATATACTGCCATTATATAGGCTTTGCCCAAAGTGGCAGTGCTTTTTTGAGCTAAGATACTGCTACTATTTTAAAATGATGAATAGTGGCAGTTGATTTTTAGCTACGGATTCTGCCTCTATCAAGAAAGTGAAGATAGTAGCAGTATAATTGACTTTAAATAGACTGCTACTATTAGATAAAACAGGATAGTGGCAGAAGAACAGTCTCCATTTAAACTGCCACTTTCAGGAAATATGCAAAAGTAGCAGAGAAGAACCTCAAAGTTGAACTGCTACTATGGCAAGAATAAGCATAGTGGCAGGACAAAAGCCAACAGCAAGTTAATCAGAAGTTAATCGCATAAATTGCAGTTTTATGATGAATTTAAGATTTTTCTTGAAAATAATTTTTAATTACATTAGCCTTTTCTTAGGACGTCCGAATCTTACCTAAGAGGAGGCTATTTTAATGAACAAGGAACAACTTCACAAGTACATTGAAAACAGTACAGGCAATGAGTCAAACATCTGTCAGATTTACGCGCTTAACGGTGATAAGCTTGTCTATGACGACTGTTGGCATGGATTTAAGACCGGCGATGCGATGAATGTCAATTCCGTGACCAAAGGTGTTATGGGGCTACTTGCCGGAATTGCTCTGGATAAGGGCTACATCTGGAATCTTGATCAGAAGGTGATGGAGTTTTTTCCTGATTACCCTGTAAAACGTGGTGAGAAGACCATATATGATGTTACTATAAGACATCTCCTTACTATGACAGCTCCATATAAAGGTAGGTCAGAACCATGGAAGAAGGTGTGTACTTCACAGAGTTTTACATATGCGATCCTTGATTATCTTGGAGGACGTAATGGAATCACAGGTGAGTTCAGGTATGCTACTCTTGGCATTCAGATACTGGCAGGAATAATCGAGAAAGCTACCGGTGAGAAATGCATAGATTTTGCCAACAAGAATCTCTTTGCGCCACTGGGACTCCCGGAGCGGATTCCACACGGTGACAGTTCCAAAGAAGATCAGTTTGATTTCTTCATGAATAAGAATCCAAGGAAATACGAGTGGTACTCTGATCCTCAGGGCTGTGTTACCGCCGGCTGGGGGCTATGCATGTCGGCAAGAGATATGGCTGTAATCGGAGAGGTGGTGCTGAACGGTGGCTTGTATAATGGAAAAAGAATAATCTCGGAAGAATACTTGAAAGATATGCTTGCACCGCACATTAAGCTTGGTGAGCGGTTCGGTTTCATGAACTATGGCTACTTATGGTACAAGCCCTACGATGATAAAGAGGTTTATGCTGCGATTGGTGACAGCGGTAATATCATCTATGTAAACAAAGAGGAAAATGTATCGGTTGGAATGACAGGTACATTTAAGCCGAGAATCTTTGACCGAGTGGAATTCATTGAGCAAAAAGTATTGCTTGCGATGAATGAGTGAATGGCGATTATATTAGAAGTTGATCGCACAAATTTCAATTTATAGGGGATTAACATGAAGCTTAATCGGAGTAAGAAATTAAAAACAAGTTTATAGGTGACAAGTATGGAAGACAGCTGGAGAGAGACTCTTAAGAAAAGACCTGTCAGAACGTGGAGCAGAGTTGAAATTGAAGAAATTATAAAAGAAAGGCACATTGATAGAACTAGATTTGGAGAGTACTCAAAGTCTGCGTATCAAACGGTGATTAATAGATTCTATTATGCGTTTACTGATCATGATTCCAATTCTACAGTAAGAGTTCAAGGCACATGGAATAAGATAAGAAATAGTTTGAGTAAAGTAGAATTTGTATCTGAGGGTTCAGGATGGAATGAAATGCTGGCTTCAATGAAAGCAAGTGTATTAACATACTGTGATACAAAATGCTTTTTGCTTTTAGATGATGGCTGGCTATACGAGGGATATATAGATGAAATCATTGAGGTGCTGAGAGAAATTGATGGTTTCATAGATGCTTTTTATATTTTCACAAACCATTATGACGTGCTGTTTTCTTATTCGGGGGATTCACGTGGATACGTGCTTTATCGGTAGATATATCAAAAAATAATTTTTATTTTGAAAAGGCAAAGATCTATGTTACAGACGTAACATATATAAAAGATGATTTGTTGATGGCACATATTTATTCTTAGCCCCGGTTTGTAATGGAGAATACAAAATGATTGAACTTGAAAAAGAACACTTGGAAGAATTGAATCATTGGCGAAAAGTTGCATTGGAAAAGACACACGAGGAAAATCGTGAGTATCACAGGATTTTAATATTTGGCTGGCATGTGGGTCATTATCCGGAAAAAGAAGTGTTGTTGGATAAATTGAAAGCTGCGACTAAGGAAAAAGATTATGCGCTGATGCAGCAAATCTTTTTTACATATAATAAAAGGGAGTTATCATGGGATTTTTCAAGTGGTTATGATCACTGTTATTTGGTGTACAGAGTAATTCCATATCTATGCTGCGCAGATTATGATGAGATATACAGGGCTTTCCCTAAGGAACTTAGATTGTCTGATAATGGGCATTCTATGCTGGTTAATGCGACAGCTCTTTTGCAATGTATTATGTATAAGGGTAAGTATGACGAACAAAAGGTTATTGCTAAAGCGGAGAAGTATGTGGCATCTAAACAACCAATATGGTATAGAGCCTATGTGGCTTGCTTTTTAGCAATTCTAAAGGAAGATGCCGAAATGCTTTCGGAAAAGCTGCAGGTCTTATGTGATTACCACTCTCGCCAGGATATATTAGGATTTATGAAGCTTCATTGTCAGTATGCCTATGGCATTCTTGTATTTGCAAAGCATAATTTGACAGAGGAGTGTTTTAAAAAGATTAAACTACCTAAGCATAAGACTTTTGATCCCGGATATATGGAGTGGGTATTTGCAGGACAGTTTGTGAGAAAAAGTATCTATGATTACAAGGCTCCGTTTGAGGTATTTAATCTCGTGTATGAGATGCCACTTCCAACGACTGTTTTGTATCAACCGTACTTAAATAACGATCGTGCACAAGTCAGTCCGCAGGCAAAGAAGTCTTATCATATGGATTGGGAAACGATGGATGCACAGGTTTTAGATTATGTTATGGGGAAGTAATTAATGAAGATAACATCTTTTTTACCGTTGTTGTGGTTTGGGGTTAAGACGGTAGTATTTAAGAAAAAAGACCCGATTCTTGGGACGGTCATAATTACCGATAAATGCAATTTGAGCTGCAAGCACTGCTCAGTCAACAATATAACCGGAGTTATGCATCCGTATAGTCAGATAAAAGACGAAATGCAGCAGCTATATGACCTTGGCGTTAGGATTCTCTTTTTCTGCGGCGGTGAAACGTTTATATGGAGAGATGGAGATAAGACGATAAAAGATCTGGTGCATGAAGCGAAGAATATGGGATTTCTAATAGTTAATGTCGTTACCAACGGTACTTTCCCGATAGATCTTCCGGAAGCCGATCTCATTCTTTTAAGTCTTGATGGAGACAAAGAGCGCCATAATGCAGTTCGCGGAGATACCTATGATGTGATCATGGAGAATATAAGCAACGCTACATCAGATAATATCTGCTTTTATATGGCGGTTAATCAGATAAACAAGGATGCTATCCGGGATGTTTGCTACGCGGCGAGAGATACAAGGAACGTTCGAGCAGTTTCTTTTAACTTCCACACGCCGTATCCGGATACGAGAGAGCTTGCCCTGTCAAAAGAGGAAAAGGCTAAATGCTGCGAAGTGATCGGCCAAATGATGGATGAAAAAGTTCCGGTATTTAATCTAAAGAGTGCCTTTCCGTATTTGATAAACAACAGCTTTCCAACACCGTGTCATCAGTGTCTGGTTATTGAAAACGGCAAGATTTCCGTATGCGGGCGATGTATCGATGTACCCGGGCTCTGTGATGAATGTGGTTACTTTTTTGTCGCGGAATATACGCTTTTGTTTAACGGCAATCTGAGATTGATATTTGAAATGTTTAGAACGTATCTTAAGTACGTATAGGTTTTTGTTATGAGTTCTTTGACTGATCTTACCAGAATGTGGTTTACGAGAAGCTTCAGACCGTTTGTCTTTACAAACAGATATGATAACGAGCTTGATTACGCTGATTGCGATCGGCTCGGGCTTTATGTCCATATACCTTTTTGCAGGTCAATCTGTAATTTTTGTCCGTATTGTAAAGAAATTTATGATCCTGACAAGATGGATCGATACATCGATTCGTTGTTAAAAGAGATCCATCAGGTTGGGAGTAATATTAAAGGGAAAAAGACTGTCACAAGTCTTTATTTTGGCGGAGGAACGCCGGCACTTGCGGCTGACAGGATAGGAGAGATAATAGATGCGCTTAGCGAGCACTTTGAGATAACCGACGGGATTGGGCTAGAACTACATCCCGACAATGTTAAACCGGAAATACTTTTAAAGTTAAAAGATGCCGGAGTGACAAGGATAAGCATTGGAGTTCAGTCTTTTCTTGATAAGTACGTGGGTGTGCTGGGGCGCGCAAAAGTAGATGTTGATGCAATGAAAAAAGCGCTTTCCGAAATATCTTTTGACACGGTATCAATGGATATTATCTTTGCACTGCCTGATCAGAATATTGAAGATCTTAAAGCCGATATAGAGATGGCGTTTGAGGCAGGAGCCAATCATGTAGCGGTCTATCCGTTTATAGATTTTACGTTTACATCAAGTCCAATTAAGGCAATGGCTAAGCGAAAAAAACGACAACTGATGGATCAAATGACTGATTATTTTGAGAAAAAAGGATGCTACAGAAGTTCTGTCTGGACGTTTTCATCTTCGGAAGAAGCCAAGTATTCATCTATGACAAGGGATAATTTTCTTGGTTTTGGTTGCTCGGCTACGACTCTTTTACCGGATCAATTTAAGGTTAATACGTTCTCTGTAGATGAGTATTGCAGACGCGTAAATAGTGATAAATTGCCGACTTCTCTGACCATAGATTTTAAAAAGAGACAGAGAATGGTCTACTATCTTTTCTGGACGGCGTACAGCACAAGGGTGAATATCAGGGCTTTTGAAGATTTCTTCGGAGTTCCGCTTAAGAAAATGTATGGATTTGAAATCTTTCTGGCAAAGCTTTTCGGATATATCACTGAGACGGACGGAGAGCTGATCCTGACTTCAAAAGGCGCATTTTATTTTCATTATTATGAGAATTACTATACTCTTTCCTACATCGATAAGATGTGGGGACTTATGAGAAAAGAGGCCTTCCCTGAGAGAATGGTACTATGATGGAACTTGATGACGTGGCGGTTCATTTTCGAAATGCGCTATAAACATTTTAAAGAAAATTGCCGATATAAAAGATAGCAATGGAAATGCGTGTCTTTTCAAGGGATTGACCATCCTTGAAAGGGCACTTTTTTTATGGAGGCGAGTATGGGAATAGCAGCGATAGCAAATGATTATTGGGAACAATCTTATAAATCTGCAGTAGGAAAAGAGAGTGTCCCCGGCGTAGACAAGACAGAGAGCTTTGGGCAGACACTGCAGGCTGAAACCGAAAAGAAATGTCCGTATAGCTTTTTGGCGAAGGATGGCGTCATACAGTATAACGGGGTTACTTTTGTCTGCGATTATAATCAGAACGCCATAACTTTGGGGAATATGTATGAAAAGGATAAAGTCCTTAGGATAGCGCTTCCAAGCGGCGGAAGCCTTCATGTCAACATAGACAAGATTGATGATTTGGCAAGAGCGGCGGACATGTTTACACCGGAGGATCTAAATGCCATAATGCGAGCTATCCATGAATATAATCATTGCACGAGGAAACGCCTGGAGATAGAAGAGGAAAAAGTCGAAGAGCCGGCGGAAGCGGCCGCGGAATCGGAAACTCCCGATGTTGAAAAAGATATTGAGGAAGACGAAAACTCGCTTGTTTCACAGATAAACGCATTCAGAACCGAGCTGTACTACAAACTTATCAATAATGAAACTGAGATCAAGATTCGGATAGGCAGCCAAGAAATGAGCCTTAAGGAATGGGATAAGCTCATGGACAGAGTGGACAAAGAGCTTGAAAATATCCACGAAGCTCTTCTTGAAAAAGAGGAAAAGCAGGCGGAAAAAGAAAAGGAAGAAAAGATCAGAAAACTGTTTGAAGAAAGAAAAACTGCAGAAGAACGGGTTAATATTTATTTGGATGCTTAACTTGGAATCTTTTATACAGATAGCCATTTTCGCAAGGTGAATTGTGCGAAAGTGGCTATCTTTGTTATATAATATAGCCACAGACATAAGAGAGGACCCGGTATGAACATTCAAGATTATTGGCAAGCTATAATTACACAAAATGAGGAAAAACTCAAAACTTTTTTTACCGAGGACGCAGTCATTCGTTGGCTTTGTACGAATGAGCGGTTTACGGCGTCTGAGTACATTACTGCAAATTGTAAATATCCGGGCAACTGGATCGGTGAGATTGAGAGAGTAGAGGAAAACGGCTCAAAAACGGTTATCGCAGGTGCGGTTCAATCAACGGACGGATCTATAAAATGTCATGTTGTGAGCTTTATTAAATTGAAAGATGATAAAGTCTGCGAGATGGATGAATACTGGGCGGACGACGGAAAAGCGCCACAGTGGCGAAAAGAGCTTGGGCTGGGAAGACCGATAAAAGGGGAGAATATATGAAACACATTATCACGGTTCAACATACACAGTCTGTTCACCACACAAATGGTATGGTGGGTTCTTGGACGGATTGGGATCTGACCTTGCTTGGGAAGGCACAGGCAGAGTGCATCGGAAAGAAACTGAGTGATGAACTTATCGGTAAAGATGTTGTGGTATATTCTTCGGACCTTAAGCGTGCGCAGCAGACAGCGGAAGCAATCACAAAGTACTTGGGAGTTGATCCGATCCTGAAACAAGAACTTAGAGAAAGAAATCTCGGAAAGTGTTGCGGAAAGTCTGTTGAGTGGTTAAAAGAAAACATTGAGTGTCCGGAAAAAACAGTCGATGACAGACTGTTTTCAGATGGGGAAAGCCGAAGGGATGCATGGAACCGTCTAAGACCTTTTTACGAAGAAGTGATGGCTTGCAATGAAGAGAACGTTATAATCGTTTCTCATGGTGATCTTCTTAGCATTTGGAATGCCATGTATTTGGGACTTGCCGTTGAATCTTTTTATGAAGTGGATATCCAAGGCGCTACCGGTGGCGTATCCCACATGATAATTGACGATGCAGGAAAGCATCTGGTTAAAAGTATCAATGACATGTCGTATATGTTGTAAGATAGGGACAGGATATTGTATTGATGTGGAGGTTTTTCAGATGACGAATGAAGAATTAAGAAGCAGCATAGTTAAAGTGTTGGAAGAGATGAAGAATAAGGCTCATGACATGGGCATAAAGGGTGTAGCTGTTGCATCTGTGCTTAACAAGGGAGAATCTGTAGATTGGATCGGTGAAATGAAAGTAGTGGATACTCCGTTCAACTTCAATGAGGGTTGGAATCTTGTTGGCATCGCGTGGTCAAAATGTGCGGAAGCAATGACTACAGAAGCAGACAGCGGTAATCCCGACCATAAAGCGATACTTGGTGAATGCGGTTTCGTAGGCGGGGCTTATGAAGAATACAAAGGATATAAGATGTCTTTTGCATTCAGCGGAGCTCTTTCCGAGGAGGACCTCGAAGTAGCAAAGTATGGAATTGAAAAGATGAAACAGGAACTGTGAAACACAATTTGAAAGGGTAAAAATGGAACTGAAGAAAATTGAGCATAAGCTGTCCGTTTGTAAAGTGGCAGATATTTCTGATATTGACCTGAATGCGGAATTTTATTTTGTCGGAAAAACAGATGAAGAGCTTTCGCTTGTTTGCAGAACGGAAGATGCACCAATAAAGACGATAGAACGTGATGATGGATGGAGAGGATTTCGTATCCAAGGAATCCTTGATTTTTCATTGATCGGAATCTTGTCAAAATTGTCCGGGATACTCGCGGAACACAAAATTGGAATCTTCGCTGTTTCAACCTATAACACAGATTATATTCTTGTGAAAGAAGAGAACTATGAACGTGCGCTGGAAGTATTGGCTTCTGAAGGATATAAAGTAATATAAGATCCGGGGTGTGCGTAATAACGTTAAATCCTTAAGAAAACAGGTCAAAATCTTAAGGATTTTTTTCTTTATTCCTGTTACCTTCTATGCTAGAATCATGTTTGTGCTCGCATCTGAGCAAATAATTCTAAGTTACATTCTATTTTTTCACGGCTTTCGCCATCAGATTCCTAAGAAGTAACTAAAAGTAATGAAAGAAGGTTATAACATGAATATTGACAATCAGAAGTACAAGGACACTGTGTTCAGAAAGCTGTTCCATGATAAACGGCGGCTTCTTGAATTATATAACGGTGTTAATCACAGTAATTATGACAATCCGGATGATCTGGAGATCACTACTCTTGAGGGCAATACCTTTCTTAACATGAAAAATGATCTGTCATTTATCTTTGATTATGAGCTAAGCCTCTATGAACATCAATCCAGCCCTTGTCCCAACATTCCGTTAAGAGATCTTGAATATGTGGCAAGCATCTACAAAAGGATCGTTCCTACTGAAGATACTTATAAGTCTCATGCCATTAGCATTCCAACTCCAAGATTTATCACATTTTACAATGGAACAATTAAACTAGAAGATGAAAAAATATATAAGTTATCGGATCTGTTTGCCAAGAAAACGGATAATCCTGAGTTAGATCTTATTGTTAAAGTCATAAATATCAACGAAGGCCATAATAAAGAGCTTATGGAGGACTGCAAAACCCTTAAAGAGTATTCCATTTTTGTATCAAAAGTGCGAAAATGTATAAAAGAAGCTAAAGAACGAAACAAAGAAATGAACGATATTATCGACATGAATGACATTACTCAGAAAGAAGTCGTTAGCTCGGCAATATCAAGAGCAATCGACGAGTGTATTTCTGAGGACATTCTTAAAGATTTCTTGCTTGAGAACAAAGAGGAGGTCATTGAGATGGGTGTTTTAGGATATAGTGCTGAGAGGCATCTACAGGTTATACAGGAAGAGAGTTACGAGGATGGCGTTAAAGCCGGCTATGATAAAGGCTATGGTAATGGCTATGACAATGGCTATGATAAGTGTGAGAAAGACATCACAGAGCTTTATGATTGGTTATTCAAGCATGATAGAATCTCTGATGTTCAAAAAGCCAACGAAGATAGCGAATACAGAAAAAAGCTATATAAAGAGTTTTCATTAGCAAATAAAAAGAAAGATTGATTGTATAAAAAAGAGACATTTTGAAGAGATAATCCTAGAAAAGTCTCTTTTTTTCTATGTTTGGATACTGTATCATCAAATAATAGTAGAGAAATCTAAGTTTGGAGTAAAGTCAAACATGGAGATTAAGCTGATAAAAAATGGACATCCGTTCTGGGAAAAAACCATTCAGTATGCTATGAATTGCAACTGGAAAGCGGGCCCTTTTCTTGCAAAAAAAATGATTGATAACGATTTTCGGGACTGGGAACGAGTAATTGCTGCAGTAGAAGAGGAGAAAATCGTAGCTTATTGTACGATTTCTGAGAAAGATGAATTACCGGAGAGATATGGCTATACTCCGTTTGTTGGATTTATATTTGTCGACGAGGGTTATCGTGGAAAACGGATATCGGAACAAATGATTGATCTGGCAGCCGAATATGCCAAAGAATTAGGTTATAGCAAACTATTCATTATGAGCGGCGAACGCGGGCTATATGAGAAATATGGTTTTGAGAAAATCGGTGATTACAAGACCGTCTACGGAACAATAGATCAGTTGTTTGTAAAAAAGATATCGCCAATAATTGAATACCGACCCGGAACCAAGCAGGATTTAGATGATATTTATATTTTGATACAGCAGGCCATCGCTGAGATGGAGAAACATGGTATTTTCCAGTGGGATGACATCTATCCCGGACGGGAAGATTTCGAAAAAGATATTGATAATCACACGCTTTATTTGGCGTATAAGGAAAACACTTTGGTCGCTTTATATGTAATTAGCGGTGAGTGTGATGATCAATACAGTAACGGACAATGGAAATACGATGAAAAAAGCGCATATATACTCCATAGATTTTGCGTTTCTCCGGCGTTTCAGAATCGAGGAATAGGAAAAGCTGTGTTGCAGCATATTGAGGAACAGATTAAAGGAATGGGATATGAATCCGTCAGACTGGATACCTTTACGGAGAATCCCTTTTCCAATAAACTGTACTTACATAATGGCTATGAACCCAGAGGATATGCAAACTGGCGCAAAGGTAAATTTGTTCTGATGGAGAAAAAACTGTAAAACAAGGAGGAATTGTTTTGCCTATATTATTGGATTTATTTCTTACCTTTGCCAAGATAGGAATGTTTACTTTTGGCGGAGGATACGCAATGATTTCTCTTATTGAGAATACTTGCGTTGAAAATAAAAAATGGATCACACATGATGAAATGATGACACTGACAGTGATAGCAGAATCTACACCGGGACCTATCGCGATTAATTGCGCAACTTATGTTGGGTACAAGAAAGGAAAAATACCCGGAGCAATAGCGTCAACACTTGGGATGGTGTTACCTTCTTTTATAATTATTTATTTGATATCGAGATTCCTAAATCATTTTCTGGAGATAACATGGGTGGCAAATGCTTTTAAGGGAATCAAGATAGCGGTGGGAATTCTTATTGTTGATGCGGCTGTTAAGATGCTAAAAAAGATGAAGAAAAAGCCGATGCAGATTGCAATGGTGTGTCTTTCAGCGGCTTCAATGATGATCATAAGCCTATATAAATTAAATATTTCTTCGATGGTACTGATGCTTGCAGCTGCATTTATCGGAATCATTGTATTTGTAATCAATAATTTGATGGAAGGGGAGCGTGCAAAGAAATGATTTATTTGGATCTTTTTATAGGCTTCCTGGAGGTTGGTTTCTTTTCTTTTGGAGGAGCATATGCTGCCATACCTCTTATTAAGGATGTAGTTACGGCTCATAATTGGCTTGATGAAGAAATGCTAACGTATATGATTGCTATAAGTGAAAGTACGCCCGGACCGATCATGGTGAATATGGCCACCTATGTTGGAAGTGAAAAAGGTGGCTTGATAGGAGCGGCAATAGCTACCGCGGCTGTTGTGCTTCCGGCTTTTTTTATTATTTTACTTATCATGGTTGCTATGAATAAGTTCCTTAAGAACCGATATGTAAAAGCTGCCCTAAGTGGATTGAAGCCATGTATCATGGGAATCATTTTAGTGACAGGTGTGCTCATGATCTTAAAGAACTGCGGATTATTGTTTAATGGTAGAGCAGATATTCTTACAATTGTATTGACTTGTGCTATAGCATTTATATATTTTGGATCAAGACTGGTAATGAAGAAAGGGATGAACCCTATTATGCTGATTTGCTTGTCTGCATTTGTGGGTATTGTGGTGTATGCTTTCTGAAAAAAGACATTGCTGTTGAGGCTATGGGAAAAGCCTATGGAGGCCATGCTTATGGAGATGAAGTCTATTCTGATCAAGGATACAACAAAAGAAGAGCGGGAGCAGATAGTAAAGAGCTCGCTTGATTGTGGCGGAGGATGTGAGAATTGCTCATCGTGCTGGCTTGGCGGCGGTAATCCCTGGGACATTTATCAGGATTATATAGACGGCAAAAAAGAGATCCGCGAGATAAATATGGAGTACATGGAAAAATACCGTCAGGACAGGCAGATTCATTGAGGGGATTTTGATATTATGGTAAATGCACCCGAGATACAAGATTCTACAACTGAAGAACGCAGAGCTTATATAAAAGAGAAATTCCCCTGTATTGCGGATTGTGATATGTGCGGGCTTTGCAAAGTTTTTCACGGAAAAGACGCGGAGACGGCCTACGCTGATTATATTAGCGGAAGTAGGTCGTTTATAGATGTGTCGGCTGACTATAGGTGAGATAATAATCATAAAACCTATAGGCTTCGATAGACATGCGTATTCAAATAATGGGCCCAAAGAGCATAATATAAGGATTGAAATGGGAAAGAGAATATAATGGATTCTAGCTTGCGGTGGAGAGACAAGATGATAAAAACTGAGCGACTGTTGATCAGACGAGTTGAAGCAGGGGATTGGCGTGCAATACAAAAGATATGGCTGGATGAAGCAGGTTCACAATATGCGCAATACGATAACATAAAGGAACTTGACGATAGGTCAGTATCTGACAGAATAGCCGTATGGGCGAAGGAAGCTAAGGCAAACAATCATATCTTTTTTGCTATCTGCTTAGATAAAGATATTATTGGCTATATTTCATTGAATCGAAGCGAGGATTCTTATGAAATTGGCTATTGTTTTCATTCAAAGTATCATGGAAAAGGTTATGCAAAAGAGAGTATCTCGGCAGTGCTTCCCTTTCTAAAAAGCATCGGCGTATCTAGGGTTACTGCCGGAACGGCAATAAATAATATACCGTCGATAAGATTGCTTAATTCACTTGGCTTTAAACAGATAGGAACGGAAAAAGTTTCTTTTTATAAAGATTCTAATGGAAATGATATATTTTTTGATGGTGGAGTATTTGAATTGAAGTTATTATGAAATAAGCTTATAAAAGGGATAAAGGAGTAAGATTATATGGGATTATTTAGAAAAAACGAAAAAGTTTTGAGGCAGGATCTGAATCAGAAAGGTGATCACCCGGGGATGGTTTTCATGATCCATCTGCTTATGGAAGATAAGTGTGATATTCCGGAAAAAGAGTTTATGACTGGAATCATGCAGAAGCATTTTGGGGAAGTAAATTGCTTTTTACACAGCGATGAAATGGCGGGATTTTTACCCATGAAGTACTCGGTGCATTTTGAAAAAGACAAAGCTGATGTTCCGCCTCAATTAATGATCATGAAATGCATAGATATAGAGCAGCCACTGCTGGATGATATAGCTAAAAGTCAGCTGTGGGATTGCCAAGATTCCGAACAGATTTTGAACACATGCAAATATCAAGTCATAGCCACGGATATGCTTGCAGCGGGATTGGATTATAAAGAACGCGCTGAAATGATTGTAGACTATGTAGAAGCATTGGTAGAAATGTTTCCTACATGCAAAGCAGTTCTTTTCGAAAACTCAAAGAAGATGTATACGAGAGAAGCGATTCTGAATTGTTCAATTCCGAAAGAATCAAAATTCATATATTATGCCGTAAATGTGAGATTCTTTAACATTGAAGGCAGTGAGGATATGCTGGTAGACACTTTGGGAATGAGCATACTCTTTTTGCCGGATCTCCAATATCATTTCCACGGGATGGATCCAAACTCAGTCGTGAACCATGCTTACAATATGCTCTCTTATATTTTTGACAATGATAATCCGATAAAATCGGGCGATAACATTGATGGAATCAAGGATAGCAAAATGAGCCAAGAGATTCAATGGAAAGTTCAGTACGAGGATGCATTGATCCAGCCTGTAAGACCGGTTATTGATATAAATATGGGAGAATTTGCTTCAGGGAGTCGATAATGGCCCCCCTAGGTACGGCAGCGGTCCGTTTTATCGGTAGGAGATTGAATTATTATGTGTTTTGTTTGCGACAGAATTAAACAGACCAAGGAAGGTAATAACCCATATTTTGTAAAAGAACTTGAGACAGGGTATGTGGTTATTGGGGATTATCAGCATTTTGAGGGATATACGCTCTTCTTATATAAAGATCATGTGGTTGAATTATACGACCTTGATCCGGTGGTCAGAGTCAAACATTTAGAGGAAATGACATTAGTGGCTAAAGCAGTCGCAAATGCATTTAATGCCGAAAAGATGAACTACGAGTGCCTTGGTAATGGGGAAGGCGGCGCACATATTCATTGGCACTTGTTCCCGCGAAGAAGCGGCGATATTGAGTCATATGGTACAGCCGGCAGGGGCCCTGTCTGGATGTATCCAAAAGAAAAAATGTACGCAGAGGAAAACCGCCCAACTAAGGAAGAACTTGAGAAATTGAAAGAAAAGCTCCTTGTTGAGCTTAATAAAGTATTCGGAGGACAAAACAGTTAAATGGTAATAGAAACAGAGCGCCTTAATATCCGCATCGCATCAGATGACGAGATGAGAGGTATTATTGATAAGCAGACTGATGAGGAGATGATAAAAGCATTTAGTGAGATGCTGCAGGAATGTCTTGATCATCCGGAACAAAGGCAATGGTATGCGACCTGGATGATAGAGCAAAAAGACGGAACGCATATCGGTGATCTATGCTTTAAAGGACTGAATCCCGATGGCTCGGTTGAGATCGGCTATGGGATTAATGAGGAAAAGCAAGGCCGTGGATACGCTACTGAAGCGACAGCCGCAGCCACAGCGTGGGCACTTGATCAGCCCGGTGTCTCCCGTGTTGACGCGGAGACGGATTCTGATAACAAAAAGTCTCAAAGAGTTCTTGAAAAATGCGGTTTTGTTCCGTCAGGGATAATGGGCGAAGAAGGACCAAGGTTTTATAAAGAATGAGGATATAGGAGATTATTTGTTTAGAAAAGAGGCATATTTTGAGCGAATTATTTAAAGTAGAAGCAGTCGGAAGTGAAAAATACACACTCGGGGAAGGACCGTACTACGATCCCAGGTATAAGAGGCTGTCCTGGGTGGATATCGTCGGCAGAAAGCTTTTGTTTTTAAAGGATGGTAAAAAAGAGTCTGTAGATCTGCCACAGCAGGTAGGTGCAGCGATACCTCTTGCGGGCTCGGACGGTTTTGCGCTCGCTATGGAAGACGGTATTTACTTATATAAAGACGGAAAAATAGATCTTTTTTTGGACCTAAAGAACGTATTTAAGGATTACTGGCGCTCTAATGATGCCAAGGCAGACGCCAAGGGACGCCTTTGGTTTGGCGCATCGGTTGGCGATGATGACCATGAGGCGGAAGGAAATCTCTACCTATATAACAACGGAAAGCTTGATATCAAGGTTGCAGACACTAAGATTTCCAACGGAATGGCGTGGAGTGCCGATAAAAAGAAGTTTTTCTTTTCCGATTCTCTTAAATATGCTGTTTTTGTCTATGATTATGACGAAGAGAGCGGCAGTATAAGCGGCGGAAAGGTTCTTTTTAATGTTGAAGACGGTATTCCGGACGGTCTTACGATCGATTCGGAGGACAATCTTTGGATTGCCTTCTGGGGCGGCAGCAGGATAGAAAAAAGAAGCGGTGAGACAGGAGAGCTTCTTAAATCGATCCCGATACCTGCCAAACAGGTCACTTCTTGTTGTTTTGGCGACGATGACATGAGGACATTGTACATAACTACTGCAGCAACGGGGCTTGAAGGTGAATTTGACGGCTGTTTGTTTAAGATGAGGACGGACGTTAAGGGCGTAACACCTGATTATTGCTTGGTTTAAGCTCTTTTGCATAATAAAAATACATAATTCATCGACTTTTCAAGATTTACATCTCCTGAAACACGCATGTTCAGTGAGGTGTAAATTTTTTTGCGTTTTATGGTTAAGTTATTCGAAAATGCGCCCGATAAAAAAAGTGTAATCGAGAAGAACATATAAACAAGCCAAAGAATGACTTGGAGGGTTAAAGAATTGAAGAATAACACACTTTTGAAAGTAGTCACAATCGTACTTGCTGCAATGATCGCAGTAATCAGTGTACCTGCAAATGTTTGGGCCATGGATGGCGACGCTTTTGAAAATGTTCAGGAAGATAGAAGCGAAGAAGAGTATCAGGAGGATACAAACGAGGAAACAGCAGAAGAGACAACAGAAGAGACATACAGCGAATCAGTAGAAGAGGCTGCAGAGGCTGAAGACGCAGCAGAGGAAGCAGTTGATACAGCAGAGGAAGCTTGCGAAGTAGTTGAGTCAATCGTTGACGGAAACGAAGAGGCAGGACTTGAGGCAGCTTCAGCTGAGGACGGAACAGCAATCGCACAGGAGAGCGTTGAGGCTTTCGTTGAGGCAGTAGAGAATAGCAACGTAGCAGAGACTGTAAACGAGGCAGCAGTTGATCTTCAGGCAGCTAAGAGAGAGCTTGTAGTTGCAAGCGAGGCTGACAAGGAAGCAGACGTTAAGGCTGTTGAGACAGTTGAGAACGTAGTAGCAGCTCAGTACATCGCTGACAGCGCAGCAAATACAGTTGCTGAGGCTGAAGTTGAGGCAGAAGATCTTATAGAGACAATCACAAATGCTGATGCAAGCGCAGAGCAGGTAAGCGAGGCATTTGATAAGCTTGATAAGCTCACAAACGATACAAAAGAAGAAGTTGAGCTCAAGAGAGTAGCTTTCGAGGCTCTTTGCGACAAGTTTGATCAGGCAAAAAAAGAGCTCTCAGGCGCTCAGAGAGTATATGATGAGACAGTTAAGGCTCTTAAGAGCGATGACAGCAACGTAAAAAAGGCAGCAGAGAAGCTTGAAGAGGCTAAGAAGAACGTAGAGTCTCTTTCAGAGGCTTGCGACAACGCAAAAGAGGATCTTGAAAAAGAGCAGGCTCTTGTAGATGATATCCTTGCAAAAAAAGCTATCTCAGACAAGAATAAAGACTGGAAGACTCAGGATAAGCTCATGGAGAGCATTATCAGCGGATATATCATCCCCAACATGATCGATAAGGATGCTACAAACATCAAATATACAGAAATGCTCAGAGGTTTTGATCGTCAGAACAGCTCACACTGCATAGTTTCTTATACAGATAAGGACGGAAACACAGTTAAGCGTTATTTCAACATCGACAGAACAGACAGACAGTTCAAGGCAAACGATCAGTGGTACAGACTTGGAAGCTCAAGAGAGATCGTTATTTATGAGAAGCCTTTAGAGGATATCACATCTTCAGATTATCAGAAAAAGCATTTCGGAAATCTTAGTGTAAACAATCAGTTCAAAGCTGACGTTAACTCCGGCAAATATGATGTATATTCTTTTGACTATGAGGACGGAACAAACGAGTATAAGTGCATAGACGAGATCAAAGCTGCAGTTGAAAGCGGTGATATGATCGAAGTAGACGGCGTTTACTATATGAACGGCATAGCAGCTCGTAAGATCGTTCAGACAACAAGCGGAAACGCTAAGGGCATCAGAGTTTCAACAAAGGATGACGAAGGTCTTCAGGAGTTCATCGCAAACGCTTCAAAGCTCGTAGAGAAGTATGAGCAGTTCGGCGAGAACATTGCTGATACTAAGGAGAAGGTAGTTGAGGCAGCTGACAAGGTTGAGGCACTTGAGAACGCGATCGATAACATCGATGAGAACCAGATCAGAGTAGCAAAGGTTGTAATGAACGACCTCGTAGCAGGTCTTAGAACATATATTGACGAGCAGGATATCGACAGAATCGTTAATGCAGAGTCAATCGAGGAAGCTATCAAGATCCTTGAGGATATCCTTGCAGGAGCTAAAAAAGATTTCGATATCGCTACAGCTAAGCTCGATGAGCTCGTTGAAAAGCGCGATGAGATCGGAAGACAGCTTGAGGAGAAGACAGGAGTTTCTTACGCAGAGGAAGTAACTGAGGAAGTTATCGTTACAGAGGTTGAGGCTCAGACAGAGACTTTGGCAGCATCTGATGACGCGAAGACAGAGGAGAATACTGCAGCTCAGGCAGTTGCAGTAAATGCAGTGGCAGCAGTATCACCTAATGCAATGATCACAGAAGTTGCAGCAAACAGACAGGTTACAGAAGGAAACGGGCAGGTTGTTACAGCACCCCAGGGAGCTGTTCTCGGAGCAAGAGTTAACAAGAATACAGAAGCAGGAGCAAAAGAGATCCAGGCTATCACACCTGCTGAGTATGAAATGATCTTAAGCCAGATCCTCGGAGCAAAGAGAAATGCTATGACTGATCGCACAGAGAAGTTCGAAGCAAACAATGCATCTGTTGTTGACATCGAAGTTGAGGAAGACGCAGAGCCCGTTGCAAAGCTTCCTGTAATCAGCGGAATGGGTGACTGGATGTGGATTATCCTCGCATTCTTCGGAATGTTGGGAAAGATCAGCCCTTTATTCTTCTAATTCATTTAATATAATTATTATAGGCGAGTCCTTCGGGGCTCGTCTTTTTTTGCTATATCCTGAGGCTTTTTTTGGATGATTACAAGCGTTATTTAGATAGCAAATAACAGGTGGCGGGTGTATCATTGTTTTATGGCAATTTAGCCGGAATACATGCATTTTAGGAGGACGACATGATGAAGATTGAACACATTGCAATGTATGTTAATGAACTTGAGAAGGCACGCGACTTTTTCGTGAAATACCTGGGAGGAAAGTCCAATGACGGTTACCACAATCCTAATACGGACTTTCGCTCCTTCTTTATTTCTTTTGACGATGGAGCAAGGATCGAGCTTATGAACAAGCCCGGGCTCGTAGATGCCGACAAACCGCTTACAAGAACCGGATATATTCACATCGCTTTTTCTGTAGGGTCAAAAGAAAAGGTGGATGAGCTTACCGAAAGCCTCAAAAACGCAGGATTCGAAGTTGTAAGCGGCCCAAGAACCACCGGCGACGGCTATTATGAGAGCTGCATCGTAGGGATTGAAGGAAATCAGATAGAGATAACAATCTGATGAGAGAGCGAGATAGATTGATGAGAATTTGTAAGGCTGACAAGGAAGACTTGAATGAGATATTGCAGCTGCAATACCTTGCGTATCAGAGCGAGGCGGCGCTGTTTGGGACAAAAGATATTCCGCCGCTTAAGCAGACACTTGAAGAAGTGGAGGCTGAGTATGACGCCGGAGTGATCCTGAAGATGATCCCGGATGAGGGCGCAAATTGCGATGGCGAAGCGGATGGAGCGTCTGCCTCGACCGAGGGCGCGAGGATTATCGGATCGGTTCGCGGTAGGGAAGAAAGCGGCACGGTCTATATCGGCAAGCTTATGGTTCATCCCGATTTCAGAGGCCGTGGGCTCGGAACAGCTCTTTTGACCGCCATTGAGAAATTATTCCCCGGAAAAAGGCTTGAGCTCTTCACCTCGACGCGAAGCGTTGACAATATCCGCTTGTACGAGAAGAACGGCTACAAGATATTTGATCGAAAAGATATTGATGATGAGCTGACTTTCGTATATTTGGAGAAAGGGTTATGATATTAGTTATATGAGCAACATAAACACAGTAATTTTCGATATGGACGGCACGGTTCTGAATACGCTGGACGACCTGACGACGTCCGTTAACTACGTAATGGACAAGTTTGGGTTTCCGAATCGCACGGTGGAAGAGTACAGACGTGCATTTGGAAACGGAATCAGGCGTGCAATTGAATTAAACGTTCCGGAAGGCACTTCCAAGGAAACGATTGATGAGATGCTCCCTGTTTTCAAGCAGCACTACGATAAGCACTGTCTTGACAAGACAAGGCCCTACGACGGGATCCTTGAGCTTATGAAAGAGCTGAAAAAGCGCGGCTACAAGATGGCTATCGTTTCCAACAAGATAGATTCCGCGGTAAAAGAGCTTAATAAAAAGTTCTTTTCAGAGGCAATTGACGTGGCAATAGGAGAAAGACCCGGTATAAACAGAAAACCCGCACCCGACTCGGTTATCGAGGCGCTAAAGGAGCTTGGAAGCACCAAGGAAGAGGCAATTTACATCGGCGATTCCGAAGTCGATTTTCAAACAGCCGTAAACTCGGGACTTCCTTGCATATCAGTGCTTTGGGGTTTTAGAGACAAGGACTACCTTGAAGAGATCGGCGCGGACGTGTTCGCAACAACACCTGCGGACGTCCTAGACCTACTGTAGAAGCAACAACACCTGCGGACGTACTGGAGCTACTGTAGAAGCGAAACGGACACGGGGAACGGGAAATCAGCTTATTTGATATTAACAAAGGAGAATGGTATGCGACTTATATTTGTCAGACACGGGGAGCCGAACTATGAAAAGGATATCCTTACACAGACCGGCAGAGAGCAGGCGCAGAGCACTGCAAAAAGACTTCAAGGAGAGGATATAAAGGCAATATATGCTTCTCCGATGGGCCGAGCCAAAGAGACGGCTTCATATACAGCCAAGGCACATGGCCTTGATGTTAAGACACTTGATTTCATGCACGAGATCAATTGGGGCGACAAAGACGGAAACAGCGACAAGATTCCGTACGACGGTCATCCATGGACGCTTGCGTACAGAGTGCTTACAGACAGCCCGGAATATGTGGGAAAAGACAATTGGACTGAGCACCACTTTTTCAAAGACAATATCTGCATGGAGTACTATGAAAAAGTTTCCGATGCTTTTGATAAGTTCCTCGAAAGCTACGGCCTTTACAGAAAGAACGGACTCTACGAGTGCAGAAGTTACAACGATGATACGATAGCTCTTTTTGCTCACGGAGGCTCAGGTGCGGTTATGTTCTCGCATGTGCTGAATCTTCCGTTCCCGTTTGTACTTACATCGATTCCCTACGGAGTCTGTTCCGTATCGATCATTGACTTTGAAGAGCAGGAAGGCAGGATTGCGATTCCGAGGCTTGAATTGTTCAATGACATGGGACATATCGAGTCATTTAAACAAGAGAAACTTCACTTTGAGAAGTAAAAAGGAGAAAAAACATGGTAAAGCACGTAATTTTATGGTCACTTAAGGATGAATTTTCAGCTGAGGAAAAAGCTAAGATCAAGGCTGATATCAAGGAAGGACTTGAATCGCTTAAGGGCAAGGTTCCGGGACTTCTTGAGATCAAGGTCAACACCAACGGACTCGCATCTTCAAATGTAGATCTAATGCTTGATTCCACGCTTGAGAGTGAGGAGGCACTTAAAGCCTACGCCGTTCACCCCGAGCATGTAAAGGTTGCCGACGAGAAGGTAAGACCATTTACAAAAGCAAGAAACTGCCTGGACTACGAGATTTGATCATGAAATACTCAGATACAATCATTGATAACCATATAAAAAATACGCATCCGCTGTTTCGCGTGGTGCGTTATCTTGTCTGGCTTTTTACGCCTAAATTCGAGGTGATCGGAAAAGAGAACCTGCCTGAGGGCGCGGCTGTCCTTGTCGGAAATCACTCGCATATGTTCGGGCCCGTTGCGGCGGAGCTGTACTGTCCCGGCAAGCACTACACCTGGTGCATTTCAGATATGATGGAAAAAGACAAGGTGGCCGAGTACGCTTACATGGACTTTTGGTCAAAAAAGCCTGCGGCTGTGCGACCTTTTTATAAGCTGTTCGCACATCTTATTCCGGCGCTTTCTCAGTTTATTTTCACAAATGCCGACACCATTCCCGTTTACAGGGATAGGCGCATTATGAAGACTTTTCAGCTTTCAAGCGAAAAACTCTCCGAGGGAGCCAAGGTTGTGATCTTCCCCGAGGAGTACGAAGAATACAACAACATCGTTCATCACTTACAAAGAGGCTTCATACACACGGCCAAGTATTACTACAGACAGAGCGGGGAGGCAATTCCGTTTGTTCCGGTATATATCTGCCCGGAGCTTAAGAAGTTTGTGATCGGTAAAGCAATCTCTTTTGACCCAAATAATAAAACTGACGAAGAGGCAGACAGAATCTGTAATTATCTGCAGGATGCCATCTCTGAGCTTGCATATTCGCTTCCAAGGCACCGTGTCACGCCATATCCCAATGTTTCGAAAAAAGATTATCCATTTAATGAAAAAATGTAGTAGTATATATACGCTTATATTTTGAAAATCAAAAAGAGTATCTCAAAAGAAGAATTCAATATTTAGAAAGAGCTTTTGAATTTTTGTAATGAGAAAACCCGTAGTTGATTACACCAAACTTAGACCAAACAATATAACAAGCCCGCAGTACAAGCATCTTTTACTACTTCTTGGATGGGTCTTTTACCTTACGATGTACTTTATCACAGAGAATCTTATCCCTGAAGATAAGTGCCATGTGATCCACAGCATCGTCGACGATATCATCCCTTTTAACGAGTACTTTGCAATATTTTACGTATCATGGTACCTGTTCCTTGCAGGCTCGCTGTTATATTTTCTTTTATATGATATAAAAAGCTTTGTCCACGCGCAGAAGCTGATCGTGGGGATGCAGATTGTTGCGATGGCGACATACGTGTTCTGGCCTTCGGTTCAGTATTTAAGACCGGATCACTTTGAACGCAGCAATGTATTTACCTATATCATGGGGATTATCTATAAGGCCGACACGCCAACGGGAGTGTGTCCGTCGCTCCATGTGGGATATACGCTCGCAGCGCTTTCTGCTTGGATCTGCCGCAAAGAGACAGCTCTTTTGAAAAAAGTTCTCATCGGGGCATGGTCCTTTTTGATCTGTATTTCGGTATGCTTTGTTAAGCAGCATTCGTTCACAGATGTGTGGGCCGCTGTGGTGATGTACATATTTTTGATGATCATTTTCTATGTGGAGGAAAAAAGAAGTGGGAAAAAGAAGATGGGGTGACCGCGTAGACGGCACACTTATCAGGGATATCGACGCGATGCATTATGTAATGCCGCTGATGTATCCAAATAGATGCGACAACGAGGCATTTATGTCGATGACTGTCGATATAGCGGGGACCGAGGAGTATATCCGTAAGTTCAACGCTGAGCATCCCGAAGCAAGGATTTCTATCTTTGATCTTGTGATCGCCGCGATGCTTAAGACGATACGCTTAAGACCTCAGATGAACCGTTTTATCGCCAATAAGAACGTTTATCAGAGAAACAATATAACAGCTGCTTTTACGGTCAAAAAAGAGTTCCGTGACGACGGAGATGAGACTCTCGCAAGAGTTGTTGCGGAAGATGGCGATACACTCGCGGACATCAGTGCCAAGGTAAGATCGCAGATTTCTTTTTGTAAAAAAGAGGATGATGAATCTACAGATGCCATGAATGTGATAAAAAAGATTCCGTTCAAGCACCTTATAGGACTTGTTGCAAGATTTCTTGACAGACACGGATGGATGCCGCAGTCCGTTATCGCGACGGATCCGTACCAGTGCTCGGTTGTACTTTCAAATCTTGGTTCCATCGGTATGAACATCGGTTATCATCATCTGATGAACTGGGGAACAACGTCTATCTTTGTTATCGTAGGTACCAAGAAGTTCAAACCCAGCTATGATGCGCAGGGGAATGTCACGATGAAGAAAGTTATCGATCTTTCTTTTACCATAGACGAGAGAATCTCAGACGGCTTCTACTACGGAAAATCCATGAAGCTTCTTAAAAAGCTTTTGGAAAATCCTGAGCTGATGGAAGGGAAGCTTTCGGAAGAAGTTAGAGTATAATAGATATATAGAATGAAAACGAAATGCTCTGTAAAGGGGGATAATGTATGGCAAGATACGTTATGGCACTTGATTCGGGTACGACTAGCAACAGATGCATTCTTTTTAATGGAAAAGGTGAAATGTGCAGCGTGGCCCAGAAGGAGTTCACGCAGTACTTTCCGCAGCCGGGCTGGGTTGAGCACGATGCGAACGAGATCTGGCAGACTCAGCTGTCCGTGGCAAGACAGGCAATGCAGAATGTCGGAGCCACCTTTGAGGATATCGCGGCTATCGGAATCACCAATCAAAGAGAGACTGTCATCGTCTGGGACAGAAAGACGGGACAGCCCGTTTTTCATGCTATTGTATGGCAGTGCCGTCGCACGGCGGACTACGCTGCTTCCAAAATGAAAGAAGATCCCGGAATCGTTGATAAATTTAGGGAAAAAACAGGTCTTAAATTCGATCCTTATTTTTCGGGGACCAAGATCAGATGGATCCTCGAAAATGTAGACGGCGTAAGAGAGCGCGCAGAAAGGGGCGAGCTTTGTTTCGGAACCGTCGATTCTTGGCTTATCTATAAGCTTACCAAAGGTAAAGTTCATGTTACCGATTATTCCAACGCATCAAGAACGTTATTGTTCAATATAAATACTCTTAAGTGGGACGACGAGCTATGCGACATTCTAGAGGTTCCAAAGTCGATGCTGCCTGAGGTTATGCCTTCAAGCTGTATCTACGCAGAGACAGATCCTGAGTTCTTCGGAGGCCCTGTAAGAATTGCGGGAGCAGCAGGAGATCAGCAGGCGGCGCTTTTCGGGCAGACATGCTTTAATGAGGGAGATGCCAAGAACACCTATGGAACAGGCTGCTTCATGCTCATGAATACGGGAGATAAGCCGATCTTTTCAGACAACGATCTGCTCACAACGATCGCTTGGGGACTTGATAATAAAGTTCAGTATGCTCTCGAGGGCTCTGTATTCGTTGCGGGCGCTGCGATACAGTGGCTCAGAGACGAACTCAAGATCATAGATTCTTCGCCCGACTCAGAGTTTTTTGCAACCCAGGTAAAAGATACAAACGGCTGCTACGTTGTACCGGCATTTACCGGACTTGGCGCGCCGTACTGGGATCCGTACGCAAGAGGCGCAATAGTTGGACTTACGCGAGGCGTCAACAAGTCGCATATTATTCGCGCAACGCTTGAGTCACTCGCTTTCCAGACTTACGACGTTCTACATGCGATGGAACTCGATACGGGTAAAAAGATAACTTCTCTTAAAGTCGACGGAGGCGCATCCAACAATAATTTCCTTATGCAATTTCAGGCTGATATCCTCGGAGCGAATGTCCTTAGACCGAGCTGTGTTGAGACGACTGCGATGGGTGCGGCTTACCTTGCGGGGTTGGCTGTCGGCTACTGGAAGAGCAAAGAGGATGTTATAAATAACTGGTCGGTTGACCGTGAATTTACCTCACAGATTGATACTGATAAAAGAGAAAGCGAATTAAAGGGCTGGCACAAGGCTGTTGATTCAACACTCGGCTGGGCAAGGGAGTAGAAGCAATACTCTTATCATAGACTTTGGTTTAATCATAAGCCAGGTGCTAAAAATATGAGGAGATTTGTTATGTACGACGTTATCATAATCGGAGCCGGAGTTACCGGCGCGGCTGTCGCTTGGCAGCTGTCGAGATACGACATAAAGGTTTGTGTCCTTGAAAGGTGTGAGGATGTGTGCGAGGGAACGTCCAAGGCCAATTCCGCAATAATCCATGCGGGCTACGATGCCGCGGAGGGTTCGCTCATGGCAAAGCTCAACGTCCGCGGAAACGAGATGATGGATGAGCTGTCAAAAGAGCTGGATATTCCCTTTAAAAGAAACGGTTCGCTTGTAGTCTGCATTCATAAGGAGGAGGTTGACGGCCTTAAGACTCTCTACGACAGAGGAATCAAGAACGGAGTAAAGGGGCTCAAGATCTTAAACCGCGAAGAAGCACTTTCAACGGAACCCAATCTTTCGGAAAATACCGTAGGTGCTCTGTATGCTCCGAGTGCCGGAATCATCTGCCCGTTTGAGCTTAATATAGCTATGGCTGAGAACGCCTGTGATAACGGCGTGGAATTTAAGTTTAATACTCAGGTAAAAGAAATTGCTAAAGGAAGTGACAGTCTTTGGCACCTTCAGACAAATAACGGCGAATACATTTCCAAGTATGTTGTCAACGCAGCCGGAGTCTACGCTGATGTGTTCCACAACATGGTGAGCAAAGACAAGATACACATAACTCAAAGGCGAGGCGATTACTGCCTTCTCGATAAGCAGGTCGGAGGACATGTAAGTCACACTATCTTTCCGCAGCCTACAAGTCTTGGAAAGGGTGTTCTTATTTCACCCACGATCCACGGTAATCTTATCGTCGGCCCGACTGCGATAGATACTGATGATAAAGAAGCAACCAATACGACGGGAGCCGGCATTGATGAGCTGATCTCCAAGGCGGACAGCCACGTTCGTAATCTTCCGATAAAGAATGTCATCACCTCTTTTGCAGGCCTTCGTGCGCATGAAGATCACCACGACTTTATCATCGGTGAAGTATCCGATGCGCCTTGCTTTATAGACTGCGCGGGAATCGAGTCCCCCGGACTTACCGCAAGTCCCGCTATTGGCGAGATGGTCGGAAACTTGTTAAAAGAGAAGATGGCTCTTAAGGAAAAAGAAAATTATAAAGCCACAAGAAAAGGCATTGTAAAAACGGAAGGTCTTTCAATACAAGAGCGCAACGAGCTTATCAAAAAGAATCCCGCATACGGCAATATCATATGCAGATGTGAGATGATAACAGAGGGCGAGATAATAGAAGCTATTCACAGACCGCTTGGAGCAAAGAGCCTTGACGGCGTGAAGCGAAGAACCAGAGCCGGCATGGGCAGATGTCAGGGCGGCTTCTGTACTCCCAGAACAATGGAGATACTCAGTAGAGAACTTGGAATTCCTTATGAAGAGATAACAAAGTGCGGCGGAGAATCCGTGATCGTACCCACAAGGACCAAAGGAGGAAGCGGTAACAGTGCAGCTTCCTTAGAAGGTACAAGAGGGGAGGTGACCGGCGCATGAAAAATTACGACATTGTAATTGTAGGCGGAGGCCCCGCAGGTCTTGCGGCGGCCGTATCAGCCAAGAAAGCGGGATGTGATTCCATCCTCATTCTCGAAAGAGATACCGAGCTTGGAGGAATCCTCAATCAGTGCATACACAACGGTTTCGGACTTCACACCTTCAAGGAGGAGCTCACAGGTCCCGAGTATGCATACAGATTTATCAAGCAGGTTCTTGATCTCGGAATAGAGTATAAGCTAGGAACCATGGTAATGGACATCGCTCCCGATAAGACCGTGACAGCGATGAACAGGGAAGACGGAATGTTCACTATCCCTGCCAAGGCAGTCATCCTTGCGATGGGCTGCAGAGAAAGACCCAGAGGTGCGCTCAATATCCCGGGGTACAGGCCTGCAGGTATATTCTCTGCGGGAACGGCTCAGAGACTTGTTAACATCGAAGGCTACATGCCCGGCAAAGAAGTCGTTATCCTGGGCTCAGGTGATATCGGACTTATCATGGCACGACGTATGACGCTTGAAGGCGCCAAGGTTAAGTGCGTCGCAGAGCTCATGCCTTATTCCGGCGGACTTAAGCGTAACATCGTTCAGTGTCTTGATGACTATGGAATACCGCTTAAGCTCTCACACACGGTAGTTGATATCAAGGGAAAAGAGCATGTGACGGCGGTTACCATAGCGGAAGTAGGCCCTGACAGAAAACCGATTCCCGGAACCGAAGAAAGATATACCTGCGATACACTTCTTCTTTCCTGCGGACTTATACCCGAGAACGAGCTTTCACGCGCAGCCGGCGTGGAGATGAGCCCCGTTACAAGCGGGCCAATCGTAAACGAATCGCTTGAGACCAATATCCCCGGCATCTTTGCCTGCGGAAATGTACTTCACGTTCATGACCTTGTTGACTACGTTTCCGAGGAAGCGGGAAGAGCAGGCGAGAACGCTGCGAGGTATGTAAACAGTAGCGGCGAACAAGGTGTGATGAGTGCCGAAGTGCATGGCTCGGAGGGAGCAGAATCGCGTACAGGCGATGGCGCAGATGCAGCAGGGACCTGCACCGGATTGACCAAGAATGGTGCACACATCTCACTCGTAGCTACAAACGGCGCGCGATATACCGTTCCGAGCACGATAAACGTAGATCGTATGAGCGACCTCCTTACGGTCAGGTTCAGAGTCGGCGACGTATACAAGAACTCTTTTGTAAGTGTCTACTTCGACGATGAGAGAGTGATGCACAATCAAAAGAGGATCATGTCTCCCGGCGAGATGGAGCAGATCGTGCTACGTAAGAGCCAGCTTTCGGAGCGACCGCAGTTAAAGACTATAACCGTCAAGATTGAGAATGAGTAAAGGAGGTAAGCATATGGAAAAAAGAGAACTTACATGCATAGGTTGTCCCATGGGCTGCATGCTTACCGTAATCCTTGAAAACGGCGAAGTCACAGAGGTTACCGGAAACACCTGCCAAAAGGGTGATATCTACGCACGAAAAGAAGTGGTCAATCCGACAAGGATAGTCACAAGCACCGTAAAAGTAACGGGCGGCGAGAAAGAGCGTGTCTCCGTTAAGACCGCATCAGACATTCCTAAGGATAAGATATTCGAAGTTATGAAGGCTATCGACGCCGCAAGCATCAGTGCTCCCGTGAACATCGGTGACATCGTTATAAAAGATGTCGCAGGCACCGGAGTGGATGTCATAGCGACCAAGAATATTTCTTGACATTCTTATAAAGTAGTACAATACTTTGAATAATACTTATGACTACTTTATGAGGAGAGAATGATGAGAAAACTACTGGTTGTCGTTGATATGCAAAAAGACTTTGTTGACGGAGCGCTCGGAAGCAAGGAAGCACAGGCTGTTGTTCCCGCCGTTGTTAAGAAGATCGGCGAGTACGCTTCCGAAGACATCTTCGTTACAAGAGATACACATCAGTCTGATTATATGACTACTCAGGAGGGCAAGAACCTTCCCGTTGAGCACTGCATCGAGGGAAGCGCAGGCTGGCAGATAGATGCCGAAGTGCAGAAAGCCCTTGATTCCAAGAAGGACGCAGACAAGATAACATATGTAAATAAGCCTACATTCGGATCTGTAGACCTTGCAGCCAAGATAAAAGAAATCGCGGCAAAAGAGGAGATCTCTGTAGAACTTATCGGTGTTTGCACCGACATCTGCGTTGTATCGAATGCTCTTTTAATAAAAGCGAATCTTCCTGAGGCAAGAATCTGTGTAGATGCTTCCTGCTGCGCCGGAGTAACTCCCGACAAGCACAAAGCAGCGCTCGAAACCATGAGTTCATGCCAGATTGCAATCATGGAGTGAGAACCAAGCCACAGACTGTGGGGTTAAATCGCAAACAATTGTAGCAAAAATTAATGCAAATGTCCGTCATGTGCGGACATTTGTTTTTTTGCCCAAAACTTCTTTTGAAACCAAAAAAGATTTGTGTAATATTTTACATTGTCTTTGGAATTTATATATGTTAAGTTGTGATTATAATTTTTTATTACTTTACTATGAAAAAGCGGAGAATAATAAAATGGCGCAACTTTGGGGCGGTAGATTTACAGGAAGTATCAACGAACTGGCATGGAATTTTAACGCATCCATCACGTTCGATAAGAGATTTTTGGAAGTGGATGTACGAGGAAGCAAGGCTCATGCTACTATGCTTGCCAAGCAGGGCATAATCACCGAGGAAGAGAAAGACCTTATTGTAAAGGGACTTGATTCGATCCTTGAGGATGTCAAGGCAGGTAAGCTTGAGATCAGCACCAAGTACGAGGATATCCACAGTTTTCTTGAGGCTAACCTCATTGAGAGAGTGGGAGATGCCGGCAAGAAGGTTCACACGGGACGCAGCCGTAACGATCAGGTTGCACTTGATATGAGACTTTACGCTAGGGGCGAAGTCGAGCACATGGCAGAGCTTCTTAAGAATATGCTTGAGACTCTGGACAACATCATGAAGGACGGCATCGACACATATATGCCCGGTTTTACTCACCTTCAGAAGGCTCAGCCCGTTACACTTGCTCACCATGTGGGCGCGTACTTTGAAATGTTCAAAAGAGATCTCCTTAGGATGAAGGATATTTATAATAGGATGAACTATTGTCCTCTCGGAGCCGGAGCCCTTGCAGGAACGACCTATCCTCTCGACAGAGAGTACACGTCGCAGCTCCTTGATTTCTACGGACCCACACTTAACAGCATGGATTCCGTATCCGACAGAGATTACCTTATAGAGTTTTTGTCAGCTCTTTCTACTATAATGATGCATCTTTCAAGATTCAGCGAAGAGATCATCATCTGGAACAGCAATGAGTACAGATTTGTGGACATCGATGATGCTTACTCAACCGGAAGCAGCATCATGCCTCAGAAAAAGAATCCTGACATCGCAGAGCTCGTAAGAGGTAAGACGGGACGCGTGTATGGCGACCTGATGTCTCTTTTGACAACAATGAAGGGCATACCGCTTGCATACAATAAGGACATGCAGGAGGACAAAGAGGCCGCATTCGATGCGATAGATACCGTATCAAACTGCCTGACACTCTTTGCGGATATGCTTAGAACCATCAAATTCAATAAGGAACCGATGGAAAAGAGCGCAATGATGGGCTTTACCAACGCTACAGATGCGGCAGATTACCTCGTAAACAAGGGAATGCCGTTTAGAGATGCGCATTCCGTTATCGGAAGACTTGTTCTTTATTGCATCGACAAGAAGTGTGCGATCGACGATCTTGGGATAAAAGAGCTTAAGGAATTCTCGGAGCTCTTTGACGAAGACATCTTTGATGCCATCAGCCTTAAGACTTGCGTAAGCAAGAGACTTACGATAGGAGCGCCCGGACAGGATGCCATGAAGAAGGTCATCGAGCAGAACGGCAAGTTCCTTAAAGAGTTCAAAATGCACTGATAAAAAAGGCAAATATATTTTATTCACATAAAGATTTTAAATTTTAGGAGGAGTAACAGTATTATGAGTAACAAATTGCAGGTTGCCGTACTTGGCGGTACAGGAATGGTTGGACAGAGATTCATCTCTATCCTCAACAATCACCCTTGGTTTGAGGTTAAGACAATCGCAGCCAGCCCTCGTTCGGCAGGACAGACTTACGAAGAGGCAGTAGGAAACAGATGGAAGATGGATGGTCCTATTCCCGATTCTGTAAAGAACATCGTTATCAAGGACGTTACTGATGTTAAGGGCGTTTCTGAGGACGTTGATTTTGTTCTTTCAGCCGTAAACATGTCTAAGGATGAGATCAAGGCTATCGAGGAAGAGTACGCTAAGACTGAGACACCTGTTGTTTCCAATAACAGTGCACACAGATGGACACCCGATGTTCCCATGATCATCCCTGAGATCAACCCTGAGCATATGGATGTTATCGAGTTCCAGAAAAAGAGACTTGGCACAAACGCAGGTTTCATCGCTGTTAAGCCCAACTGCTCAATCCAGAGCTACACACCCGCTCTTACAGCATGGAAAGAGTTTGAGCCCTACGAGGTAGTAGCTACAACATACCAGGCTATCTCAGGTGCAGGTAAGAACTTCGAAGAGTGGCCCGAGATGGTTGGCAACGTTATTCCTTTCATTTCAGGTGAGGAAGAGAAGTCAGAAAAAGAGCCCCTCAGAATCTGGGGTAAGGTTGAGAACGGCGTGATCGTTCCTGCCGATGACGTTAAGATCACATGTCAGTGCATCAGAATCCCTGTTCTTTACGGACACACAGCTGCTGCATTCGTTAAGTTCAAAAAGAACCCTACAAAGGAGCAGCTCATCGAGAAACTTGAGCAGTTCTCAGGACTTCCTCAGAAACTCGAGCTTCCCAGCGCTCCCAAGCAGTTCATCCAGTACATGCAGGAGGACAACAG
>JAEEGK010004503.1_pt1 | contig 34114 bp, 19 predicted proteins | sample 8958771 | NCBI WGS metagenome assembly JAEEGK01 (sample SAMN16246547, study PRJNA631951) | gut metagenome | biome: gut microbiome; feature: rumen; material: SC-attached | host: Bos | place: Iran: Karaj | collected 2018-10 | reverse complement strand
AATCCCCAATCCCCAATCCCCAATCCCCAATATTAAAATAATTATCTAAAAAATACAATTGAGTAAAAAAACCTTTTAAACTCTTATTATAATTTAAAATTTCATTATTTTTTTTAAAAAAAAAATAAATAATAGAAAAATTGCAAACAATTGAAAAATACAAAATATTTTTGTAATGTTTTACATTCTAAATGTCTATAATTAATAATAACTCCTAAACCTTGAATAAAAAATACTAAAACTGAAAGAATTGTATAATGTCTCCATATTCCTTTGGACATCCAAGTATATTTACATATTTATATTGAAATATTAGAACTAAATGTAAAACAAAATTGATTTTGATAGAAAATGCTGAAAGTAATAATTAATTATTTAAATCAATGGAAAAATAAATATAAAAATTAAGTAAAGCATCAAAACAATTTTTAAATGAAATAAAAAATTAATTTATTTCTTACAATGAGTATACCCAAGTCCAGCAGCGTTAAAAACTTCTTTTCCTCTTCCATCAATAGTCCAATAATGATTGCATCCTTTTTTAACATTCCAACTACTATGATACTCAGTTTTAAACTGTTGAGAAATTCTTCTTGCTAATTCTTTAATATCAATTAAGCAAGTAGTACCTCTAGCATATCCTTTATCATTAGCCCATTTTCTAGCATCTAGCATTTCTTTATCAGTTCCAAGACCACCAATTGCACATACTGCCATAAATAAACATCCTGTCTTCATTCCTGGTAATTTCCATTGGAAACTCACATCTTTTAATCCTGTTCCAGTTCTTACCCATCTTTGAGCTGTATTTATTTGAGATATGAATAAGAGTAAAATTATGAAGAGATATTTCATTTTTTATATATTTTTATTTTACGAAATATAAAAAAATTATTTAAAAAATTATTTGCAACCAGAATATCCAAGACCAGAAGCATTAAAAACTTCTCTTCCATTTTTATCAACTGCCCAATAATGACCACATCCCTTTTTAATGCTCCAATCACTATTATATTTAGTTTTAAAATAACGAGAAATATATTGTCCTAAAACTTTACCATCTATATAAAGAAGAGTATCACTAGCTCTAATATATCCTTTAGAAACAGCCCAATGATAAGCATCTTGGATTTGTTTATCATTATAAAGACCTCCAATAGCACAAGCAGCCATAAATAAACATCCTTCTCTCATATGAGGAACTTTCCATTGTTCGGTGATTCCTTTAATTCCAGTTCCAGTACGAGTTAAAATTTGTTTGTTTGTAACAACTACATTTGTAATAGCAACACTATATTTCATTCCATTAATTTTAATAGCTTCAATTTCATAACCAAGAACACCTGCATAACCATTATCATTATCTTTAATATTATAACCAGAAACTTCAGGTTGCCATCTCCCTTTAGCATAAGCTTGATATCTAGTTCCTTGAATTGCAATGGCATCAATAGGAGTTTTATAATCACCAAGAATTCCTCCTGCTGATTCTTTTGACCATCCTCCTTTTAAATAATGAACACGAAATTTTGTGTTTCCTTCTATTTTCACTGCTAATATTGGAGTTCCTATTTCTCCTGCATAACTACTATACCCTGATACTGTGTTTAACCATTTGTAACCACATGATATTTCGGTAAGAATAAAAAAGAAAAATATAATTTGGAAAGATTTCATTTTTTTTTATTTTTTTTTTAAAATTGATTTTATATATTTTTTTTTTGGTTTTTTTTCTTGTTTTTTTGATGAATTTTGGTTGAAGTAAATTAATTTTATATAATTATTATATAAAACATTTAATTTCTTTTTATTAAATTAAAAATATAATATTAATACAATTATTTAATAAAGTAAAAATATTATACAAGTAAAATAAAATAATATTAAATTATTTTAAAATTAAAATGTATAATCATTTTTCAGAAGTAAAAATATATTACAAATCATCTAAAACTTCAAACAAACATTTTATTTTTACTCCGACAGAAACATCTCCTATATCATATTCGATTCAAACAGGAAAAAAAAGAGAAAAACCTTATTTTAAAAATTCAATGAATTATTTTCCAAAAAATAAAAAAGAAAATAAAAAAATCCAATTTAACATTCCAGAAAATAATTTCACAGACTCAAAAAAATTAAATTCAAGAGCATCATTACCTGAAATAAAAATTAAAAAATTAAAAAAAGATTTTAATTTCGAAGAAAAAAAAGAAAAATTAAATACTCAAAAATCAATAAGTCAATCTAAAATATCAAAAAGTTTAAGATTATTTAATCAACAATATGAAATTTTAGTAAAGACAATAACATCTAAAAAAAAAGAAAAAAAAAATACTCAAAGACATAAAGCGTTAACACCATATCCAAGTACAGTAAATCATTTTCCATCTCCATTTGAATTAGAAATAAATTCTTTAGAAGAAGAAATCAAATTAATGACAAATTCAATAGAAATAGCAAATTTTTATGAATATACTAAAAATTGTATGAAAATAATAACAGAAATATTAGATAAAAAAAATGAGATAAAAAAACCAAAAAAAGTGAAAATTAAAAATCCAAAAAATTTAAAAAAATTAATAGTTTTTGATTTAGATGAAACATTAATTCATGGAATAATAAATAAATCAAATTATAAAGATAATAAAAATATAATAAAAGTATTATTACCATCCAAAAAAACAGCAAATATAAAAATAAATATTCGTCCAAATTGGGAAGAAGCAATAATAAAGATAAGTAAATTATATTGTATAGTAATATATACAGCATCTCATTTTTCATATGCAAATTCAGTTTTAAATTATTTAGATCCAGAAAATAAATATTTCTATAATAGATTATATAGAAGTGATTGTATAGATATAAAATATAATGGAAAAGATATTTATATAAAAGATTTAGAGATTTTTCAAGATTTTGATTTAAAAAATATTTTAATTGTTGATAATTCTGTTTTAGCTTTTGCTTTTCATTTAGATAATGGAATACCTATTTTACCTTATTATGATTCTCAGAAAGATTTCGAATTATTATTTTGTGCTTTTTACTTTGAAAGTATTTTTCAATATGATGATTTAAGAGAAATTAATAAAAAATATATGAAACTAGATTATTATTTAAATAAAGCTTTAAAAGAAAAAGAAGATGAAAATATTCATAATAATCGAACTTTAAAATCAAAATTTGATATTATTAAAGATACTAATATAAATAATCATAAAGGAAAAAGTGCAAATAATATTCAATTTGTAAATGAAGATGATGTTCGAAAATTTTTTGAACAAAACTCTCAATTTTGTAAAGAATTGGAAGTTGATTTATATAATTTAAGAAGACAATTTAGTCAAGAAAAAAAATAATAATAATAATATATTTATCTTTTAAAATTTTTTATTTTTTCACTTATTTGATTTGATTACTTATATAAATATATATATATAATTTTGATTATTAAAATAAACCCTTATTAATAATAATACATAAATTAAACAAGGTGAATTTATTTATTTTTTTTTTATTTTTTTATTTTTTTTAGGCTCACTTCTATGTATTTTTTCTAATATTTCTATAGGAGACATTCCTAAAAAATACAATAGACAAATAATAATTTTTGTTTTTTGAAATATCTTAATAATTTTTAATGAAGATTTATTCTTTTTTTTCCTTTTTAAATTCATTAAAAAATAATAAATATAAACTATTATTTTTTAATATATATTCAATTTATTTTTCAATATTGAACTTATAAATGAGTTAATTTAAAAAGGAATAAAATAAAATTTAAAAAATGTCTTCAACTGAAAAAAAAATAAACAAAGATTTTTTAATTGATTCATTTGAAAGTCCAAAAAAAAATAAAAAATGTTCATCAAAAGAAAAGGAAGATATAATAGATTCAAATAAATATAATTATTCAAATAATAAATCTAATTTTTTAGATTTTTCTTCAAATGAAAAATCAATAAATTTAGAATCTCCTTATAAAAATTGTTTAACAAATGAATTAATAAAAAGTTTAAATTTTTACAGTTCATATAAACCAAAAAATAAAGAAGCAATAAACCAAATTGATTCAATTCAAACTTTTAATAATAATAATAATTCTCAAATTACAAATTTTAATCAAAATTATTTAGGTAATAAAATAATAAGGCCAAAAATCAGTTTTTTTAATTCTTATTTTTCTTCTTCTACAAATGATAATAAAAGTTTTCCTCAAAGTTTTAATTCATATTATTTAAAAAGTGAAATTGAAGAATTAGATAAACAATTAGATTATATTAATTATTCACTTAAAAATATTCTTCCTAAAAGTTATTTAAATTTTCATTTTAATCAAGAAGAAATTAAAAGTTTTAATTCTTGTCAATTTATTTCTTCTTTTAATAATAATAATTTAAAAAGAAATATCTCTGAATTTAATTTAAATTTAAGTAATACTTTAAATGATAATAGTAATTTTAATTTTAATAATAATAATAATAATTTAATTCAATTTCCTATTCAAAAATCCTTTTTTAATGATAAAAAATCAAATAAAAACGTAAAAAAAATAGAAGAAAGAAAAGGAGATTGGAAATGTAAAAAATGTAATAATTTAAATTTTTCTTTTAGAGCAATTTGTAACAGATGTAAAAGATTAAAAGAAGAATAAGAAAATGAAGAAATAAAATTTCATAATTACCGGTCAAATAAAAAATATATTAATTATTTAAATAAATATTTTTTTAAAATAAAATGTTTTAATTCAAATAATGTTAATTTAAAATAATAAAATGGAAAAAAATGTAAAGAAATGAAAAAGAAGAAGAAAAATAAGTTTTAAATATAAAAACTTTTTATTATTTATTTCCTTCTTCCTCCTTTTTCTCTTCTTTTTCTTTTCCTTTTTTTTTGTTTTCTATGATTTATTTTTAATATTTTTTTCATATTTCAATTAATTGATTGTTATTCAATTTATAATTAATAATTTTATTATCAATCACAATTTAATTTAAATATCTGGAAACATAATTGATAAATTTAAAGAAAATTGCTAATTGGTTTTCTAAATTGAATGGAAAGTATTTAAAATTTAATTACCAGATTAAAGAATAGTGAAAATAGAAGTTCAAATTCAAATATAAATAAAATAGACACATTCCTTTTAATAGAAAATGATACTTTAAAAAGTGATTTAAGAAATTAAAAAATAAATAATCATAAATAATTTTTAAATAATTTAAGGATTAAAGATTTAATTATTTAATTTTTATTATTTAATTTTTGGAAAAATTCATTATAGAAAACATATAAAATACTTTTTTTTCATATTTTGTATACAAAGAATTATTAATAAAAATAATAAAAAATAATGGAAATAGAAAATGGAATAAAAATGATAATAAATGAAAAAGAAGAAGGATTTTATCCTTGTTCAGATATTTTGGGAATAATAAATATATTAGAAAAAGAAGCTTTAAATATTAGAGAAATCAATTTGCAATTAGTAAAAGAACAATATTGTTATAAAGATAAAATAATATTTCACAATAAGGCAATAATTAAAGAAGAAACAATAAAAATAAATGATATCTCAAAAATATATTTTGTATTTAAATTACCTGAAAAAATGGATCCAAGCTTTGAATATCCTTCATTTAAAATTAAAACTTACATAAGATACTATTTACACGGGTCTTTTAATTTAAATGAAAAAAAATTTTATTGTTCATATATAATATTAATAAAAAAGAAAGCAATAATAGATAAAGGTCAATTAACTTATGAAAAAAAATGTAATATATATTCATATTTTATTAATAAAGGAAATTGTAATTTAATTACAAATATTGATAAGAATTATTTATCTTTTGATGATAATTTAAATTTAAATCTTAATATTTTAAATGAAGAATGTGATTTAAATATTAATGAAATTAAAGTAACTTTATATAGAGATATTTATATTTATTCAAACAATAACGATTCAATTAATGAAGAACAAGTTTTAAATAGAATAATAAAAAAAACAAATATAAACAAAAAAACAAAAGGAAAAGAAAATATGAGTATTTTTATTACTGAAAACAATAACTATTTTGATTTAAATGAATGGAAAAATCCATATAAAAATTTTCAATTAAAATATTTAATTCCATCAATTGATTCAGAAAATATAAAATGTTTTTATAATATTAAAATTACTCTTTATTTTAATTCTTTTGTTACTTTGAGTTATAGACCAAGAGTTTTTATTCCAATTTTTGTTGGTCATCAATCTATTAGTGAATATAATTTTCAAATTAAAGAAAATTCAAGTCTTATTTTTTCCAATTTGGATGGTTCTAATTTTTTTAATCAAAAAAATACTGATTAACTTGTTATATATTTTAGGAATATGTGATAATTTTTAATTATATCTTAAATCATTTTTATTATATTTTATTAGGAATATCAATTCAATTTCATTGAATTTAAGAGTAATTCAATTAAATAAATTTTAATTGAAATTTTTTATAATGATAATTTTACAAAAAAAGTATTTTAATAATTAATTTTTTTTTCAATACTAAAAACAAAAAATAAATATTAGATATTATATTTGTATAAGTTTCAATTAAATTATTATTTTTAAAATTCAATTATTTTTATTCCATTTTGAAGTTATTTATTATTACAAAATACATTATTAATTTCAAATATTCTTTTTTCAATCGAAAAACCTTGTATTTGATTAATATTATTATTAATATTTCAACAGTCTTTTTCAAATTAATTTATTACAAATTTCTTTTTATTAATTATTCTTATTTTTAACAATTTTGTACAATAAAAATATATAAATTATTGAAAAAAAAAGAATATAATATTATTATACTTAAAAACAATTATTTTGTACTAATAAAAAAAATTAAAAATTAAATGATATTATAAAAATTATTTTTAATAATATTCATCGTTTTCATCTTCATATTCTTCTTCATATTCTTCTTCTTCTTCATATAAATATGCATTATATTTTTCTTTTTCCCTAGTTTCTTCTGAAATTGCTTTTTTTAATTTTTTAATTGTTTCTAATTGTCGAATAATTTCACTTACTTTTTTTCTGGATTCAATTTCTTCACTTAAAGTTTTTTGCTGTTTTTCCAAATCAATTAAAATTTTAATTTGCCTTTCACAAGTTTTTGCTTCTTCTTGAAATATAAGTTTTTCTTCAAAAAGTTTTTGTTTGATTGTTTCTACTTGATTTTTATAATTTAAATTTAATACATTTTCTTTACTTTCTATTAAAGGATTTTTTTCATCAATTACAATTTTTTTATTATTTGATTGAAAGTTTATTAATTCTGGAATAATATTTTTTAAGAATCTATTTAAAGTAAATTTCCCTTCTTTACAATTATTGTAACAATTATTATTATTTTTTTCTTTATAATTATCAATACATTCTTTACAAAAATTTTCGTGGCAAATTGAACATTCATAAGGTTCATTATAAATTTTTTTACAAATTTTACATTCTATTATTATATTTAAGTCTGGATAATTTTGTATTATCGGTGTTTCATTAGTCATTTTTGACTAAAAAAACATAATAAATTTTTTATTTTATATTAGATTTTATCAAATCAAAAAAATGAATTTTATGATTTTTTTATAAATTAATAAATATATTTTTATTAAGAAAAAAATCAATCATCAAAAATATAAATTTTTTATATTATCCCAGATAAGTTATACATATAAATCATTTTGAACAAATGAAAAGTTGTTTACAAATTCCAATAATAAACCAAATAAGAGATAATGAACAATTAATTCCTAAAAAAATTGATAAAATATTTCAAATAGAATCAAAAGATGAAACAAAGAACAGCTTATTAGGTAAAAATATAATAGAACAAGTGAATTTAAAAAAAAAAATAGGAAGGAAAAAAAAGAAAGAGCTAAAAAAAGAAGAAAATAAAAATATTCATTCAAAAAAATCAAAAGATAATATAATAAGAAAATTAAGAATTCATGCAATAAGATTTGGATTAGATTTAATAAATGATTGCATAAAAAAAGAATTAAAAAGACAATCACATAAATTAAGAATGATAAATAGAAATATTACATCAAATATAACAATAGAAATGAATAAATATTTTTTTAATTCAACTTTAGAAGAAATTTATCAAAATTCTCCTAATAAAACGCATAAGTGTGATGAAGATAAAAATAAAAAACAAATTATTAAAATTCGAGAAAGAAAAAGTGAAGCTATTAAAACTAATCAATTATTGGATATGAAATTTTCTGATTTATATTCTTTATTTATTCAAGATGATAAAGATTTTTTAATTCAAAATTATGGATTAAATAAAGCTGAAACTTTAAATGATTTTGTAAATTCTATTCAAGATAATGATGATTACAAAAATGAATTAAAAAACAATGGAATTCATTTAATGGATTTTTTCCAAAATACTAAATCAAGAAAAAATAAAAAAAAAAATTTATAGATTATTAGATATTAAAAATTTAATTAAAATTTATTTATTTTTTAACTTTTTTACAATTAAAAAAAACAATTTAATTTTTTGAACTTTTGATAAAATATATAATCATAAAAAAATAACAAATAAAAAATCCTAAAGTTTTCTAAAAATTTAAATTTAAACAATAAAAAAAAACAAAAAAAAAAAAAATAAAATTTTGAAATTAAAAATTTTATTTTTTTTTTTTTTTTAATACTATCTAAAAATTTAATAAATTCCTTAGCTTTCTCATTATCAAGACATCCATGTTCAACACAATATCTTTTAGCCATAATAGAATCAGGTCTTTGTTCTAATAAACTTTCATAAAAAGCTCTGGTAGCGTCACCTGCAGGAGGAGTTGGATGTTTTTGACCAATTATTACTATTTCTTCTAAATTTTCATCTTCTGAATTTGATTCTTCGATTTTTTCTCTTTCTCTATTCTTTTCTGATTTTTTATTCTTCTTTTCTATTTTTTTATTACTTTTCTTTGATTTTTTATTACTCTCTTTTAATGAATTTCTATTTATTTTTGATTTATTGTCTGAAGATTTTTTTCCCATTTTTTTTATTTTTTTAAATTTTTTGAGTTATTTTTTTTTATTTTATGTCTTATTTCACTTTTAAAAGGTTTTTTTATTATATTTTTAAATTTTGAACTACAAAATTTCTCATTTATTTTAGCATTTGTTTATTTTTTAATTTATAAATTAAATAAGATATATAATTTTAACCCTTTTTAAATTTTTTTTTTTTGAAATTATTATTATTGTTTTATAATTACAAATATAAGAAAAAAAATGAATTTAAATATTTTCATTGTCAAGGTTCTTTAAGAAAAATAAATTATACATCAAATAAAATTAAAGAATAAGAAAATCTAATAGATAGAAAAAATATTTAAGAAAAAAATTAGGATTTATATAAAGGAGAAATATTAAAAATGAAAATTCAATAATTGATTATAATAAAAGAGATTTAAATTTTGAATTAATTTTTGATAAAAAAAATAATAAAAACAGATATTTTAAAAATTGAAGGTTATAAAAAAAATAAATTGAATGTTAAAATTAATTTATATGATTCAATTGGCCAATTACCTTCTTTATAAATAAATTATTATGGATTTTATTTTAAAAATCAAGTATTTTAACAATTATTAATTAATCTATTATAATAAAAAAAAGAAAATGATTTTATTGAACTATAAAAGGAAATAGTATTTTTTTATGTTAATCTTTATTTAAAAAGAGTATTTCTAAATTTTGAAAAGTGTTTTTCTATTAAAAGCATTAAATTTTTGATTAAAATTTAATGGTTGAAAATGAAAATATAATTTTTTAATTATAAAATTTAATATAATTATTTAAAAATTTAAATAAAGATTTATTAAAAATCTTTTTATTAAATACAAACCCATAAAAAAATTAATATATAAATATATTCTAGTTCAGATTTCTATCAACTAATTCAATATAAGTAAAAATTAAAGTATTTTCTTCAATATTTACACTTAATTTAACTTCAGAATGATTACCTTTAATTTTTTCATATTCAACATTTCCAATAATTTCTCCGTCATTAACATCATTTAAAATAAATTTAATTTTATCTTGAGATAAAAAAGTAGAAACAATAGTTTTTTTATCTTTTAAAAAATAAGAAATATCTGAATTAATTTCACTTTTAATTTCAATAATATTATTTAAATCATTTAAATCAGAAATAACTAAATTTCCATTATTATTATTTTCACTTTTTGAAAGAATTAAATTTCCATTTCCAAAATGAATTAAATTACAATTATTATATTTTTCTATTTTTTTCCCATTTTCAAGTGAAAAAACGGCACAATTATTTTTTCCTGAAATATCACTTCCTTTAACAAAGAAAAATTTATCATTCTTAGAACAAGAAATTTTAGTAATTGTTTCGAAAATAAAAGGAGAATTACATATTAACAAAATTTTCTTTCTATCCAAATCAAAAACAATAGGATTTTGTTTTTCAGAAACACAAATAATTTTAGGTTCAAGACTTTTAGTAATTTTCACTAAAGTATTTTTATTATTATTATTTCCTTTATCATAAAAATAAGAATAAAATTCATTATTTAATAAATTCCAAACTCGTGTAATTTCATTTCCATTTAAACAACCACAACTTAATAAATCTCCTTTTTCAGAAAAACAAAAAGAATAAGCATTAAAACCATTTAAATCCATTAATTCAACACCATTATTATAATTATATATTTTAATACTATTATCATCTGATTTTAAAGCAAAAATTCCAAAGTCACTTGATGAAGGAACCATTTTAAACATTAAAGGATATTTATTTTCATTTGTAAATTTTCTTATTATTTCTCCAGTACTACAATTATATAATATTATATTATTATCATCTACATTTATTAATAATACTTTTAAATCTGGAGAAAATTTAAAATTATTAAATTTATTTGGATTTAAATTTAACCATATAAATTTCTCTGTTTCCATATTATTATAATTTAATATACTTATACTTATATCATTTGCTATTACTAATTTTTCCTTTGAAAAATTATAAGTATATGAATTAAATGGTGGTTTCAATATTGATCCTATATTTTTTTTATTTTTTAAATTCCATAAATCTATATTTTTATAATTTGTTGATATTCCAAATTCACAATTTTGACTTAATTTAACACTAGAAACTTCATTTTTAAATTCAATAATTTTTTCAAATTCTCCACTTTCAATTTCCATTTTAATAATACTATTTTTTAATCCAATGAAAATATATTCTAAATTAGGAGATAACATAACAGCTAAAATATCATAATAATCAATATTAGAAATATTAAAATTTTTAATAATTTGATTATTTTCACTTTGAAAATTAATAATTTTAACATTGCATTGTTGATTAATAGAAATGAGTAAAGTATCTCTAATAATTTTATTATCACTTTCTTCTTCAAAAAATTTAACAATATTTCCTTTTAAAGAATCCCAAATACAAAAACCTAAATTAAAAGCCAAAGCAAAAAATCTACATTTTTGAGAAAAAGAAGAAGAAATAGGAAGAAAATTATTTTTGTTAATATTTTTAAAACAAATAATTTTTTTCCCAGAAATAATATTATAATGAATAGGAGGAATATTTTTATAAATAATAACAAAACTTCTTGAATCAGGAGCAAAATCAACACCAAAAATATTATCATTATTATGATAAATATATTTATATTCATTTAAATTTTCTATTTCATAAATTAACACGAAATCATCATTTTTTCCTTTTGCAATCACAGATAAATACTTTTCATTTGGAGATAAACGAGGATCAATATATTTGTAATCTTGAGGAAGTTCTTGGTGACGATATAATGATATTATTTCTTTATTTATTGATTTGTATGGGAATGAAGATGATTTTGTTAATGAAAGTTTGAAATGAGATTCAAGATTTTTATTTAGAGAATTCATTTATTTCTCTATCGCTATTTTTTTTTTGTGGGTTTTTTGATTTTATTTATTTAAATTTAAGGGAATTTTTTAATGGGAATTTTTTTAAAAATTTAATTGGCGTTTTTATTTTTATTATTTTAATTATTGGATTTTGGATTTTGGAGAAAAATATTTTAAAAAAGAAATTATAGAAAAATTTTAGAGTTTCTTTAAGAAATAATGAAATGTTTATTTAAAAATTTTTTAAAAAAGTTGAAAAAAGACCATAAAGAAAAATAAAAATTGAAATAGAATTCTGGTGATTAATAAATTCACAATTAAAAATAACGAAACAGAATAAGAAATCAAAAATTAATAGAAAAGATAAAAAATTAAATTAAAGAACTTAACATTTAAAAGGTAATGAAAGAAGTTTTTTAAAAATATAAATTTATTTATTACATTGTTTATTTATTCAATATTATTTAAATAAATAAAAAGAATGAAATAATTCAATTATATTTTGTGTCATTTTTAATAAAAAAGTAATATTTTTTGAAATAAAACATTCAAAAACATTTTCTTTAAATAAAAATTTAAAAAAAAAAATTATTTAAAAAAAAAACTAAATTAAAAATCTAAAATTCTTCATTATTTTTTTTCATTAATCTCTGACTTCTATAATTTTGAATTTTATTTTGTAAATCATTAACAAGTTTAACTTTAGATTCCATTTTATTTCTTTTATTTTCTTCTTCTTTTCTTTTCATAATTTCTTCTAATTCTTTTTCTTTAATTAAAGTTTTATAATTAATTTCACTATCTCTTAATTTTTGATTTAAAAATTCATTTTCTTTTTTAATTTCATTATATTTATCATTTAACATATTATTTTGATGTTGATAAAAATTAATTTCATTCTTTTGACAATCACAATTTTTTTTCAAATCAAAATTTTCATTTTGTAAATTTTCAACTTCTTTTAAAAGACAATTAACTTTATCTTCAATTTTGCAAATTTCTTGATTATGACATTGCTTATTTTGACAATAATCAAAATTTAAATTTTCAAATTTTTTACAAACATCTTCGTATCTACTCAATAAAACTTTATATTCAATTTCATATTTTGATTTTTCATTTTTAATATTATTTAATTCTTTTTCTAAATCTTTCACCTTTGAATCAGATATTAATTTTTCTTTAAAAACTTCTTCAAATCCACTTCCACATTTTTTATATTTACTTAATTCATCTTTAATAATATTTAATTCATTTTCTAAATTACATTTTTCATTTAATAATCTTTCATTACAACAAGAAAGATCCATTGTTCTTTTTCTTTCTTCATTTAATTGCTCTAATAATAATTTATTATCTTTTGATAATCTATTTATATCATCTTTAAATAATATATTATCACTTTTTAAAGAAGCATATTCTTGTTTAAATGTATTTAAATCTTTGTTTGAAGGTTCGGTTGAATTTATTAATAAATTGGATTGAGATAAATTATAATTTTTATTACTTTTATTTTCTAAATTCATTAATTCATCTTTTTTATTCATTATTTCCATACTTTTTTCTTCCATTTGTTTTATTGAATTTTTTATTGTTCTTAATTTCCTATCATTTGGAGATTCTAAATAATTTAAATTATTATTATCTAATATATTATTATTATTGTCTATTATATTATTATTTGAATTATTTAAGTCAGAATTAAGCTTTTTATATGGAGAATTTGATATTTGATTTCTTATATTATTATCTAATGTTTTGATTTCATTTTCGTCATTGTTTGAATAATACATATTTTTATTTTTAATGTTTGGAATTTCTTTCAAATTATAATTTATTACATTTGAATCATTTGATCTAAAATTATTAATTTGTTTATTTGGAATATGTAAAGGAGAATAATTTCCTCTATTAGAAAAATTAGGCATTGTATTAAAACTTTCATTTTTATTTTGATTACTTAAATTTACACTATTATTAATAACATCTTTTCTAGGAAGAAAACTATTATTTTCATTTGGTGAAGTCATTATATTTTTTATATCATCATTATTAAATTTATTATTTATATTATTATTCATAATATTATTCATATTATCATTCATATTATCATTCATATTATCATTCATATTATTATTATATAATTGATTATCTAAATTTTGTTCTTCATCATTATCATATCGATTTTTAAAAACATTATTTTCTTTATGATTTAATATTTGATTTCTTAACCAATTTCCAAATTTAAGTGATTTGAAAGAATAATTTAAAGGAAATTCAAAGGGATTAATACAATTAATAAAAATAATATTAGAATTATATTGCAAAGTTTTTTTTAAGCATAAAGTTAATTTACTTTCATTTTTAGGAGTATTATTGTCACAAAGGGAAACAATATTATCACAAATTGAATTAAAAGTTTTACTTGTATTTCTATATAATAAAGCATTTTGAGAAACATCATTTTCATTAATATTCATTAAACCATAATTACTTGAACATAATTCTACAAAATCAATTTGAGAATAATTTTCAATTAAATTTTCATTATTATAATTATTTATATCTTTTTCTCTTTTTTCTAAAGATATAGAAATAATAAAATGACTTTTTCTTTTTAAATCATTTACTCTTAATTTTTGTAATAAAGTTTTTCTATTATGAATAGTTTCTTTAATACAAATATCATATTCGTATTTATTTCTAATTTCTTTTTGAGTTAAATTAATTAAATCACAATTAATAATACCATTATTATAATATTTTTCTAATTTAATTTTCTTAGTTTCATGATCTAATAAATCATTAACATTATCCATATAAACTTGATAAGAAGAAATTTTAACTATAAATTTATTTAAACCATTTAAATTATTTTTTAAATTAAAATTAGCTTGTTTATTTAAATCAACAAGAGAAAAAATATCATTAATACATCTTGATAAAAGTCCTTGTTCATTATTATTATCACTACTTCCTCTTAATAAATAACTTTTTCCTGAATCAATTGGGCCAAAGAAAAAAACACAACAATTTTTTCCATGAATTAAATTGGTAATATTATCTTTTAGATTTTCATTATATATTCTATCTAATGATATTGTTTCATTATAAACCTTATCAAATTCTAATAAAGAAGTTTCTTTTAATATTGATTGACTAAAATCATATAAATCATTTTTTGTGATAAAATTTTCATTTATTGAATTTCCACTTATTTGTTTATTTGATATTATTAATAAATTAGAAGGATTTTTACTTGTAAATATTGTATATTTAGAATTTGGATCTAAATTATTTGGGCTATTTCTTTCATTTTTTTCAGGAGTTTTATTTGCTTTTTTTACACGAGAATTTATTCTTTGAAATGTCTTTTTTTGTAAAGGAGATTTTGATTTTTTTTTGTTTTCTTTTTCATTCTCTTTGTTTATTATTCCGTCTGGTCCTCTTAATCTAACTATTACTGAGGTTATGTGATTTGATAAAGAAGGGGAATTTTGGAAGGAATTCATTTTTTATTTTGGGATTTTATGTTAATTTAATTTTAGTTTTTTATAAAGATTTTATTTTTATTTTTATCATGTTTTTTTTATTTTTTTTTCAATCTAAAATAAAATTATAAATTATTTATTTCTTGTAGGAATTAAAAAACAAAAGGAATTTCATTCGATAATTGATTTAGAAAACTGATTAACAAGGAAAAAAGAGCAAAGAATCTATATAAATTGTCAAAAGTGAAGAAATATATATCTAATAAATATAATATAACAAATAAAAAATAATAATTTTGAATGAATAAAATTTTATATTTAATGCTTTAAATATATAATCCTTAATAATTAAGAATAAAAGAGTCTATATTATATTAATCACTTATTCAAATTTATTATAAAAATTAATCAAATTTATAAAAGAATATTTTCCTTAACCTGAAAATCTTTTCAAATTAATAAAAGAAAATATATCTCAAAAGAAGGATTAAAATAAATCTTATTTTTATGTGGAATATTTTATTTAATTATTTATTTATGTTTAAATAATAAAAGGTAAATCTTATTTTAACAAATAAAATTTTTAAAGTTATAAAAATAAAATTAAAAAATTATAATAAAAAAAAAATCTAAAAAAAAAAAAAATGTCAGAAAATAATAATAAGATAATTCAAATACTAATAGAAAACTTTAATAAAAACACATTAGAATTGTTTTTAGATAAAAAGCCTGATAATTTTTTTTTGGAAAAAAACGAAGAAGGACAGACAATATTATATCCAATAGTAAACCTCGATTTAGATTACATTTTTACCAAAATATTTTATTATTTAGAAAATCGTTATTCTCACAATTTATTATTTCTTTCTGAAATAATAAATCAACAAGACAATAATTTAAATAAATTAATTCACATAATTTCATATAAAGGGAATTTATCTTTATTTAAATTGATAGAAAAATATGAAAATGATATAGAATCTAAAAATAAAGAAGGATATAATATTCTTCATTTTGCTTCAAAGGGAAATTCTTTAGAAATATTAATGTATATAAAAGAAAAATATAATTTTAATATACTTTCTAAAAATATAAATGGTGAAACTCCTCTTCATTTAGCTTGTTCATGTGGTTCAATCAATTGTGTAAATTTTCTTTTAATGTTAATGGATGATATTAATGTTATTAATAAATTTAATGAATCTCCTTTATTTTATGCTTTAAAATCTGGGAGAATTCCTATTATTAAAAAATTAATTAGAAAAGGTATTAATGTTAATTTAAGAGATTGTCATGGAAAAAGTTTTATTGATATTATTCAAAATGATAATAAATACAATTACATTTCACAAGCTTTGAATATTTATCCAAGAGATTCTAAAGGAAATTTTATTTTTAATGTAGATTTTGATGGAAGTAATTATTTTTTTTCTTATTTTCTTTTCTTGGAAATTTTATCGTTATTAATTAATAAATATTATATTTTATTACAAGTAATTTCATATATTATTTTTCTTATATTATTTTTCTCTTTAAAAACTTCAAATCCAGGAATTATTTATTCTAATATTTATAAATTTTCTTGGTTAGAAATTATAAATAAAGGTTATTACATAAATATAATTTGTCCTTATTGTAAAATTCAAGCTAATTATTACAATAAACATTGTTTTATTTGTGGTTATTGTATTGATGGATTTGATCATCATTGTTCTTGGATTGGAAATTGTATTGGAAAGGGAAATAAAAAATTATTTGTTTATTTTCTTCTTTTTATTATTTTTCGTTCTGGAATATTATATTTTATTGGATTTAAATCTTATAATCAAATTTATTTATTTAAGTACATTTTAATTAATAATTGTATTTCTGTTGTTTTAATGTCTTTTTGTTTAATTAATACTGTTTCTGCTTTTTATCTTATAGGAAAAACAAATATTTTTAATTTGATTTATAATGAAATTTTAAGTTGAAAGACATATATTTTATTTAAATGAAGAATTGATTTTAATAAATATAGTTATTTAAAGAATTATTAAAGATTTGAAAATAAATTTTTTTGTTTTTTTTTGGAAAGAAAATATTTTTTTGTTATTATAAAAAAAGGAAATAAAAATAATTATTAAAGTATTCATTTAAATTCAAAAACTTGATAAATTAATAGAAATAATAAATATAAATTTATTTATAAATGGAAAAACATCAATTTAGAAAATTTAGTTCAATTGAAGAAATAAGAATTGATGGAACAATAGGAAAAAATAGGAAAAATTCAATTGAAATAAAAACTTTTAAAAACCGAATTTACCAATCTATAATTAATTTAATAATATATATATTAATGATAATAGGATTTGTTTGTGTAATATTTATAATAAGTCAATATATTGTTTTAAAAAATAAATTAAAAATTATTTATGAAGAATATATTGAAATGAATGAAAGAATTGATGAATTAAAAACTGAAAAACAACTTTTAAATATAATGTTAAGTGAAGAAATTAGAATTCAAAAAAAATTATATAAACAATTGGAAAAAATTCAAGAAACTTTAAAAAAATAAAAACAAAACAAAAAAATTAATTAATTATAATATTAAATAACATAAAAATAAAATCTAATATTTTTGTAATATAAATTTGAACAAAAAAAATAAAATTAAAATAATAAAATATGAATTATTCTCAAGTAAAAAATATTGAAAATCAAAATATTTCTCAAAATTCAAAAGAATTAAATGAAATATTTTCGCAAATTCAATTAGAATCAAAAAAAAATCCTCCATATCACAGTGTAAAATTATTATGTATATATTTAAATAAAAATAGAAATAATAGTGATGAAATAATAAAAAGAATTTCTTTATTTTTAAATAATAATGATAGTTTAAATGATTTAATAATGTTAAATATAATAAATTCAATTCAAAATATTTTAACTGAAAATAGTCAAGTAATAACTTTTTTAAATATGATGTTACCAATATTAATTCATTCAATCAATTATGGAAATAGAGAAATAAAATTAATAGATAATATTTTAGAAACAATAGGAAATTTAATTAAAATAGGAGAAATTTATACTCGGCAAATCATAGAAAATAATATTGATTCTTTATTTGATAAATTTTCAAATGAATATAAAAATTTTAAAGATAATAGAATTAAATATTCAAATATAAATTTATTTACTATAATAATTAAAAATTCTCCTTTAATAGCTTATAATAAAATAATAGATAAAAACAATATCGAAATAGTTTTAAAAATAATAGAATTTTATCAAGATAAACAAATAGAAATAAGAAATTCAATTGGGAAATTAATAGAAAGTTTTTCAGTTATGTTTTATAATAGAGGTGAATCAGCAAAAAAAAATTTTAACGAATTAATTTATGGAAGAATATTTAATTCATATAAAAATCATTTAGAAGAAAATTATGATATTCCTTATAATTCTAATATTACTTGTGGTTTTATTACTGTTATTAAATCTTTTAAAGGAAATTTTTTCAAAAACGAAGATAAATATAAAAAATTATGTGATATTCTAATGAAATGTACTTTAACTAAAAATACAACTATAAAAATTGATTTTTTACAAATTTTACCCTTTTTAATTGAAATAAATGTCAATTTTTTCGTAAAAGAATATTCAACTAATTTATTTAATTTTATTAAATCACTTTTAAATCCAAAAGATAATATTCTAAGGAATTCTCTTTTAGAATGTATAGGAAAAATAGTTTTAATATTACCTGATGATGAAATAATACCTCATTTAAATTTTTTAATAAAATATATTAAGTCAATTCTTTTTGAAAAAAAAATTTATGATGGAGAAGTTTTTCAATGTTTATCTGATTTTTTACAAAGTCAAGGAGGAGTTTATAAAGAAATAATATTAAAAAATTTTGATATATATTTAATTTTACCTAATATGTTTATTACTGGAATTACAAATGGTCATTTAAATTATATTTTAGAATTATTATCTACTTATCATATTGTTTCTACTCAACAAACTTCTATTTTAATTGTTGTTTTAAATGTTATAAGTATATTAATTTGTAAAGAAGATTTTGAATTAGTTAATTTTAATAAAAATAAAATTTCTAATATAATATATGAAAATTTACCTAAATTAATAGATGACACTAAAAAAACTATTAAAAGTTATTTAAATAAAAATAAAGATTCTAACGAAGAAATTATTAATTCTATTTTATCTGCTTTAACTTTATTATCTAAAATTACTAATAGACTTTTTATTGAAGATATATTTATTTTTTATCATCAAAAAATATTAAAATATTTAACTTATTCTATTTCTAATATTAAACAAAAAACAATTGAATTGTCTTTAGCTCCTTTTATGAAAATTTATCCAAATAATAAAAATTTAAGTTTATATATTTTAAATAATGTTTTAGATGCTTTCCTTAATTTAATTATTAATGAACCTGATGTTGAAATAAAATATTTTTGCTTAAATATTTTATGTGATAATAAAACTTTTTATCCTATTTTTAATCAAAATAAAAATATTTATTTATTAAAAATTATTTCTTTCTTATCACTTGAAGATAATAAAATAAGAGAATTATCTGCGAAATTAATTGGAAATATATGTAAATATTTAAATGAAAATAATTATTTTTTTGTTTCAATTAGAAAAGTGATTTTAACTATATTAGATTCATTTCAACATTCAACAGATATAATAAAAAAAGAAGATTTAGTTTTATTATTATATAACTTGACTATATATACAAAGGAATGCTTTAATAAAGAAATAATATATATAATAATAAAACATATAATATATCTTTTAAAAGAAAATTCATTGAATCCTGTCATTAATTCAAATTCATTAAAAATATTTTGTGAATTAATAAAAGAAGATTATCATAATACATATTTTAAAAATGAAAAATTAATAATTAATGATGAATATTATGATTTAATATTAAAAGTATGTATAAAAAATATACAAGAAGGAATTAATACATATGGAATTCATGTATCATTAAAAACATTATTATATATAATAAAAGTAAAAAAAATGAACATTTACAATAATATATCATTAGTCAATTTATTATTTCAAATATTAACAAAAGATTTAAATGAAAAAAACTTAAAAGATATATTAAATATTTTTAATTATTGTGGTTCAATATCACCAGAAGAATTAAAGAAAATAAATTTTAATAATTCAAAAATAAATATAAATAAAAAAATAAATGCTCAAGATTTAATTAATAATAATTCTAATTTAGATGAATCAACTTGTCAAGCCGTAGTTTGTTTAATGAATATATTAAAAGATAATATTCAAATAGAATTAAGTACTCAAATTATATCTTGTTTAGGCTCTTTAATTAAAAGTTTACAACCTTGTGAAAGTGATTTAATTAATATTATTCTTCCTACTATGATTGAAATTATTCCTGATTTTGAAATTACTTATGTTAAAAATATGTTTGAAAATATGATTTTAATTTTAGAAAAATTTCCTAATAATTTTAAGCTTTTTTTAAAAAGTTTTATTCAGTTAATTGAAAAATACATTTTTGAAGATAATTATAATGATATTATTTTTCATATTTTATCTCAAATTTTTGAAAAATTTGAAAATGAAATGAAGAACTATTATTATATCTTAATTCCTATTTTTTTAAAATTAATAAGAGAAAATTCTAAAGAAATTAAAAATATAATTTATTGTTTTATTTTAATGACTAATAATGATAGTATATCATCTTATTTAGATATAATATTTGATGAAATTTTTTTTTTATACAAAAAAACAAAAGATAATGAAATAATTAATCAAATATTAAATTTTATTTTAAAAGTAATAAATAAAGGAAATTCATTAATTTATTTCCCAATTATAATACAAAATATGATAGAAAAAATCAAAATAGATAATTTAGATTCTAAATTAATATTCAAAAACTTTGAAATTTTTGAAAAAATGAATTCAATAAATAGAAATCATTTTATAGGATATTTACCTCAAATTATAAAAATATTAAAAGAAAAAAATATAATAACTCAATATTATCAAAAAATAAAATTAATATTAGATAACATAAATTATAATTTAATATCAAAAACTGATTTAAAAAAAAAGTTAAAATCTCAATTATGTTCATTAAATATATTATCAGAAAACAATTCTCAAATAGAAAATAAAACAAAACTTGAAAATAATATAATAAAAAATAGAAAAACTCAAACAGATAAAGATTTAATAGTAAAAAAATTTAAAACTTCAAATAGAAAAGTAGAAGATGATTGGAAAGAATGGTTTAAATCGACATCAAAAATATTATTTGAACAATCACCTTCATATTCATTATTTTATTGTCATATGATAGCAGATTATTATTTCCCTTTAATTAATGAATTATATAATTATGGTTTTATTTCAGTTTGGAATATTTTATTAGATAGTCACAAAAAGCAAATTGTAAAAGAATTAAATGTTGTTTTAGAACATAGTCAAACTCCTAATAATATATTACTTATTATTTTAAATTTGGCTGAATTTATGGAGAGAAAAAAAGGAAATTTTGATTTTATGGATTTTTCAAAATTAGGAAATATTGCTTTGAAATGTAAAGCTTACGCTAAAGCGATTTATTATAAAGAAAATGATTTTATCAACAAAAACGATTATGATATTTTTGAACAATTAATTGAGTTATATTATAAAGTTAAATTACCTGAAAGCGCTATTGGATTACTTAATTTATTTAAGAAACAAAATAAAAATTCTATTTATAAAAATGAATATATTTGGTATATTAAATTACATCAATATAAAGAAGGTTTAGATTGTATTGAAGAAATATTAAAAAATGAAAATCTTATTAATGAAGATAAAAAAGATACTATTATTAAAGATAAAATTATTTGTTTAGAGGGTTTATGTGATTGGGAAGAATTATTAAAAATTAGTAATAATTGTGATTCTATTAAAGATGATATTGATATGAATTTTATTATGGCAAAAGCAAGTTTAAATTTATCTAATTGGGATGATTTACAAAAATATAATAAAAATATAGAAAATTCTATTAATAGAATTTCTAGTATTGGTTCTAATAATACTAATTCAAAAGATTTTTCTATTTATTTAGATAATAATAAAAATATTAATGATGATAAATTATTTGATTATAATTTATTTAACATTATAATTTCAATTAAACAAAAAGATTATAAAAATGCAAATGAATATATTAAAATAGCAAAAGAAAATATTTATTCTAAAATTAAATCTTTATTATTAGAATCTTATGCAAGAGGATATGAATTAATGATAAAAGATCAAATGCTTTATCAATTAAAAGAAATAATAAAATATGAAAAAGATTATTCAAATGATATTGAATATAAAAAAAATATGATTAATCAATGGGATAAAAGATTAAATATTATATCTAAAGATCCTTTTATTTTTGAAAGAATATTATCTATTAGATCTTTAGTATTAAATATGAATGAAGATTATATTAATTATTTAAAATTAGCAAAAATTTGGAGAAAAAATAATCAATTTGAACAAAGTAAAAAAGTTTTAGAAAGAATAAAATATAAATTATTAAATTTAGAAAATAATAACATTGAAATTTCAAAAGATATAAAAATTTCTATTGAATTAAATATAAATAAATGTTTGTTTGAAGATGGAAAAATAGAAGAATCAATCTCAAATTCAAAAAAAATAATTGAATTAATAGAAGACGAAAAAAATAATTGTCAAATATCAAATATATTAAAAAGTAAAGTTTATGGTCTTTGTGGAATGTATTGTTTTAAATCTTTAAATTTAGAAGAAAAAAAAGATAATAAAAAAATAATAGAAAATATCTCAAATTATTTATCTATTTCTACAAAATATAATGAAAAAAATTATAATGCTTGGCATAATTTTGCAATGTTAAATAATTCTTATTATGAATATTTATTAGAAAATAATTTAGAAATAAATTTAAATTACGCAAAAAATGCAATTCAAGGTTTTACAAACTCAATTATTATAGGAGAAAAAAATAAAAATAAATTTCAAGATATTTTAAGATTAATAGATTTATTTTTTAAATGTGGTTCATCAACAAAAGAAATAAAAAATTTAATAAATGAATCTTTTAATAATATCAATGTTGATTGTTTTTTAGATGTTATTCCTCAATTAATATGTAGAATAGATATAGGAGAAAAAGATAAAGATTTATTTGAAATATTAAAAAATTTATTAATAAAAATAGGAAAATATCATTTAAAATTATTAGGTTATCATTTAATAGTAATGAATAATTATAAAAGTAAAAAAAGAAAAGAAGCTTCTGGAATTTTATTAAATATATTATCAAACTTAAATAAAGAAAATGAAGAATTAATTAAACAATGGATTTTATTTATAAATGAATTAAATAGATGTGCAGTTTTACTCCATGAAGAATGGCATGGAGCAATTGAAGAATGTGCAAAATATATTTATGAAAAAAAAGATATAAATAAATTAATTAGTGTTTTTTTACCCTTACATAAAAAATTAAAAAAAAAACCTGAAACTTTATATGAAATTCACTTTTATCAATTATATAAAACTTATTTAAATGAAGCTGAAGAAAATATAAAAAATTATTTAGAAACAAAGGAAATAATATATATAAAACAATCATGGGAAATATATCATATAATATATAGAAAAATAAAAGAAAATTTTCAAACATTTCAATCATTATATTTAAAAACAATATCTCCAAAATTATATAATTTCAAAGAAAGTAAAATAACAATTCCATCAATAAACAAAAATTCAAATATATTTATTTCTCATATAAATCCTTATTTAGAAGTATTAAAAACAAAGCAACATCCAAGAAAAATTTTAATATATGGAACAGATGAAAAAGAATATATTTTTTTATTAAAAGGTCATGAAGATTTAAGACAAGATGAAAGAGCAATGCAATTATTTAATTTAGTTAATTCTCTTTTATCAATTTATAGAAATACAAATAATAAAAATTTATATATTAATACATATTCAGTTTTACCTTTATCTTATAATACTGGAATCATTGGTTGGGTTTCAAATTGTGATACTTTACATCAATTAATCAAAGAACAAAGATCAAAAAATAATATTTTACCAACAATTGAATATAGAACAATATTTTATTATAATCATAATTTTGAATCTTCGTCTTTTTTAAAGAAAATAGAAATTTTTGAAGAATCTTTAAAAACAACACAAGGAAATGAAATAAATAAAATTTTATGGATTAAAAGTTTAAATTGTGAAAAAAGGTTAGAGAGAAGAATAAATTTCTCAAGGTCATTAGCATTAATGAGTATAGTTGGATATATTTTAGGATTAGGAGATAGACATCCAAATAATTTAATGATGGAAAAAAATAGTGGAAATATTATTCATATTGATTTTGGAGATTGTTTTGAAGTTGCAATGAAAAGAGATAAATTCCCTGAAAAAGTACCTTTTAGATTAACTAGAATGTTAATTAAAGCTCTTGAAGTCTCTGGTATTGAAGGTAATTTTAGAATTACCTGTGAAAATGTTATGAGAGTTTTAAGGATTAATAAAAATTCACTTTTAGCTATTTTAGCTTCTTTTATTCATGACCCTCTTGTTAGTTTTAGATTGATGATTCCTATGCTTATGAAAAGAAATAAAAATTCACAAGATAAAAAAATCTTCAATGAGAATGAACAGGTTAAACATAAAAAAGAAAGAATAAAAAGCGGAAAAAGTAAATTTGTTATTAACAATAATAATAATGATGTTAATGATAATAATGATAATAATGATAATCTTATAAATAATAATAATAATGCAATTAATAATATTAATCAAAAAAAGAAAAATAGTGATAATATTGATACTAATATTAAAAATGATAATTATGGTTTAAATAATGATTTAAGTGGAAATATTATTATAATAGAAGAAGATGAAAATTATGAGAAAAATAAGATGGAAAATGATGAAAGACAAATATTAATGTTATTAGAAGAAAGAGATGAAATAGAAAGTGAAGAATTAAATAAAATAGCAAAAATAGTTTTAGATAGAATTAAAGATAAATTATCAGGAAAAGATTTTAATAAAAATATAATATATGATACAAAAATGCAAGTTCAAAAATTAATTTCTCAAGCAACTTCTCATGAAAATTTAGCACAAAGTTATTTAGGTTGGTGTCCTTTTTGGTGACTTTTATTTAATAATAAAAAGAAATATTTAAATTAAATTTTTTTAAAATAAATAATATTAATTTTATAATATCGGTGATTTATATTATAAATATATATTTCTTTATCTTTAAATAATATTATTATCTAAAATACAAAAGAAACAATAAATAAATTATTATTTTAATAATTTTTTTAATTAAAACTTTCTCTTGAAATATTTGAATCAATATCTCCTTCTAATTTCATTAATTTAATAGAAGCAATTGGCTGTTTTTTTTTTGGAAAAAATTTATAATTACAATTTTCAATAAAATGATTATTATAACAATTTAAATCATTTTGGTTGTTTTCTTTTGGATTTATTAATGAAACAAAATGAGTTCTGTAATTTACTTTTTTTTTATAAAAAGAAAAATCTTTTATTACTTTTGGAGATTTTTTTAAAGTATAATTTGTTGTTATTGTTACTAAATTATTTGTTTCTGTATCTTGAGTGTAAATATTTTTATAACTATTATTATTACTGTTGTTTGTTGTGAGATTATTTTCTTTTTTTATATATTTAATATTATTATTAATTGATTCTTTTAACAATTGTTTTTTTATTTCATTTGTTTTTATAATTTTTTTATCTGCTGATTTATTATCAATAAAATTTCCTTTTTTATTATTTAAAGATTTATTTTCTTTTGATTTATTTTTTGAAAATTTATTTAAAATTGAAGATAAATTTATTTTAGTTTTTATTTTTGTGTTTTTATTTTCTTGTTTATTTTTATTATAATTATTATTCTTATTATCAGTATAATATTGAATTTGAGTTTTATTTTTTTTTTTAAATTCTTTTATTAAATTTTTTGTTATTTCTGAAGTTAAAGGTTTTTTTGTTAATTTATTTGAAAATGAAGAAAAAGAAATTATTTTTTTATTATTTGAAATACTATTTTCTTTTTGTTTTTTGCTTTTCGAATAAAGAGGAATTGAATTTTGTTGAAAATGTCTTTTTATTATTTCATTTATATCATTATTAGAATTTGGTTTTATTTTATTTTCATTTATTTTTGTAGGAATAATATTGTCATTATTTTCACTTTTTAAACTTTTTTGTCTTTCTTTCCTGTTTTCATTTTTTTCAAATTCAGACAATAAATTTTTAAAAAGAAATTTATTTGTTTTTTCCTTATTAAAATCACTAAAAGGGTTTTTTAATAAATTCTTATCATTATTTGGAGAATAATATTTCATTGTTTTATATTTATAATTCAAAGGAGTTTCAATATTTTTTTCTTCAGTAATATTTAAAGGAAATAATTTAAATCCATTATTCAATTTTTTATCATTTGTTTCTTTTGAAATATAATTAATTTGAGGAATTTTATCAATTTTCAATTCTTTATTTAAATATTTTTCTATTTTATTTTTAGGACTAATTTCAATAGAAAAAGAAGAATAAATATTATTTACACTAATACATTGGCTAACTTGATATTCATTATTTGAAGTAATAATTTCTAAATTTTCATTTTTTTGAATAATTAAATTATCATTTTTTTTTTTTTCTTTATTATTTACAATCAAAATTTTAGATTTTTCACTATTTTTTTCACTGTCACTATATTGATAACTTAAACTACTATTATTATTATTATTATTTAATTGAAAATTATTATTATTTAATTGACTTTTTATATATTTTATTGGAGTTTTATTTAATTTTAAAGAATTCCCTTCATTTATTATTCCTTTTGATATTGAATCATTTTCATTATATATTATATTTAAATTTACTTGCTTTATTGATAAGAATTTTTCATAATTTTTATTCTGGGTTGGAGTTTCTTCATAATAATTACATAAAGAAGGGGAAAATGGACTTTCATGATTTTTCATTTATAAATAATTTTTTTATATCATTGAGATTTAAAAATACTCTATAATAATTTCAATTGAATAAACAAGAAAAAATATTTATATATATTTATTAATATAGAATAAATTAGTTATTGTAATTAATATTAATTCTAAAAAAAGAATTTATAAAAACTAAAAAAAAATGAATAGGTTTTTATATATTAATATATATTTAAAAAATTTATCTTAATAAACTCATATTCTAATGAATAAAAATTTTAAAATAAAAAACAGAATCTTCAATTAGTTGATGATATAATAAATTCATAAATAAATACAAAGGTAAATATAGTGAAGAAAAATAGGAAAGAATAATATAATTATTATAAATAATAATCACAGAATTGATAGGGAAATTGAAACAATAATACCGACATTTTGTTTTTATTTTTTCTTCATTAAAAAAGAGTAAATTTATTATTTATAAATTTATTTTGTTTTTGTTTATAAATTTATTTTTTTTAATGATTTGAATTTTAATATTTAGGTTTTTTATTTAAAATTGTTTTAAAAAAATGTATAAATATTTAAGAAAAAGAATAATAAAAGGAATTTATCAATTATTTATAGAAAAATATACATCAAAAGAATATTCTTATAATATATTAATAATAAATAATATATTAGAACATGATAAATCAATTCTTGTTTGTAAATATAAAGAATTTTTAGTATCTAATGATAATCATGAATTTTTAAGAAGATTTTATAAACAAAATGAAAATAAAAAAAGATTAAAAGCAATAATAAGTTTTTATTCTGATAATATGAAAATTTTCCCTAATTATATTTCAATTCCAGAAAATAAATATTTATATAGTAATATAAGGAAAAAACAATATTTATTAGATCATCAAAATGAAAATAAAGTAGATATTGGTCAATTAAAATTTCATAAAGAAAATGGAAAAGGAAAATTAATTTTAAAAACTAATTTATTATTTACTAAAGATGTTATAAGTGATATTCAAAATTTTGAAATGAAAAACAATGAAAAGGACGATTCTTTATTTTCTAATTTATCAAATTTTTCAAAAAGAAAAAATGCAATTAAAGGAAATAATTCTTTTTCAAAAGATAATTCAAAATCAGATAATGAAAATGATACAAAGCAATCAATAGAAAATATATTAAGTATATTAAATGATAATAAAATAAATGTTTCAGATTTAAGACAAAATTTTTTTATAGATTCAAAACCAATAATAAAACAAAATAATAATAAAATAATAAATAGAAAAACAAGTAATAATATATTAACACAAAAAAAAAATAAAAAAAATATTGGAAGTCCAAGTTCAAAAGAAGGAAAAAATATGATAAATCAATCAAATGGATTTAATGTTTTTTCTAATTTTAAAAAAAATGTAGTTCCAAAAATTAAAAGAATAAAAAATAGAACTTCTTTAATTTTAAATGATACTAGTAAAATAACTAATATGAGTAAAGCTTCTTTTAATCAAACTTTTAAAACTCCAAAATCTATTAATGGACAAAGAAAAATTAAAGTTGATAGTAATAGTAATAACAATAAAAAATATAATTTTAAAATTAAAGAAGATTTAGTTATTAAACAATTAGGAAAAAATTATAATAAAAATCCTAGTAATAAAAAAAATAAAATTGTTTATACTTTAGAAAATGAAACTTTAAGAAATAAAAAAATTACAAAATTTTCAAGAATAAATACTTTTAATACATTGTCTGAAAGAAATTTAAAGAAGAAAAAAAAAATTAATAATGATACTAAATTTTTATTCGAAAAAAATACTTTAGAAACTCCTGTAATCACAATAGAAAAAGATAATAATATATGTAAAACAGAAAATTTATCAAAACCAAAACATAAAAAAAATTTAAGTGGAAAAATAAGTAATATAAAAACTCAAGATCAATTAATAAATGAAAGATTATTAAAAATAAAAATAAAACAAAATGATTTATTAAATTCTATATCAAGTTTAAATAATTTAAATATAAATAATAATCAACAATTAGTAAATATAACAATAGGAAAAAGAAATAGAATAAATACTAATTTAAATAAGAGATTATATAATCATATAAATTCATATGATTCAAATTTTAAATCTCAATCTTTTAAAAATGTAAATTATAAAGATAATGATTCAACAAAAACAAGTGATAAAAATTTGATAACTAATATTACAGAAAGAGAAAAATCAAATAATTCAGAAAACAAAAAATCAACAACAAAATTTCAAAGTAATTTTAATACTACTTCTTATGCTAAGAAAACTACTCCTAAAATTGATTATAAACAACAAACAATTAAAGTTAATAGAAATAATTTTCTACAAAAAATAAGACAAAAAACTGAAGCTAATTTGCTTCAAAAAAAAATTAATGGAATTTCTTCTGATAAATTAAATGATTTAAGTAAAAATCTTTCAAATTGAAGATTTATTAAAAAAATCATATTAAGAAAATAAATTTAACTTTTAATGTAAATTGGGATTTAGAAAATATATAAATTTTATTTAATTACAAAAAAAAAGTTTATATATGTAAAAAAAATAATATTTTTTCTTTTAAAAAATATAATATTTAATTTATATTTTTTATCATTAAAAAAATTATTGAAAAATCAAAAGAAAAAAATCAGAAGAAAAAGAAGAAGAAATAATATACTTTAAAATCATTGAAGTGATTCAATATTAAAAACATTATTATTATATAATAATTTTTAGTAAATAAAAAAATAAATATAATCATATAAAAAAATTATAATATTTTGTGAAAAAAATGAATCGATTTTGGGATAGATTCGTAAGTCAAGACAGGAGAAAATTAAGAAGAAGAATGTTACAAACACAAAATCAAAAGGATTTTTTTCCATTATCTCAAAGAACATCATATTTCCAAAGAATGATAAATAAATATAATAAATCAAATAGAAGAAATTTAAATTATCATGACATAAATACACTTTTAGCAGATTATAGAGAAGAAAAAATAAAATCATTAACAGATACAGAAGTAATGAGGGAAGAAATTGGTTCGGAAATAAAAAAATATAAAGAATTACAAAAAATACCTCCTCATAGTAGAAATGATATTAAAAATTTAAATTTAAAACAAGGAAAAGAAAATAGAAAAAATTTATTAATTTCTTTAGAAAGATTTGAAAAAAGAGGTAAATTAAATATTCCTGATTGGAAGAAAAAAAAAGACTTAACTTCTGATTTAAATCCTAATAAAATGTTATATACTGCAAAAATATTTAATAATGATCCTAGAAATAATTTTTTTTTTAGAACTAGAGAAACTTTAAAAACAAATAAATCAGTTACAATTGATGATAAAGATAAATTTCATACACTTCCTAGTTTTAGAATAACTTTAAGTAAATTACATGATCAAATTGATACTATGGCAAATGATGTTGAATTTGATAGTAGAATGTTAAAAACTAGGAATAAACAAAATATTGAATTATTTAGTAATGATTTTGAAGAATGGAAAAAAACACAAGAATTTAGGTTTCCTTGGTTAAAACCTAAAAAATATTAATACAAAAAAACATTGAATTTTTTGTATTTGGCTAAAATACATTAAATAAAATTGATTGTAAATAATTAAAGTGAATATTTTCAATTAGAGAGTAATTAAATGGAATATTTATTCTTTTGATTTGTATTTTATTTTTTAATTTAAAATTCCATATTTGATTTTACTGATTAATATAAAATAATATTATTATTATCATTTTTATACATTACATTCTTTATTAATTATAAAATTGTTTAACAAAAAAAAAGATGAAAACGGAAAAATTTTTGTTTCTAAAAAATATAAGAATAAATATTAAAAATATATTTTATATTTTTCCCCAAACTAACTCAGCTGAATAAACAACATAAAGAAATCCATCTTCATCTTTATATTTATCATAAGCTTCTTGAATTAAACTATCTAATCCAACTTGATGAGCTCCTTTAAATAATAAAAAAAAAGATTCTTTTTCATCAATTGTTATTCTAGATTTTAACATATTACAAAATTGTGATATTGATAAATCTTCAGGAACTAAATATTTTGTTTTATCAATTTCTTGAATATGACATTTTGGATCTTTTTCACATATTATTGGAATTTTATCTGGGCATTGGGCTCTTAATTTTGCACTTTCTTCTTTTCTTTTAAGAAAATCTGGATATTCTTTTTTGAATTTGAATTCCATTTTTTTTTATAATTTATTTTTTTATATTTATTTAAATTTATAATTAAATAAAAGTTAAAAATTAAAATTTCTTCACACAAAAAATAGATTATACTTTTTCATTGGATTTTACATTAAAGAATATTTTTTTTCACAAAAAAAAACTTATCAAATATACATTATTGTAATATTATCATTTATATAATTTTTATTATAATAATTGAAATAAGAAATAGTTTCTATATTATTCCCAATTTATCTCATTCCTATTATCAAAATTATTCATTAAATTATTATTATTAATTTATTATTCATTTGAAATTGATAAGAGTTAAAAAAATTGATTATACTACTATTATTATTATTAAACATTATTTAATTATTACATTAAATATTCCAAATATGATTATTCTAGATGTAAGAACATTAATAATAAATTCTTTTATCTTTTTTCTGAAATAAACTTTAGATTCTTTATTAATATTTTTTTTGGGAAAATTCTACATTCATTTTGTTATTCCTAAAAAGAAATACTATTTTTTGATAAATAAAAGTTGAAGATTATTATTTTCAAAATTCATATTTGGAGTGTAAAAAAAATGATTATAATATTTTCTTTTAATTACTTATTATTTTCATTAATATAATTATGGTCAATAATATTTTTGAGGACATTTTTTCAAATAATATTTTTTGCTAAAAAATTACCACATTGAAACAAAACAATAAGCACAACAAAAATTAATGAATATAAATAACTATATATTAATTAGAAACTTATTTACTTAAATTACTTTAATTGAATTATTTATTCTAAAATTAAACTCTTTATATTTGTAATAGTTACATTTTTTGATTTAATAGCTTATTATTTTTCTTTTATTGATATTTACTTTAAATTCAATTTTATTTTGATTTTTTTTTTTTGAATATTTTTATTTTCAAAATAAACATTCCTTAAACCATTTTTTAAAGTAATTAGAGTTTCAATGATTAAAAAAAAATAATTTATTAATCTAATTTTAGTGTCTTATTTAGAATAATTAATATTTTTTATCAATTAAAAAAGTATTATATTATAAAAGAAATACAAAAAATGATTAAAAAAAAAAGAAATGGAAAAAATGGAAGATATAAATATTTCTCATGAAAAAGAATTTAAAGAATATTTTGATATGTTTGACAGAGATAAAGATAATTTAATAAACATTAAAGAATTAAAAAACATTCTTCAAAGTTTAGGTCACAATCCAACAGATCTAGAATTAAAAGAAATGTTTAACGAAGTTGATAATGATTCAGATTCAAAAATAGAATTTGAAGAATTTTTAAAAATAATTAATAATAAATTAAAACAAGAAGAAGCTGAACAAGAATTAATTGAAGCATTTAAATTATTTGATAAAGAAGGAAAAGGTTTTATTTTAGAAAATGAATTTAAACAAATCATTCTTTCTTTAGGAAATCAAATTAGTGAAGAAGAATTAGATGAAATTTTAAAAAAAATTGAAAATAACAATCAAGGTTATGTTAATTATAAAAAATTTGCAAAATTATTATTGTCATAAAATATTATTTTTCATTATTATTTTTATTTATATTTTCATCATTTATATTTTTAATTTTCACAAATCAATAAAATTTTATTTTCTTCATCAGATATAAATATTATTATATTAATTTTCTTTTCTAATATAATTTCTTTTAAATCTCCTTTAATTTTAGAGATATAACAATAAAATAGTTTTGGAGAGATTAATTAATTATGTTAATGAATATTATATTGATCATGATTAAGGTATTCATTTGTTGATTAATGATGAAGTGATTAATTAAAGATAAACAACTTAATTTAAAAAAGAAAAATTAATTTTTGAAGAATTTAATCATGATTATATTATAATAAAAGAAAAATAAGTAAAAATAAGAATAAACAAAGAAAAAATTGTTCAAATAAGAAAATTATCATAAATATAATGGTCATTAAAGAATGAAAAATTTAAGTTATAATATACAATAAGTAAATATTTTATTTTTCCTTTATAATTTAAAACACCTTTTTTTCATGTTTTTCACTCTTGAATAACGATATATATTTTTTTTTTTGAAAGGTTTGGAAAGTTATTTTAATTTTTTTTATTTTTATATTTTATTTTAATACATTTATTTATTTAAAAAGTAATTTTTTAGAGGATCATTATTTATATTTAATTTTTAAAGTCATAATTTGAATTATATTCACGACTCATATATAATTTATAAGTATTTTAAATAAAATATATTAATTAAAATATACATTATCATTATATTTAATGGGGAT
>JAEEGK010004501.1_pt1 | contig 34119 bp, 30 predicted proteins | sample 8958771 | NCBI WGS metagenome assembly JAEEGK01 (sample SAMN16246547, study PRJNA631951) | gut metagenome | biome: gut microbiome; feature: rumen; material: SC-attached | host: Bos | place: Iran: Karaj | collected 2018-10 | reverse complement strand
TTAGCCGTTCTATCTTTATATAAGAGTAAGATGCTTTAGCCAATATCAATATTAGCGATGGTTTCATCGCTATTTTTGAATTGTAAGCGATATAAATCAGCGTAAATACCTTTGAGCTTTAATAAGTCTTCGTGTGTGCCCATTTCCATGATCTTTCCTTTGGAAATGACAGCGATTTCATCAGCGTTTTTAATTGTTGATAAACGGTGTGCGACGATTAAGCACGTTCTACCTTTGGCTAATTCTTGAAGGGACTTTTGAATGAGCATTTCTGTAGTGTTATCTAAAGCACTTGTGGCCTCATCTAAAATGAGGATAGGTGGATTCTTTAAAAATAATCTCGCGATTGATAATCGTTGTTTTTGGCCACCACTTAAACGCACACCTCTTTCACCAATTTCGGTGTCCCAACCTTTTGGTAAGGTGTTAATGAAGTCTAAAATATTAGCCTTTCTAGCGGCCTCTAAGATTTCTTCATCTGTGGCGTTAGGTCTACCGTATAAAATGTTGTCTTTAATTGTCCCTCCAAAAAGGAAGACATCTTGTTGAACAATACCAATCTTTTCTCTTAAGGAACGGAGTGTGTAGTCACTGATATCGATTTTATCGATATAAATGTGTCCTTCTTCAAGGAAATAGAATCTAGGAATTAAATGACAGATTGTGGTCTTACCACCACCAGAAGGACCGACTAAAGCGAGAGTTTTGCCAGGCTCTAAATGGAAGGAAACATCATCTAATACTTCATTACTTGCTTCGTAGCGGAAACTGACGTGATCAAAAACTAAATCACCTTCCACTTTCGCAAATTCATTTTGTCCGTTATAAACTGTTTCACTCTTTTCATCAATGAGGGCTAAGAATCTCATAAACCCAGCGGAAGCACTTTCGAATTGTTCCATGAACATGATGAGTTGATTAATTGGAGCAATAAATAAACCCACAGAAACGATGAAAGCACTGTAATCGCCATAATTAAAGCCACCAATACCTTTATATAGGAAAATACCACCCACCACTAAGACTAAAACGTTAAAGAAGTCGGTGACAAACTGTGAGACCGCAAAGTATTTGCCCATTGAAGAGAATACTTCAGTTCTAGCGGAAATATAGTCTTTATTTGTTTCTTCAAATCTTTCTTTTTCAATGCCTTCGTTAGTGAAAGCTTTAGTGACTCTAATACCAGAAATAGAGCTTTCTAATCTGGAATTAATAATAGCGATGGCTTTCTTACTGCGGCGCATTGCTGAACGGAATTTCCTACGGAAAAACCAAGTAACAAGGACGAGAATTGGAATAACTCCTAAGAGGATTAAACCCAAAATCCAGTCGATAATCATTAAATAGGTAATCGCCCCAATAGCGGTAAATGAGGCAATAAAGAGATTTTCTGGACCATGATGGGCTAATTCCGAGATATCGAATAAATCATTCGTCATTGTTGACATAATGATGCCTGTTTCATGATTATCGAAATATGAATATGGTAGAGTTTGTAATTTATTAAATAAATCGCTACGCATTTCACCTTGCATATGTACACCCATAACGTGCCCATAGTATTGAACGAAGTAGCGTAATCCCATTCTTATTAAATAAATAGTAATCAAAGATGCACCACCGATGATGATGCTTTTTAATTCCTCGTTTGGAATCCATTCGTTAAGCATCATTCTTGTAATAATTGGATAGGCAATACCTGTCGCCGCGATTAAAAAAGCCGCGAGCATATCAAGTGCGAGAATGAGTTTATGATTTTTGTAATAATGAACGAATCTTTTAAACATGGCTTTATTATATATTAAATAAATAATAATGATAGTAAAATGCAACAAAAAAGCCCGCTATTACTAGCGAGCTATTTTGGTTAATAATCTTGAATTATTCTTCTGTTGCTGGAGCTGGAGCGTTGATGTATTCAACTTGAAGACCTAAAGCACCATAGAAGTGATCTTCACCATCGTTTTGACCTTTGGAGGTATCGCCGATGACTGTGATCTTAACGTTTTCTTCAGCGAAGCTATAAACGTTGTTTGTTAAGATATCAACTGCGGATAATAATTTACCTGGGTTGAAACGAGGTGGAAGTGGAGATGGAGCGTTAGCTGTTAAGTGAGTCATATATCTACGTGTTGGGTTATCAGCACTTAAATCAGAGACTAATTGAGCAACGGAGATATATAAGTTAATTTGTGTATCAACAACTTTCCAGAAGAATTCGGTGTTGGATGTCTTCATGTAGCCATTCATACGTTGGAAGTCAAGTTTTGTATTCCAAGCATCAACGACTTCTTGTGTGATAGCATCACTATAACCGGCATTCTTAACGCCAGAGGCTTTGAGCCAGAGACCTGTATGATCGGCATCTGGGTCTTTTTCAATAACAGCGGCGTTGAAAACGACTGGACCTAAGTCTTCGATAGCTAAGCCGTTTGGGTTACCATCTGTACGCATGAAGTAGTCATATTTTGAGTCTCTTGCTGTGAATTCAGCGTTAGCTTCGACAAAGTCGAGAATAGCGTATTCAGCAGCAGTGAAGCCACCGAAGAAATTGTAAACGTTTGTTGGAACGTTAGCGATGTCGGTAATGCAGTATTCAAAATTGAATGTCACTTTTGTGGCATCAGCGGCTGGGGTAAATGCGATGTCGATGAAGTCAGCGGCTTCTGGGACAGCTTTACCATAGATGAAGTTTTCAGAAGAAATTGTACCATCTTCGCCTGCTTCTGGGATAGCAGAGTCTGTGGAGATACCGAATGCATATTGTAATTTGTCAGCAGCGGTATATAAGGTTTCGCTACCTTTGAATTGAACGTAAACCTTACCATCGTCTTTCTTGGCTAATTTGATTTCATCAATACTAGCAGCTTTGACTGGTTTTGGTGGTTCTTTACTTGTTGTAGGGGTTTGTTTGCTACCACTACTTGGTTTAGCACCAGTTGAATCTTTTCCACCGCCACATGCAGCCAACGTCAATGTAGCAGCTAAAGCTAAGACAGCAAATAATTTATTGTGTTTCATAAAATTCCCTTTCCGTGCGAAAAACGCACATATGTTGCACAATTTGCTTATGTATGTTATTCGATTGTTCAGAATAACTCGTACACGTTTATATTAAAGAACTCTTGAATAGTTTTCAATAGTGAAAAACTATCTTTTGTTAGATGGATTGTTTGATTTTTATCATTATTTACTAAAAAACGATATAGAAAAATCCCTATGCCTATATTTACATATTTTCAGTTAATAATAGGTTAAGGGATTTTCACTATTTATTGGGCGACGAATAAATCTTTACCGGCGCCACACCAAGCACACTTATAATCTTCTGGAAGATCTTCGAATTTTGTGCCTGGAGCAATGCCTTGATTTGGATCACCTAAGTCTTCGTCGTAGACATAGCCACAAGCTTGACAAACGTACTTCATACACTTCTCCTTTATTTTATCTCTTCAAAATCTGCAACACCGTGTTTACAAAGTGGGCAGATGAAATCATCAGGTAAATCACCTTCATGGACATAACCACAAACCTTACAGACATAGCCTTTCTTCTTTTCAGTATCTGGCTTTGGTTTAACGTTAGCCTGATAGTAGTTATATGTCATGGTATCAATATTATTAATAATCTTGCTTTCAGTGACGGAACAAATGAACATGCCATGTGTGCCTAAATCAACGTAGTTATCCACTCTTAGTGAGATAAAAGCGTTAATGTAGTTAGAAAGAACAACGAGATTATTTTCACTTCTCATTAATTCTTCACCCGCGAATTTATCAACATCTTTTCCAGAAACAAAACCATATTTTTGGAAGACACTGAATGGAGCTTCATTATTTAAGCAGTTGACGTTAAGAACACCACTCTTTTTGACAATATCATGAGTGTAATTCATCTTGTTGATGTTAACCGCTACTCTTAATGGTGTATCGGTTAATTGAGAGACAGTATTAACGATACAAGCGTTATCTTTCTTACCATCGTTAGAGGTAACAACATAAAGACCATAACCAATCTTAAACATCGCTTTAGGATCAAGCTCTGGTTTCTTTTCTTCTTTGAGTTCTTTCATCGCACGATAATCACCACTTAAAGCATCTGCTAGAAGGTTAATCTGTTCTTTGTTTTCTTCACTCATCGCTGAAAGGATTTTCACTGTTGGTTCAATGAAAGTTAAGTTCTTTTGATTAATGAGTTTATCTTTCATAATCTTTGCTGCTAGAGGTGCCCAAGAACCATTTTCAATGAAGGCAATTTTCTTATTTTGGAAGTTACGTTCCACTAGGTGAGCGATAAATTCATCCATGAACGGGAAGATACCAGCGTTATATGTGGTGGTCGCTAAGACAATCTTCGAATATCTAAAAGCATCTTCCACGGCTTCCGCCATATCATCTCTAGCTAAATCTGTAATAGCAATCTTCGGGGTACCATTAGCCTCAAGCTTCTCTTTGAGAAGTTCCACCGCTTCTTTAGTGTGGCCGTATACTGAGGTATAGAAAATAGCGACACCGTCGGTTTCCGCTTGATAGGATGACCAAATATCATATTGTTTTAAATAATGTGGCAAGTCATCTTTGAGGATTGGTCCATGCAATGGACAAATAACTTGGATGTCTAAAGTCGCAGCTTTCTTCAAGATCGCTTGCACTTGCGCGCCGTATTTACCGACGATACCGAAATAGTAGCGACGGGCTTCACAATCCCATTCATCTTCGATGTCTAAGGCACCAAACTTACCAAAGGCATCCGCGCTGAATAAGACTTTTACTGTGCTATCATAGGTAAACATGACTTCTGGCCAATGCACCATTGGAGCAAAAACGAATGTGAGGATATGTTCACCAAGATTTAATGTATCACCATCGTTAACCACTAATTTGTGAGGAATATCTTGATGGAAGAATTGATCCATCATTTTGAATGTTTTTTGATTGCCTACTACGTACGTATCTGGATATTTCTTTAGGAAGTTAACAATATTCGCAGAATGATCTGGTTCCATGTGTTGGACGATTAAATAGGTCGGTTTTTGACCTTCCAAAACACCCTCAATATTTTTAAGCCATTCATCAGTGAAGTGTTGGTCCACTGTATCCATAATGGCAATTAATTCATCTTTAATTACATAGGAATTATAGGCCATGCCTTTTGGGACAATGTATTGGCCCTCGAATAAATCGATTTGATGGTCATTAACACCAACGTAATAAATATCTTTTGTGACTAATTTTTTCATAATTATTTCTCTAACCAAATTTTAAGTTTTTCATCGATTGAATCGACTTCAGAGCCCTTGCAGGCAAAGCCTGGTTTAATAACTGCACCTCTTGCCGCACCTTTAAGTTCCATTTCCGCTAAACCTAAAGAACCTTCTTCATTTGTGCAGAATGGATAGATAACTTTACCAATGAATTTATAATCTCTCACGAATGTCGCGACAACACGTGGATATGTTCTCCACCAGCATGGGAAACCTAGATAAATAACATCATATTCATCAAGATTTGGTAATGGATGAAGATATGGCACTCTTTCACCTGTTTCATCTTCCCTTCTAGAACGTTTAACGCATTCATCATAAGAGAATGGATATGGTTCCTCTGGTTCAATCTTGAACATTGGAGCGTTTTTTGCTTGTGAGATTTTCTCAGCGAGGATTTCTGTGAATCCTTTTTTAATGACTTGTGTTTGCCCGTTGACGGAGTTTTCGCCTATACGAGAAAAATAAACAACTAATGCTTTCATAATTATGACCTATATATGTCCCTTCACTCACATTATGACAAATTAGTCATATTAAAGAAAGAGCAATGCTTCTAAAATATAAATATGTTGAACAAAATCGAGTATTTAAATCAATCAGATATCAAAAAAGAAGTATCTATTTTGTTAGAAAGCGCTTTTCCTATTGATGAAAGACCTCCAACAAAGTATTTCTTTAAATCCTTAGAGAAGAAAGAGAATAAGTTATTTGCGTATTATTTTAATAATACCTTTATCGGTTTTAGTTTCTTAAGCTTTTATCAAGATGTGTGTTATATCTTCTTTTTAGCGGTCTCTGAAGCATATCGTCATCAAGGCTTTGGTGGGCAAATTATCGAAGACATTAAAAAAGAGTATTCTGACTTAGTGCTTCTTCTTTGCTTTGAAGAAGTTGATCCAAAATACCCTAATTATGAAGAAAGAGTTAATAGACGTAATTTCTATTACTCACATGGCTTTAAGCCAAACAAATTAAAAACCAATGAATACGGAGTCATTTACGAAACCGTTTACATTGGTTCTCATCAAGTTGATTTTTCTTCTTATCAGGAAATCTTTGTTCTCGGATTTGGAGAACGTAATAGACCTTATATCAAAGAAGCTTAATTATTCAGCGTCAACGATTTTATTTTGTCTATCGCGTCTAGCTTGTTTATCAGCTGCGACAATACCAACCGCACCACCTGCGACACCAAACCATGTAGCAGAAAGGGCACTGAAGACGATGGCGACAATGAGGTTCTTTTTAATTGGGTTATTTCTAGCAATGTTAGAAGCAATACCACTGACTAAGGCCATAACCGCAAAGTAAAGGCACACAAAGCCACCGGCGAGCATACCCGCTAAGTAAGCAGCACCGCCTTCTTTGCTTTCTTCAGCAATCATTGGGAAGAAGCCAGCGCCGAAACAAACTAAACCAATAGCAATTAATAGTAAAGTACCGAACGCAATAAATGATAAAACTACACTAACTGTTAAAAATGTTCTTGATAATCTTTGCATAATAAATCTCCTTTGTAACGTTTATATTATAGACCACTGATAATGAATTATCAAAATTATCAATCTTTACTAATTGTATCGTAGAAGCAATAACCACTCTTGGAAAGAGATTTTACATGGTACATCGCTCTATCGGCTTTTCTATAAAGCGAGTCAGTATCATCGTCTTTTGTGCCAAAGGCCGCACCTATACTGAGTGATTCTTTTGGTAATTTATCTTTTGTGTCTTTAGCTTCTTTTTCTATAGCTTCAAACTTTTTCACTAATTGTTCTTTGATGTCATCCTTATAGTCAAATATTAAAATGGCGAATTCATCACCACCGATACGGCATATAAAGTCATTAGGGAAGTGTTTAGTTAAAATACCACTGATTTTTTTCAGCATTTTATCACCAACATGGTGACCGTGATTATCATTGATGGATTTAAAGTTATCAAGGTCAATAAGAATAAAGACTGTTTTATCTAAATGCAGATTATGATAAACAGACTCATAACCCATACGGTTAAGGACACCAGTTAATTTATCGTGTTCAGCGATATAAGTCAGTTTTTCAGCGTTATTAATACTAATTTCTCTAGCTTCGTTATAGGCCGCGACTAAGTAACGATATTCTTTTAAACCATGTGAACCATCAAGGAATTCACGTTTAGAAATCTTACTAACTGCATAATTGATTGGTTTCATTAAACCATTTCTAATGAAAATTACAGCAGCGGTAAAGAAGATCACTAAGATGATAATTAAAATTTGTTGACCAATCAGCAAGCGATTTAATTGGTCAGAAGAATTAATTACATTCTTCTCCAATAAAGCATCAATGTTCTTAATTGAGGCATTAATATTTTCTGAGATTTTATGTTTTTGGTTTTGATAATCACTACCATAGACATATTCAATGGCTTTTTGTTTTTGTTCTTCAACGCCTAAAGAAGCGTCCTCGCTCTTGAGTTCAAGAGTCATGACACGATTTTGGATTTCTCGACAATACGATTTATTCGCCGCTGTGACATATTTATCAGGACTATAGTCCTTATTAAAAGCGACGATAGTTAAACGCATCGCATAATATTCAGTATTTTCTAAAGCCACAGAACTATCGACAGCGTTATCTAAATCTTTATAAGCTTGGATATCGCCAAGTTCATCGTGTAAAGATTTCAAAGCGTTTTCACGTCTTTTAGTGTCAATCTTTTCTTTGAAATAGTTAAAAACGAAATCATCTTCGCCAGTAACAACGAAAGAACGCGCTTGATCAGTGAGATAGTCACTAGCGAGTTGTACATCCATCGCAGAAATCTTTAAATCAACGTATTCTTCAGTGGTCTTTTTGACATTCTTGAATTGGAAGGCAAGCATGTATAAAGAGGCCACAAGAAGGCCAACAATCGCTAAGCCAAGTCCCGCTAATGACCAGGCAATTGTTTTGACAGAAACTATTCTTTTTTGTTTAGTTTTCTTTTCCATAAAAAGCTCACTAAAATAACATTCTATTATAATAGCACTTATTTAAATGTGACAAAAATTTATTAAAGACTACTTACTAGCCCCTTTTTCTTCCACTAGGTCGCCCTTGAACCAACAGCCATACATGCCTGGTCCACAGCACACACCAACAATTGGGCTAATGATATATTCTTCTGTTTTAAGATGTAATTCTTCTTCGATGCGTTTCTTTAAATAGGCTTTAACCTCACCTGGCATTGTTTCTCCTAAATAAACGATATCAGTCACACCTTCCACCATGTGTTGTTTGACGTATTCGAAGCATTCAACCATGGCTTTCATTGGTCCATGCACTTTCTTATAAGTGTAGTTATTGCCGTGGATATCCGCCATAATGAGGGGCTTAATGTTTAATGTGTCAGCAAAGAATGCTGCTGCACCACTCACTCGACCATAGGCTTTTAAATATTTAAGAGTGTCAATACTACCAACTTGGTGGAAATATTGTTTGTTTTCTTGCACATATTGATAGACTTCATCAATGTCCTTGCCTTCATCTCTTTTCTTAGCCGCTTCAACGACCATTAAACCTAAAGCCATTTCAGCGCGGCAAGAATTAATAGAAAGAATACGACGTTTTGGGTATTTTTCTTCTAAGTCTTTTTTCACTAATTCAAAGACACCACGTGTTCCACTTAAAGCGTCAGTACAAGCGATATATAAAATATCGATACCTTTATTTAGGTATTTTTCACACTTACTAGTAAATTCTTCCACTGTTACTAAACTGGTGGTTATCTTAACGTTTGGATCTTTAACCCATTCGTATAATTGCTCTCTTGAAAATTCTTGGTAATCTAAATCACCATGGAGTTCACGTCCAGCGACATTTAACCCCATACGAAAGTATTCAATTCCGTATTTTTCCCTTAACTCCTTAGACATGCCTGAGGAGGTGTCGGTAAATATTTGAAAAGCCATAATATTAACCTCGCTCTTATTTATTAGGATAACAAAAAGAATTTATCTTTTTAAGAGGAATAATCGTACAAATCGCAATATATGTTCATTATTCTAAGCAAGATAAGCCATAGTTAAGTAAGCGAAAAAATTGATTTATATTATAAATTTGTTTAGAATATAAAAACGATTTATAAACTCCCATGCGTTCCATTCAATCAAAAACTACACTCCTTACCATCGCTGGCATTTTAGTCGCAATCATCGTAGCCACGATTATTTCGGCGATTTCTGTGCGAAATATTGGCATTGATTCCGCAAAACAAAATTTACAGCTTTTGTGTGAAGCGGGTGAAAAGAGTTTAGATTATTATTTTGAAAGTGTTGAACAATCTGTAGAAACAGTTTCCACATATATTAAGTCTGATTTACTCACTATTAGTGATACTCAATTAAACGAGCACATGGATAGAGCGAGGAATGTTTTCAACACCGCTGCTAAACAAACTAATGGTGTGATGACTTATTACTACCGTATTGATCCTAACTATTCCGAAACTGAAAAAGGTTTCTGGTATGTCAAAAATAAAACTAATGAATTCGTTGAACACGGAGTGACAGATATTAGCAAATACGACACACAAGATACTTCTAAACTTGTGTGGTTCACTGTTCCTAAATTCACTGGTAAAGCCATTTGGCTTAAGCCATACATTACTGAGACGATTGAAGAACGTGTGATTTCTTATAATGTGCCTATTTACCAAGGTGATAATTTTGTCGGTGTTGTGGGTATTGAGATAAGTTATATCACCATGAAAACCCAAGTCGACTCTATTAAGTTACATAACACCGGTTACGCTTTTATTGATGATGGCGAGGGTCATATTGTTTATCACCCTTATATCGATGTCCTTAACATGGATGAGAAAGATATACCCACTCTTCCTAAGGGCTTAACCTCTAATAAAAAAGTTGTCTCATACCGTTATGATGGAGTAGATAAGATTGGTGTTTGGAGACCGTTAAGTAATGGCACACGTTTAAATGTTGTCATTTCTTTAGAAGAAGTGAACGGTCCATGGCAGCGTTTAATTATTCAATTAGTCATCGCTGCGATAGTTATCGCGGCAGTGTTTGCGACGTTAACAATTATCTTCGCTAGACACATCACTAAACCATTAAGAGAATTAACTAACGCCGCTGAACAAATTAACGAAGGTAACTATAACGTCAAGTTAGATTATAAAGGCAATGATGAAATCGGTACTTTAACCACTACTATGAACAGACTTATCGAACATTTAGATGGTTATATCTCTGACCTTAACTCTTTAGCGTATGCTGATGCTTTAACAAGCGTCCGTAATAAGGGTGCCTATGACTTATTCATGGAGCAAATTCAAAAGAGAATTAATGAAGGCGAAGATCCTAAGTTCGCCATTGCGATTTTTGACTGTGATGATTTAAAGCATATTAATGATACTTATGGTCATGAAAGAGGTGATGTCTATTTAAAGAACTCATGTCATTTAATTTGTCGCGTCTTTTCTAAGAGTCCAGTCTTTAGACTGGGTGGCGATGAATTCGCTGTGATTTTGCAAGGTGAAGATTATTTAAATAGAGAAAAACTAAAGAAATATTTCATCGAAAAGAGCGCGGAAATATGTGCATTTGTTAAAGAACCATGGGAAAAGATTAGTGTGGCAATTGGTCTAGCGGACTATAGCTACGCTGAAGATAAAGATGTGCATAATGTCGCTAGACGCGCTGATCATTTAATGTACGAAGATAAGCACGCTAGAAAAATTAACTTTAATTACCACAACTCTTTGTGATTATAGATAGAGTCTTTTTCTTCGTCGATATCGCGGAGCTTTTTCGCTGGATTACCAACGTAAATGCCACCACTTTCTAAGTCTTTTGTAACTACTGAACCAGCGCCTACGACAACGTTATCATGAATCGTGACACCTGGAAGAATGGTTACATTACCACCAATCCAGCAGTTATTACCTATGGTAATTGGTTTACCGTATTCTCTATCTGTTTCATAGCCTTTTTCTTCATCAAAATAGATTTCTCTTTCTTTCGCTACAAGTGAATGTAAAGCGGTAATAATTGAGATATTAGGACCAAAGAAACAGTTATCACCAATGGTGACTGGGCAGACATCTAAGATAACTAAATTAAAATTAAAATAGCAATTCTTACCAATTGTTGTGTAGCAACCATAGTCGACATAGACTGGTCCTCTCACAAAGAGGGTGTCATCAGCGTTTGGAAAGATTTGTTTTAGTACTTTTTGTTTATCAGGATGCGCTTCAGGAAGATTGTTATATTCAATGCATAATTTACTAGCTTCTAATCTCCTGTTATAAAGTTCAGGATAGATTGAATCATAGATCTTGCCTTGGAGCATTTTTTCTTTTTCGTTCATGCCAATATTATATCGCAATAATCTTAACTTAATGTTAATATTTTATTCGAGGATATTATTATGGGCTTTAAAGATTATTCAAACGCTAAGTATGGCAATATTAAAGAAAATCCAAACCAGTTCTACACAATTTTAGATGAACGTCAAAAAGAATATAAAGAAGGTCTTGTGACAGAAAGACGTGATGCTTATACCGTTCTTCCTGATGTAGAAAGGGCAAAAAGGAAGACTCATTTCTACACTGTTATTAGAAATGTTTCCCTAGTGTTAGGCATTGTCTTTGTGGCGGCCGCAATTATCACCTTCGCCATTGCCCTCCCACGTGTTGACGCTCACTCAGCGTGGTTCCCACCTCTAGCCGCGGGATGTGGATTAGCTTTCTTGATTGGCTTCTCTTTCTTATTAATCTCTCGTTCCGCACATGTCGATTTAACGAAATGTCGCCTTGTCATTCTTTCACAAGAAGACGAAGTGGAAAGTAATATTGAAGAATAAAAAAACAGCCTAATGGCTGTTATTTTTTTATTTGTTGAGGAACAGCACCATTGTCTCCCCATCGAGATAAGTGCCATCTTTTAACTTTAATTCATGAGGAACATCACCAGTTTTCACAAAACCTTTTTTAGTGTATAAGTGTTTCGCTCTTTCATTAGCCGCGATGACGCCTAATTCAATCTGTTCCACTCCTTCACTCTTTTTAGCGAGATCAATCATGATGTCAAAGAGAAGTGAGCCAATACCAATATTTTGATATTCTTCTTGAATAGCGATACCAATACTGACACGGTGAGCATCCTTTACGTGCTTATTGAATCTTAACGCGGAATTACCAATGATTTCTCCGTTTAAATAAACGCAAAGCATATAATCCTTATTATTATAAAAAGAGCTAATGAAGTCTTCTTCTAACTTTATGTTTTGATAATACGTATCGTAATCTTCCGCTTCACTTAATAAGTAATGTGTAGATTTAGCGACTTTAACGACATGATCGAGCACTTTTAAAGACTCACTCACTTCTGGTGATCTAATAATGACTTTAAGGCCATTTTTTAATGTAAACTCTTTCGCTTCGTAAATCATAAAATCGTTTCCTACTTATTTATAAACAATATCATACTCATTAGTTTATTATTTTCACTAGAAATTGGATTTTTATGAAAATATTTTAGCAGTTGCCCATTCTTAAAACGTCTTATTAGTAGGAGGGACCAAGATATGAAATCCTTAAAACCTCAAGTTAAATTATTTTCTTTAGCATTAGCCCTTATTTCATTAAGCGCTTGCTCAATGAGTAATAAAGCCGGATATTACTATAACGGCGAATCCTACGCAAGAACACCAGATGCGGCCGATTATTCTTATACAGCTGAAGGCCCTAGTGGCGATATGAGCCAAGCTGGAGCACAAAGTAGTAAGCCCACTATTCGTCCTGGGCAATTAACATGTTCGGCCGTTAATGATAATGAAAAATACGATTATTGGTTAGATCTTCTTGGACTTAAAAACCAAAATCGCAACGATTTTACCAGATACAATGACATGTATGGTTCATATTTCCGTACCTATCCACGTGTTAAATTAACTGTTAAAAATGGTAATGATATTTCCATCAAAGTGAAAGGTGAAGATAATAAGTTTTATGTCGATAATACAGAAACTGCTTATATCTTCCCAAAAGAATCAAAAGAAAGCTATGATGTCGACATTTCTTATCTCGATAAGAATAATGAAAGAGTCACTTACTCTGCTAATATCAAAAACAATGATGTTATCGATTTAGAAAATGAATTCACATTATCTAATAGAATTGAAATTATGTTCGTTGTTGACGCGACTGGTAGTATGGGCGATGAAATGAACTATATTAAGAGTGAAATTATCGATGTCATTGGACAAGTTAAAGATAAGAATCCTGATTTCACAGTTAACTTAGCGATGATGGTATACCGCGATGTTAATGACGCTTATCTCACTAAATATAATGACTTCACCACTGATATCGAAGCACAACAAACATGGTTTGCCTCTCAATCAGCCACTGGTGGCGGTGATACTCCTGAAGCTGTTGAAACCGCTTTAAAAGAAGCTGTCGAAAAGCAATGGTCAGAGAATAGCACAAAGCTTATTATTCATGTTGCCGATGCACCAAGCCATGAAAAAGATATTGAAGAATGGTCTAAGCAAGCATATAAAGCCGCAGATCAAGGCATCAAAATCATTACCGTCAGTGGTTCTGGCATTAATAAACAAACAGAATACTTATTCCGTTCTCAATCCTTAATCACCGCTGGTCAATACGTCTTTTTGACAGATGATTCCGGTATTGGTGGTTCACATATTGAAGCTTCTACAGACGAAGACCCATTAGTGGTCGAATATTTAAACGATTGTTTAGTTAGACTAATCAATGGTTACGCGACAGGCGATTTTAGAAAGCCTGTTCATTGGACACAAGCATAATTTATTCTAGCTAATCTCCTCTTGTGTCAACTTAAAACGAGCATCTCTCCCTAATGCTCGTTTTTTGTTATTTATCTTCGTAAATGCAGAATTTCATTTCGCGGTTGGCTTTAACTTTATATAAGGCTAAGTCCGCTTTTTTAAATAATTCAGAATAATTCTTTTCATGTCCGCGATAGACCGCAACACCGATAGAAACACTGAATTTTTGTTTATCGTCTGGAAGTTTGATTTGTTCAGAAGTTTCTTTAGTGATTTCTCCCGCAATCTTTCTAGCGGCTTCGACATCATCATTATTTCTGACGAATATAATGAATTCATCACCACCGAAACGACCAACGATTTCATAATTTGAGAATTTTTGTTTTAAATAACTACCTAAATCATGTAAGACAACGTCACCTGTATCATGACCATATGTATCGTTAATAGCCTTAAAATAATCGATATCGATAACATAAAGAATGCCTTTATTATTAGAACTTAAAAGCATAAAGCTGTTAATTTCTCTAGTGAGAGCATCTTTGTTTTTAAGGCCTGTTAATTCATCAGTGTCTTTTTGGATGTTAATCTTACTGATTAAAACAAATTCTTTGATTCTAGAAGAATTGACTAAAATGTGAATTAAAATACCCACGAAAGTAAAGATAATGACATTCACTAAGTCGATTTGCCATGCTTCTGGAGTTTTGACAAAGTACATCCAAGTTAAGAAAATGGCGGAAGCGAGGACTAGTTCTAAAGACATGAAGTATGGCTTATCCACCATAAATAGAGGCGTGATAAGTAAAAACGCGATAAAAGAAACCGCTGGTACTTCTGGTTTATTTTGCGCAATAAACGCGCCAAATAGGAACAGCATGGAAATTGTTAAATAGATTAATAATTGACCAATCAAAGAGTCTTTCTTTAGTAAGAAAAAGATTACAGTGACAATTAATGAATAAATAAAACCAAGTAAATAAAAGAGGCGGTTAGTACCGACGAAGTCATTTAATAAAGAGACGATTACTAAAATACCAAGAGTGACATCAAGAATTAAATGAAGGATCTTCCACATTTCAAAGTTAGAGATATAAGCCGCTTTTTTGACTTTTTTGAACTCTTCTTTTTCAATGCCACAATAGCAAAAATAATTCCAAAATGTTTTAAATACCTTCTTCATATGTCGACCCCTTTATTGATTTATTAATCTACAATAAAAGCTCATCAATTAAAACAACTTTTTAACGAAAAGGTATCATTAGATAAAAAAGAAAGTTTTTATACTTTATTTAAGCTTTATATTTATATAATTAAAGAAGATGAGAAAGCAACATAACTTTTTGCCGTTCATTTTAATCGGTTTTTACACAGTTTCTTTATGTAGTTGTGGTCAAACTTCTTCTAACACTTTAAGATATCGACCGATCGTTTTTCATATTGGCGAAAAGACTGTTGAGTTCACTGAAGAAGATAATACTTACGAGTTAGGAAATCTTGATCAAGAGCATCACCGCTTTGCGGGTTGGAGCACTGATGAGACCAGAAATCATATCATTTGTGAAGATAAAGATGTGACTAAAGAGAAGATCAAAGACTTTATTTATTCTTCTAGCAGTGATCGCTTAGATTTATATGCGATTTACGCTGATATTATAAATGTCGCGTTTGTGGTTGATGCTAATAATGGAGCAAGTGCAGCGTTAGATTCTATATTAGAAAATACTTTAGTTGTTCCTGAACATCAAAAAGAAGGATTTATCTTTGAAGGATGGAGTAAAACTCAAGGTAGCACCACTATTGATTTAGGTGATGTTGCCACTGTGAGCTACGCTAGTATAGCGCCAATTGCTAATGGTTCTTATGAAATTAATTTCTATCCGGTTTATAGCCAAGGCACTAAAGACATTAATCTATATAACTATAGTACCACTGATGAGATGGCGGAAATCCATATTGCTACAAACAATGGCTTGGCCATTGATGATCCTTCATTAATCAAATCTGATGAACATAAAGGTAAAGATGGAGAATTACCTGTTTACAATTATGTCGGAGCCACTATTACTGTTAATCACTGTGAAGATGAATACGCTTTGAATGCGATTCCAGGCAAGGTCAAAGTGAGAGGTAACTATACTTCTTCATACGCTAAAAAGCCAATTAGAATTAAGTTTGATAGCAAGCAAAAGATGCTTGGACTAAATAACAATAACAAATTCAAAAGCTGGGTATTATTAGCTAACTGGAAAGATACATCTCTTTTAAGAGACGCTAGTGCTTTCTATTTAGGCAACGCTCTAGTGGAAAGCGATGGCTATTACACTTCTGATTTTAGATTTGTAAAAGTTTATTTAAATGAACAATATAATGGCGTCTACCTTTTAGTGGAACAACAAGAAATCGCCACTACTAGAGTTAATATTCCAGAATCAAAAAGTGCTTCTGATTCCGCTAAGACTGGTTATTTCTTAGAGTTTGATGGCTATTATCAAAATGAACCAGATAACCAAAAGTTCACGGTTAATTTTAATGATGTGAAAACAGGTAATAACGGTTTTACCGTTAGTAACGATATTATGAATAATGACCAATATGCTTTTATTAAGAAAGTTACACAAAATATTTGGAACGTTGTTTATGATGCGATAAAAAGATCACACACTGATTTAACCACTAATCCATATCACACCATCGATGATAATGGGGATTATGTTGTTGATACCACTATCAAAACCAAGAAAGAAGCGGTTAGTAGAGTCATTGATATCAATTCTTTAGTGAACATGTATATTCTTCACGATATCTTACAAGACCGTGATATTGGTTTCTCTTCTTTCTATTTTGCTTTAGATTTTTCTAGTGCAGGAAACCATAAACTAACTTATACCGCGCCATGGGACTTTGACTATGCTGTTGGTAACAATACATTTGAAAACGCTTTGAGAGCGAATTTAAATACTCAAAAACTCATGAGCGATGGAAGACTCACTTACAGTGGTCGTAAATATAAATTAAAAGCCACTGCTTCTTTATCTAAAGGAGACTTTACCTTCTCCAATAAAGAAGGCTTATACTGCCAAAGAACTGATAATCCTTGGTTTGTGGTTTTCTCTAATGAGCAATGGCTTTGGGATATGATTTATGCAAGATGGAACGCTGCTAAAGACAAAGGTTTATTCACTGGCGTTTTAAATATGATTGATACAATGACCACAAAGTATGAAGCAGATTATAACGAAAACTTCAAAAAATGGAGTCAATCTTTAGGTATCACATTAAGCGCAATGCAACCTGATATCATCACTTACTTTGTTAATCAAAAACAAGCATCACAATATTTACATATTTGGTTAGAAGCTAGATTAGATGGCTTAAATACCGCTTATAAAAATAAAGCAAGCAAATAAAAAGCGTGCTATGAATGATACCCTTTCCTTCATGATCATCGGATTGGGCAAGTGGACTTCTTTTCTCATATCCCCACTCCCTATTAAGGATATGAGTAACGCCACCTCCGCTAAGCAAGCACGCGTGCCTAGCGAAACATTTTGAATAATTTAACTACGACCTTTAGGTTAGTGGAAAGGAGAAGAATTTCTCTAACCAAAAGTGATAGCGTAATCATGTTAGCAAATCAAGTGTCACAAAATTGTCACACTGTAACATTTTAGGGATAAAAGAAATTTGACGATAAATAAAAAAGCGGTATAACCGCTTTTATTTTGCTTGTTCAATTTGAGCTTGGCTGGCTTTTTTCTTTTTTATTAGGTCAATAATGAACCAAATAAGGACCGCAGTAAAGGAAACAGATTGGGCAATAGAGATTCTAATAACCATTAAGTTATCAGCTTCATTTTCTTTATTGATGACGTGGAGTATATTCACGATTGTGTTGTTCACAAAGTGATCACCCATGCCCATATAAAGATTACCAGTCATCTTACCCATCATAGCGAACTTAAAGCCCACTAAAGCGGATGTACCAATAAGCATTGCTGATTCTCCAATAAATCCACCAACGCTCTTATTACCATCAATAAAGCTTCTTAATGGAGCCATGATGTGCCATAAGCCAAATAAGAGTGAAGCAATAATACCAGCAATAACGAATTTATATTTATCACTAAGCATCTTTTGGAATAAGCCTCTGAAGACGCCTTCTTCCATTAAGACATTAATAATGTTACCGATAACGCAGATTAAGAAGAAGACACCAGTACGTTTAACTTCTTCACCCGCATCAACTGAATAAGCGGTGACATAAAGCTCCACTGCTTGTAAATTGTTAGAAGCGGCTAAGATAATGATTTCTACGCCATAGGCAATGATAAAGACAACAATGCCAAAGGCCAGACCTTTAAGAATATCTAAAAATGATTTGCCAGTTTTAAAACCAACATCACTAAACTTGTAGCGGAAAACAAATATCGCCACTACTAATAAGCCAATACCAATAAGTTTATGAATAAAGGCTTCACCAAAGAAAGTTTGATCCGTACGAATAACAAAGTATTCTAAGGCACGGAAAGCAAAACAAATCACATAGATAATTAATACCGCAAGGATGGTTTTTAGTTTTGTGTTTAATAATTTAGATTCGTTCATAATTTTTCCTCATAGCCTCACTATTTTATCAATTAATTATAACATGTCTAGTAAAACTATGTGTTTTATTCATCCGGTTTTCTATTCAAAAAAAGAGTTTCTTTTTGCTTTAAAAGTGTGTCCTAACATTGTAGTCTTTGATTCTACTTTAGATACGTTAATATATTGTTTTACTTCATTAATCGCACCTTTTGGTAACCATGGATTAAAATGGTTAAACACCACTTCAATTACTTTGTTCTTGAGAATATTTTGATTCTTAATGATGAAGCCTCTTATTGGAGAGGACATCTTAAATACCCAAATAGGTGTCACTAATATAATTCTTTCATATTGATTAATATCAGTATCTAAAGGTAATGTCTCCATTGGCCATTTATGCATAGCGAATCTACCACACCACCAGAAACCTAAATCACCTTCAGTTCTTTCTTTAGTAACTAATTCTTCAATATTACCCTTTTCTTTATTAGCGATTTCATAAGCAATCTTTTTAGTGAATTTCTTTCTAGAAAAATAGACAACTAGGGTCTTTGACTCTTTAGAGATGTCTTGATAATCATTTTCATCAAATTTAAAGAATTGTTGACTATATGAAACAAGAGCAACGTAACCCGTAATTAATTGTAAAACTCCTAATGTGAAATAAATAATATCTAAAGCGTTTAAAGGGAAGATAACGAATTGGATAACAATCCATAGCATTAAAGTAAAACCAAACACTGTTGATAAAACATAACCAATACGCTTATTCATAAGCATAAAGATAGAGGCGATAACATTAGAGACACCATTAACGATGATTAAGGCAATACCAGGGAAGACATAGTCTTGGAATAAGATATCCGCAAATGGTAAAACTTGGAAATACGGAATCAGTTCTTCCATGCGTAAGATACTACCATCTGGTTTAATTAACATAGCTATACCGCCAAATAAAGCCCCTATTCCTACAAATAAAGATATTGTTAAAACAAGAATTTTAAAAACTTTAAATCTCATAATTTCTCCTTCATCAATACATTTACTAAATCCACGATATAGCGATTTCTATCTTCTTTTTTAGTAAAGTCATAACCCAGGAAAGATTTTTCATTAATCGCCCTTAAAAACGCTGATTGCATAGTACTAACAATTGAATTAGCAACCAGTTCTCTTTTTAAAGGATCTTCAATACCATCACCAATTGTGTAGCATACAGCGCGAATGCATGTGTAAGTGTTTGTGTTTTCCCCGTAATGAGCGTAATCATTAAGAATTGAAATCTTACTAATAGACTCATTAGCGAATAAGAAATCGAAAACTTCACAAGCGGTTGTAATAACCTTTACCTTTGCTATTTCAAAAGGTGATAACCCTTTTTCTATTTCGTAAGTTGGTCTAAAAGATTTAATAACACCGGTAATGATGCTTTGAACACATTCCGTAATTAAATTGTCTTTATTTCCAAAATGATAATTTATTAAACCAACACTAACACCGCTTCTTGAAGTGATGTCTCTTATAGTTACTTTACTAACATCTCCACCATTCTCATTAATTAGTGAGATAGTGGTTTGAATAAGATCTTCCTTGCAGTTATTTGTATTCATACTCAAACATAATACTAAACAATGTTCAGTTTTGCAATCAATAAAAAGGACCAATCATCATTTTTGGTCCTAAATATTCTAAGTGCATAGATAAACTTGTGGTATATAGTTGAGCCACTTGTTTAGTTGCAGTTGAACAAATTAAAGTTGCATACGAAGCTTTCGTCGAAGAAAAGAAATAGTTCTTTTTAGAAAGAAAAAACGGAAGTTAAATCGCTTCCGTTTTATTATCCTTTTACCAGCCCATATCCATAAGCCAAGTATTTAATAATCTTTCTTTCTCTTTTTGCTCTAACTTATTGTTAGCGAATTTATATTCACCAGCAATTTGACCATCAACTATATAAAGGATTCTAGTGCATCTTGCCGCCACTTTAGCGTCGTGAGTGACCATCATGATTGTTGTGCCTTCATCATTTAATTTGCATAATTCATCCATGACTTCTTTAGAAGATTGTCTATTTAAAGCGCCTGTTGGTTCATCAGCAAATAAAATGTCTGGATTATTAATCATACTTCTAGCAATACACGCTCTTTGAAGTTGACCACCTGATACTTCATTAATATCATTATCGGCAATTTCTATAATGCCAAGCTTTCTCATTAACGTTTCCGCTCTTAATAGTTTTTCTTTACGGGAAATTGTTTCTTTTTTGCTTTCAATAGAAGGAAGCAAGATGTTGTCCAAGATGGATAAGTTTTTCATCATAAACATTTGTTGGAAGATGAATCCCATTTTATTAAGTCTTAATTCAGATAATTCGTTCTTACTCAATTTAGAAATATCTTTTCCATCAAAGATGACTTCACCAGAAGTGATCTTATCCATTCCAGAGATGCTATAAAGCAAAGTACTTTTACCACTTCCAGAAGGACCCATGATAGCGACCATTTCGCCTTTTTCGACTTTCAAATTAACATTTTTTAAAACGTTGTTTTGTCTTTTTTCAACGATGTATGTTTTACATAAATTTTTAGCTTCAATAATATTCATATTTGCTTCCTCCTATTATTCGATACTCGCAGTATCTGAACTCTTAATTGTCTTTGTAATGAGCGATGTGACAAAGGCTACTACTAATGTTGCCCCTAAAATGATTAATGGATAGATGACAAAGATACTAAATGGATTAATAGCAAATGTCATGTGCGCCATACCCATTGATTGGAAGATTGGCCCAATCGTTAGATACGTGAGTGGGATGGAAATGGCTCCGGCGAATATAACCGCGATTAAGGCGGCGATACCAAACCTTATCATATGGTAGAGGATAATTCTTCGATCCTTAAAGCCAACGGCCTTTAGAATCGCTATTTCATTCTTTTCATCGCTGATAAATGAGCGTTCCATAAGGACTACTACTAAGGTCACCACTACTAATGTAATAGCGAGGAGTAACTTTTGAACCGTTTCCATAGTTGGTACAACTCCGATGCAATCCGCTTGGAATTCTGCAGCGGTTTGGACTTCTATTCCATCATAATATTCCGCTATTTTTTTCTTACGTTGTTTAATTACATTATTAGATGGATGATCATCAAAATTGATTTGGAAAGCCATCCAGGAAGTACAGTATTTGAGACTTGTTGGAACACTTTCATGAATTCTAGCTACTTCACCAACTAAGTTCATGCTTTGGAAATAGGCTGTCACAGTTGCTTGAACTGGACCTGTTCCATAATCTACGGTGACGGTATCACCAATATGAGCATTAATCTTTTTTGAAATTGTTGGAGTAATAGCAATTTCATACATATTTTGCGGGGCAGTGCCTTTGGTAAATGAGTACATATCAATCGTGGTACCAATACCTTGTTGGAATGTAATTGAATACTCATTTTCATTACTCTTTACTTTAAAGATATATTGGGCGTCCACGAAGACGTGTCCTGGCATATCCATATCTTTTAAATCGTTTTCTACTTTAGCAATATATTCTTGGAGTTCTTCATTACCACCTTCGTGCATGAAAGACATTTGCTTATCTTGATTACTGAAATATAAGTCACTAGGGGCCGCAAATGAATCAACAAGATTATCACTTTTCATTGTGTTCACTGTGTTAGTGAGCACGAGCACAAAGGCTGTACAAAGGGCAAACACAGAGGCAACAGTAATATATTTCTTTTTATTACTAATAACATCATTGACCGCCATAAAGGTCACTGAATTTGTTTTGCTCTTAGAGAGTTTAAGTTTTGATTTCTTTTTAAATCTTTCACCAGTTTGACCTTTTCTAATCGCGTCTACTGGTGTGGCTTTTGAAACAGAACCGGTTGCCAAGTAGGCAAAGCCTAATATTAATAAGATAACTATCGCGGCGCCAAGAACATTTGGTAAGACTCCTAATCCACTACCTAACACCATAGTATTGGTAACACTCTTAAGTAACAAACTAGCAAATGGGAAGCTTAGTCCAAAACCAATTAGTGAGCCTAATACCGCCATGACCAAATATTTAGTGAGGTATAAACTCTTAATTTTAAAGTCTCTAATACCAATTGCTTTCATTACTCCAATCTCACGATATTCTTCAGTAATTGTAAAGGTGATAGTAAATCTTAAGATGACGAATGAGACGATAATTAAACAAACACTAAGGATTAAGGTGATAAAGGCTAGGATCATATTCATGATATAAGACATTTCAATCGTGGCTCTTGGTCTAGAAAACATTAAGGTCGTACAGTTATTTGATAAGCCGACATCCACTGCAGAAACATCATCTGTATCAATATAGGCAAATTCACCTATTTTACCTTCATTAACATCATTTCTTAAACTTTGATAATCTGTTTTGCTTAAGAAAAATCTAACGTTATTAAGCATGTCTGAACCAAACAATGCATCTTTAAGGATACCATCATAGGCTAAGCTAAGTTTTACAGTATCGCCTTTAAAAATGACTTTATCACCAGTTTTTAATTGGTTAGTGTGTGCAAATCTATAAGAACAATAGAAATGTCCTTCTGGCACAACTGTCGCCACTTTATCATCGCTATAAAAATAAGTAAGACCACTATCTTCTAAGCTTTGCACTAACAACGTGTTATCAAATACGGCCTCTTTATCATTCTCTCTTGCAACGTTTTCCTTACCACAGTAAATAACTTCATCAATACGATATGATTTGACTTCATCAATACTTGATAAGATTTCTTTAAAGCCATCTCCAGACTCTTCCGCTCCTTTTCTAGCGGCAATATAATCGCCTAAACCTGCTTGTTTAAAAAAGTAATTAGTGCCATTAGAAATAGTAATAACGTTATTAAGACCACTAGCGACAAACATAGACGCTAAAAGAATGAATATGAGCATGATGATATTCATTGTCTTTTTACGTTTTATATCTTTTTTTAATATTCTTAGAAACATAAATAATAACAGCTCCTTTCCTAGCTTCCGGGAGTATTGTAAAGGAACAATTATTAAATAATCATTAAATCGAAAACTAATTTATATTTTTAACACTTTTTAATAACGGTAACTATGTTAAATTCGTTATTTTCTATTTTTGCAAAAATGTCTCCACCCATCATATGCATGAGATTTTTACAAATATATAAGCCTAAACCACTACCATCTTTATTCTCTACGTTACTACCACGATAGAAAGAATCAAAGATATGAGGCAATTCTTCTTCATTAATGGATGATCCTGAATTAACGATATATATCAATTTATAATCTTCTTCTTCCTCAATATGGATTTTAACATATTGTCCATCACCATATTTAATCGCATTCTCTAAGATGTTTTGTAATACTTCTTCTAATCGATCTATATCACCTTTAACAAGGCAGTTTTCATATGGTTCTATTTCAAAAGCAGTATGAAGATGAGTGAATTTTTCTTTATATAATATTTCGATTTTATTAATCAAATTAGATAAATATAACTCACTATTATTGACAGTAAGATTAAGGAAGTCTTCTTTAGAAGCATTCACGATATCAGAAACATGCTTTTCGATTTCTTTAACATTTTTATCTATACCCTCTAATGCTTCTTTTCTTTTTTCAGGTGTTTCATAGATACCTTCTTTAAGCGCTTTAGAATAAAGCTTAATCGCACTTAATGGGGTTTTGATGTCATGAGAAATAGAAAGAATTAAAGTCTTTTTATCTTTTTGTAATTTAAGTTCATTCTTCTTATTTGTTTCTAAAGTTTCTCTAAGCATATCCATGCCCCAAACAAACTTACCAAAGTTCTTATTCTTTTCTTCTTTAATTGGGTTAGTAAGATTACCTTTAGCAAGTTCAGCGGAATAATTGCTTAATTTATTAAATGGTTTTAAAACCTTTAAATCGACATAGACTAATACCCCTAAAGTTAAAAGGAATGTCATAGTTAAACCAACATTCATCATTATAATAGCGGTTAAATCATTATTCTCCACTTTATATTCTATAGAATATAATTTACCATTCACATTAATGACAGCATAATCATTATTTGTTTTATATGTATCATCATAATGAACGATTTTTATGACACTTTTATAATCGTCAGCATTAACTGTTTCTCCGGCTTTCAATGCCATTTCAATACGGTTAATATCAACGCGATATTGACGATCTTCTCCTGTTGGTTTACTAACAAAATAAACGATATTGAAAGCAGCAATTAAAATTGCTTCTAAGATTAAAAAGATAATAGAGTTTCTTCTAAATTTACTCATAGCGGTAACCATTTCCCCAAACAGTAATGATATGTTTAGGATTCTTTGGATCTGCTTCTATCTTTTCTCTTAACCATTTAATGTGAACAGTTAATGTTTGTATTTCAGATTCACTATCACTGCCCCAAATGTTGTTAAAAAGATATTCTTTCTTTAAAGTTGTGCCTTTATTCTCAATTAATAACTTTAATAATTCGAATTCTTTATCAGTAACAGGGATCAGTTGATTATTTACGGACAAGGTATTATTAACGGTATTTAAAATAAGATTGCCTTCATGAATTTCTTCAATAGCGTATTTTCTTTTAAAAACACCTTTGATTTTAGCAAGTAAGATATCAATATCATATGGCTTTTCGACATAATCATCTGCGCCTAAATATAAGCCCGCTAATTTGTCTTCTTTGTCGGATTTAGCGCTGGCAATAATGATATAGGCATTAGAAGTTTCTCTAATTTTAGAACAAACTGCTAAACCATCAATTCCTGGAAGCATAATATCCAAAACAAAAATCTTAGCCCCGTATTTTTCAAATAATTCTAGAGCTTTTTCTCCACTAGTGGCAAGACACACAGAATACTTTTCTTTTCTTAGGAAATCGCATAGTAGATTGCCAATTTCTATATTATCTTCAACGATGATGATATCTGCCATACACAATTAACTCTCTTATATATTTTACATAGAATAAAAAAAGACCGACATATTTATTCACATCAGTCCTAAATATTTAAGATGGGCCACATGTGACCAATTATGCCCTAAAGCATTCAATAAAAATAACTTCTAGTCATTAAATATTTCAGATTTCTTAACGTAACATTCTTCGCCTAGGGTATAACATGGTAGCACCATACCCACTGATAAATCTACATAGGTAAAATAACTCACTCTTATTTTAAGAGTATTTGTGCAACCAGAGTCGCTTGTATATTGCACTTCCATGTAATAGTGGCGACCTGCTTTTCCCGCCCAAGTGCTATATAATTCCACAATCGTGCACGTATCTCTTCGACCGAATAAACAAGTTCTGAAACCGATTATCCCTCTAATGAGTGTATAAACACCGGTTCCAAGAACAAAAAGCGCAAGAGGGAATATGATGATTTGCATAAAAATGGTTTTAGGGGATTCGCTTCCACTATAGCCTTTTGTAAGACTAAAAAACCATATTCCTAACGCAAATAAGAGTAAGGAAAGAATTATAATGATAACGCCAAAGGTAATGCTTCCTTGTGTCTTTTTCATTTCATCTCATTTATTATCTATTTTTATTTGATTTTTACAATATTTTTTATATTATGATTTTAAAAAATACGCTTAAATCATAAAAAGAAAACAGTACCGATTTACATCGATACTGTAACTAACGGATGGTGCCCCCTGGCGGAATCGGACCACCGATTCATCCTTACCATGGATGCGTAATACCATTTTACTAAGGGGGCAGCATTAATAATTATACATAAATGCTTATCTATATCAATATAAAAATAAATACGTTTTTTGTTAGGGGATATTAAATATCCTCTTCTAGTTTACGGGCTTCTTTTTGTCGCATTGAAAATGTGATAGAGCGAAGAATAAACCACGTTGAAGCGCCGAAATTGAGAACCATATTAACCGCTTGAAAATTATCAATGATTTCTCTCATTGGAAGATCATCTAAGAAATATAAACGAGCAAGAATTAAAACAAAGAACATTAAGGATGTTCCCCCAATGAAACCAACGATAATTCTTTGATAAATATCAAAGTAAGAGACTCCTCTATTATTGTTCATTAGATTTCTTCTCCATATAAGTCATAGACATAACTTTCGGTTATTCTTACTTTAGTAATGTCTCCTTCTTTAAGCTCTCTTGAGGAACGGAAAAGGATTTTACCATCCACATCATCAGGAGCGTTAAAGTAGCTTCTAAGTAAATAATAGCCGTTTTCTTGACCGACCACTATGCCTTTCATCACTTCACCAATATGCTTTTTATTTAAGTCATAGGAGATCTTTTGTTGTAAGGACATTAGTTCATCTAAACGCTTCTGTTTAGTGGATTCTCTAACTTGATGTGGATAGTCATAAGACTTAGTGCCTTCTTCTCTTGAATAAGTGAAAGCGCCTAAATGATCAAACTTCACATCTTTAACAAAGTTAATTAAGTTATCAAACTCTTTCTTTGTTTCACCTGGGAAGCCCACCATGACAGTGGTTCTTAAAATAGCGTTAGGAATTTTAGTTTTAATTTTATTAAATAAGTTAGTGAGATAAGCCTTATCACCACGTCTATTCATGGCTTTAAGAATCTTATCTTCACTATGTTGGATTGGAATATCAAAATATGGTGTTAATCTTTCTTCTTTGGCAATTAAGTCGATTAACTCATCTGTAATTTCATCTGGATAGAGGTATAGTAAGCGAATAAAGGCGAGCTCTTTGATTTCTAAAAGACCTTTGAGTAAATCCACGATTGTCTTCTTTTCCTTTAAATCTAGGCCGTATCTAGTGGTGTCTTGTTCTAAAACGATTAATTCTTTATAGCCTTCACTAGCGAGCTCTCTTGCTTCTTTAATAGTGTCTTCGTATGGTCTAGAAACATATGGACCACGAATTAATGGGATTGCACAGTATGTACAACAGTTAGAACAACCTTCACCAATTTTAAGATAAGCACTGTAAGAGCCAGTGGACACTAAACGATAATTATCGTTAAGTCCTTCAAAATTCGTGATATCACTATCGAGTGTCGCTAATAAACGATTGAAGTTTTTATATTCTCTAATTGGAATCCATAAGTCCACTTCTGGAATCTCTTTAGCTAGTTCATCTTTATAACGGTTGACTAAACAACCAGTCACCACGACTTTTTGCTTTTTGTTGATGTTATCAAGAATTGTATCAATTGATTCTTTTTTGCTAGATTCAATAAAACCACAGGTGTTAATGATTAAAATATCCGCTTCATCTTTGTTATTAATGATTTCATAGTGGTTCTTTAAAAGAAGACCGAGGATATTCTCACTATCAACAAGGTTTTTCGCGCAGCCTAAAGAGATTAATGCAACTTTCTTCATTATTCACTCCTTAAAGCGATAACTGGATCTTGTCTAGAAGCGTGCATGGATGGAATTAAACCAGATAAGACGCTTAATAAGACACTTAAACCAAGCATGATACCGATAATTGGGAGATTTAATACCGCGATAGCGGGTACTCCAAACGGTTTCACAACTAAATTGATAATAATACAAGCAATGCCAGTAATGGCTAAACCAATGACACCAGAGAAGAAACCTGTGACGAGGTTTTCGGCGATGAATAGACGTGAAACGTCTTTCTTTCGTCCACCTAAAGAACGGATGACACCAATTTCCTTCACTCTTTCCATGACGGAGATATAAGTAATAACTGCGATCATGAAGGAAGAAACCACTAAGGAAAGCGAGGTGAAAATAACTAACGCTGTCGTCACGATTGTAATCATTGTATCAATGACGTTAATGATTAAAGAAATTGTGTCAGTATAGGTTAATTCATCGCGGTCCACTGGTCTTAGTATCTTTTCTTGAGCAGTACCATCATAAAGAGTGATACTTACATCCTTATTCCACTCGTCTAAATATTTGTTCACTTTATCTTTGGTCTTAAAGTCAACTGGATAGATAGACATCTTGTCAGGAAGTTTTTCATATGAATAGGTGGTCGTACCTTCACTCTCATTAACGTTCTCGACGATTTTAAGACCGCATAAAGAACGGAAATGCACAGCATTTTCTGTGGAATAATCACGACCAGTAATATTTCCTAATAATGATGAGAATGATGAATTGAGGTCACCGTTTAGACAAGATGCATAACCGAATGAACCGTGTTGTGGATTAGATTCATCGCTCCAATCAGTGAAGGCGAATGTTACGTAAGCGTTATATAATGAGCCCGCTTTTGCAGGATTTTCTATATGCGCGGCAAAGCCACGATTTGGATCCCTGATAATTTGTGAATTGTAAGCATCTTTCATGTACTTATCTTGGAACTCTTTGGTGAAATAAACACCACGAGATAAAGAGCCAAACGAAACACCTTCTTTTGGTCTTAAAATACCCGCGATAGTAATATCGGTACCATTGCCCCATTCTTCTTTAGTTGTCGCAGAGTATTGATAGCCAGTGACTGATTCAGTTTGGTCTTTCACTTCTTTATTCACTGTGAACGGATTGGTGAGATTAACTGTCGCGGTTGTATCACCAGTGATACGGACTAAAGAAAGCTCTGAAGCATCAACAGCGGATGGATCAGTGAGTATCTTTCTTAATTGATCTTGCGATAAACAAATGAAATTACCGGTTGTTGGATCTGGATCAGTTGCAGGATCCGCCATCATGTCATTCCAATCAAAATCGTTTAGAGAAGACATACCAGCAATAATGCTGAAGATATCTAATGTGTCTTTAAGTTTGAACATATAGACCGATTCACTCACGAATGGGCTAATAGTAATATGTGTGCCTGTATAGATAACAGCGTTAATCATAGAGGAGGAATTACCTTGGCTATACATGAATGAATAGAATTCATCGTTAGCGTCACTCTTTAAAACGACGTTATAGTCTTTATATTGACGCACTGGGATATCGTCATAGTGATAAATTGTGTCATGAGGATAGTATTTGAGTTTCTTTCCAAGAAGTTCTTCATAACTGAATGATGTAGCGTATGGGAATTTAGCGTCTAGTTCTTCATCGCTCATGGTATTCTCTGGGTCATATTTTTGAATAGCTTTTTGAGCGATATTCATGACCTCTTCTTCTTGATAGTAACCAAGTTGAGCGAACACTAAGTCAGTTAATGTGGTATCAGATTCCACGACTAACATGATTTCATTTTCACTCTTTGGGAAATGGGAATTACCTAAAAGGTCATATTGATCAAGAATGTATTCTTCATCTCCTGGAAGAAGCTTCATAAAGTCGGTAAATAAATCGACATAGTTAGCGTATTGTGAGAAGCCTCTTACAGTTTTAAGTTCAGCAATATAACGTTGCGTTAAACCATTTAATGAGATAGTCATTCTATCTTCTTTATCGCTTGGCTTCCAATCAGTGAAGATGTTATTTGTGGGGTCAATACCATAGCTAAAAGATGTCGCTGAGACATATTCGCTTGGAATTTCTCTAACAAACTGCACTAGGTCATCGTTAATGGTGTTTGTTTTGACCGCAGTTAAATCGCTATAACGGTCCATTAAGTAGTCAATCATGGAATTAAGACCAACACGAGTTGTGGTATCAAATTCGGCGATCTTGGTGTCTGTATCAGCGTATAAGCCAGTCATCAAAGATGAATAGTCCACTGTTTCTTCTTGAATTTGAAGTGGATAGCTAGAAAGCATATCGTCTTGCATATTATCGATGTATTGACGGACGCCTGTAGAAGCGGCAAGAACTGTTGAAACACCAAAGATACCAATACTACCCGCAATAGCGACGAGTACTGTTCGTTTACTCTTAGAGAATAAGTTAGCAATTGATAAAGCAGTGGCGGTTAAGAAGCTCATTGAGCTCTTTTTCTTTTTACCTTTTGAGGTGATTTCATCATCTGGGTATTTCGCTAAAACACCACACTTTGGGCATCTTGAGAATTGTTTATATACAATCGCCCCACATTTTGGGCAGCGATAAGCAGTTTGTGTTTCTTTATCAACACCATTGAATGGGTTGGAGTCACCAGTAATGACACCATCAAACATATTGACGATACGTGTAGCGTAACGTTCCGCTAAATCTGGGTTATGAGTAACCATAATGACTAAACGGTTTTTAGCGACTTCTTTAAGGAGGTCCATGATTTGGACACTTGTTTCACTATCTAAAGCACCGGTTGGTTCATCGGCTAATAAGATTTCAGGATTGTTAACAAGAGCACGGGCAATAGCCACTCTTTGCATTTGACCACCAGAGAGTTGGTTTGGTTTTTTCTTTTCCATGCCTTTAAGACCAACTTTAGCTAAAGCTTGATACGCTCTTTCTTTTCTTTCTTTTTTGCTGACACCAGCGATTGTTAAAGCCAGTTCAACGTTTTTAGAAATGGTTTGGTGACCGATTAAGTTATAGGCTTGGAAAACAAAGCCGATTGAATGGTTACGATATGTATCCCAATCACGGTCAGTATAGTTCTTGGTGGACTTGTCTTTGATGATGAGATCACCATCACTATAGCGGTCTAAACCACCGATGATATTTAAGAGTGTTGTTTTACCACATCCAGAAGGGCCTAAGATTGCCACGAATTCGTTGCGGCGAAAAGAAACAGTTACACCACGAAGGGCCTTAACTGGATCTTGATCTTTCATGATGTAATTCTTTTTAATATTTACTAATTTAAGCATGGTCTTTTTACCTTATGAGTGCATGATATATAAAAATAAAGTGCCTGTCAATAAAGTTGCACTTTATATTTTTATCTTTGAAACGATATCTTCAATTTTTAGAGATGATCAGCGATTGTCCAAGTATCGTCTTCTTCTTCTAAGATGTTGTTTTTAAGTGGATATTCTCTTAAAGTGCCCGCTTCTAAACCCACATTGTAAACGATTTTATTGAGTAGCATACGAGCGTGAAGAATGACAATCAGGAAGACGATTAACATGTAAAGAGTAATCGCATAGAAGGTTAAAGCGGCATAGAGGAAAATGATGTAGTAGGCAAACGCTTGCCTTAAGACGAAATAAAGGACTAAGAAGACACAGCCAATACCTAAGGCGATAAGAGCGCCTAATGGATATGGGCGAGAAATTTTTTGATAGAGTCTTTCGCCTCTTTTAACAGTGTGATAGGAACTATCTAATCTTTCTTTATCTCTTTCAAAAGTTAAACCAACTTTACCATTTGGTAATTCTTCTTTATCTTCCGCGAGAGTCCAGCCAAAAGAAGCATAGAAATCTATGGTCTTGTCAACTTTCTTGGCTTTAACTTTGACGTACTTACTTTCCATACTTAGCTTTCAATTGTTTAATTTTATCTTCAGCTTCTTTTACTATTGTATCTTCATTTTGAAGATATTTCATCAACTGTCTACTGCGATAGTAAAATAGCAATGTATCAGCGAGTAATAAAACCATCGATGGAATGAGGAAAAAGAAGAGGTTCTTTTTAGCGTCAAAAGTTTCTTTCATCGTTAAAAAGAGGATTAAAAAGACCGTCATGATGATAAAGGCAATAGAGACAGGAACCGCTAAAACCCAGAAAGGTAATAGATGCGGAGAAGTCTCTTTTTCAATCTCCACCATTTCTTGATAATAAGGAACGTTTTCGTCTCTTTCAAATGTCAAAATTGAAGGGGCATTTTCCTTTTTTTCTTCATTAATTAATTTCCAATCAAATAAACCCATCAAATATACTGAACGGGTCACACTAAATGAATTAACTTTTCTTGTACATTTTTCCATATATTTTATTGTATTATTTTTTCTATTATTTTAGCAACTTTATTATATAAAAATTTCCAAATATAACATTTTTTTGAAATTTATTTTGTATGTAACATTTTCTTATGTTACACTTGCAACGGATATAAGGAGGTCATTCATATGATTTCTCGCAAACATAGCACAAAGGATTACATCACAATTTCGCTATACTATCTCATGTCGAAATATGATTACGAATCAATCAGTGTAACCGATATTTGTTCTAAAGCTCGCGTATCTAGAATGTCTTTCTATCGTTACTTCAATAATAAAGAAGACATCTTTATCAATTACTGTGACGAAAGATTTGAAGACTTCTTCCAGATCATCAACGAAAAGCACATTGACGACATTTATACATTCTTATTAGAAGTATTTAATTATATGAAGAAATATGCTCGTCAGGTGACTATCTTAAAAAGAGCAAGAAAAGAAAATTTACTTGTTGAAAAGTTCACTGATTATGGCGCTTATTTAGCCAATCACATGGCTCTAACAACTGAAAATAATCTCATTAATAATAGAATTGTTGCTGCCTTTTTAGCGGGTGGTATCGCTAACGTCTTATTGCTCTGGTTTGAGCTCGGTTTGGATCTTCCACCACAAGAAATGGCAAAAATGGCTTATAGCATTTTCTCCACATTAAACGTGGAACATGCTATGCATAAAGACAAATAATTAGTCGCTCATACACCATAAAAATAAAATTTCAAAGAGAAAAAAACATAAAACTAGACAGTGTCTAAATTTGTGTTTTTTTTCATTTTAAATCGCTCTCAATATTATTAATATTAATGCACCTGCTACAAAGCGGGAGACCGCTGATAAATAGCTAATTATAGGCAGCACATGGGGAAAACTGCTTTTAACTATACGAAAGAAGAATAAGGAGAGATTTTTATGCTCAAAATTAAAAAGAGAGATGGTACTATTGAAGAATTCGATATTACCAAGATTGAAAATGCCATCGAAAAAGCTTTTATGGCAGAACATAAGTTCTACAATCACGATATTATTGAAATGCTCGCATTACGTGTAACCAGCGATTTTAACCGTAAAGTCGTCAACGAAACCATTGGTATCGAAGACGTCCAAGACTCTGTTGAAATCGTCTTAATTCAAGCCGGTTACGTGGATGTCGCGCGTTCCTATATTATTTATCGTAAACAACACCAAAACTTACGTGACATTAAAGAAACAAATCTTAACTACAAAAACGTTGTTGATAACTATTTAAAGATTAACGACTGGCGTGTTAAAGAAAATAGTACTGTCACATATTCCGTTGGTGGTTTGATTTTATCAAACAGCGGCGCTGTTACCGCTAATTACTGGTTAAGTGAAGTCTATGACGATGAAATTGGTAACGCTCATAGAAACGCTGAAATTCACATCCACGACTTATCCATGCTCACAGGTTACTGTGCTGGTTGGTCATTAAAACAATTAATTCAAGAAGGTTTAGGCGGTGTTCCTGGTAAGATTACCTCTTCTCCAGCTAACCACTTAAGCACTCTTTGTAACCAAATGGTTAACTTCTTAGGCATTATGCAAAACGAATGGGCTGGCGCTCAAGCTTTCTCATCCTTTGATACATATTTAGCGCCTTTCGTTAAAGTTGATCACTTAACATATAAAGAAGTTAAACAATGCATTCAATCATTCATCTATGGTGTTAATACACCATCCCGTTGGGGTACACAAGCTCCATTCA
>JAEEGK010004498.1_pt1 | contig 34122 bp, 22 predicted proteins | sample 8958771 | NCBI WGS metagenome assembly JAEEGK01 (sample SAMN16246547, study PRJNA631951) | gut metagenome | biome: gut microbiome; feature: rumen; material: SC-attached | host: Bos | place: Iran: Karaj | collected 2018-10 | reverse complement strand
CCTATTATTTGCTCCCTGAATCCCTTTTTTTTGTTTTCAATGCGATTGTTTTTCATCGCTATTTTATCAAAATTACGGACAAACAATGAAGGGGCGTTTCAACCTGTCCTTTCGGAGGAAAAAACTTGTTGAGCAATCGTTTGAACAAACTAGTGCAAAAAAATGACAGGTTCTTGCATTGCGCATTGCACACTTTTTACTATCTTTGCGCTCAGAAACAATCATCAACCTAATATGAAAAAAAACATCTTTTTGGCACTATTGGCTATGGCTACAACTTCTATCGCAGCACAAGACTGGGACTTCAAAGAAGTGGAATATACCCCGAAAGAAACTACCTTTACCTTGTTCGCTCCCTCCAACTATGCTAGTGTGGGTGTTGAGGTTTACAGTCACGGGAAGAAGACAGAGCTTGAAATACCCCGTTACAAAGCCCTGAAACGGGTAGGGGAGAACTTGTGGCAATGTAAGATTAAAGGTGACTTGAAGGGAAAATACTATGCCTTCTATGTCTCTGACAAACTGAAGAAAGGATTATATACCTACCTCACTCTCGGAATGGCGAAATACACTAATCACTTCGGTCCCACACCAGGAGTGTTTGCCAAGGCTGTCGGCGTGAATGGTATGCGGGGTGCCATCGTGGATATGAAAGAATCTAATCCCATGGGATGGGAGAAAGACCAACGACCTCCGCTGAAATCACCTGCCGATCTTATTATATATGAGATGCACCATAGGGATTTCTCCATTGATGAGTCGTCCGGCATTGAACACAAGGGAAAGTTCCTGGCTCTTACTGAACCGAAGGCTATCCGTCATCTGAAGGAACTGGGTGTTAATGCCGTGCATATCTTGCCTTCGTTTGATTTCGGCTCTGTGGATGAGACGAAACTGGACAAGCCTCAGTACAATTGGGGCTATGATCCGGTGAACTACAACGTGCCCGAGGGAAGTTACTCAACAGACCCCAAAGACCCACTCTGCCGTATCCGTGAGTTCAAGCAGATGGTGTTGGCTCTTCATCAGGCGGGCATACGTGTCATTCTTGATGTTGTCTATAACCATACCTTCAATATTGAAGGGAGTAATTTCCAACGCACTTATCCCGACTATTATTTCCGAAAGACAGAAAAGGGTACTCAACCACGTCGCTCTGAATTTCAGACACTCGACCGCAAGATAAAGAACCAGGATGATGGAGTCTACTCCAACGGCTCCGGCTGCGGCAACGAGACGGCATCTGAGCAGCCCATGATGCGCCGCTTCATGATAGAGTCGGTGAAATACTGGATTAACGAATATCATATCGATGGCTTCCGCTTCGACCTGATGGGATGCCACGATATTGAAACGATGAACGCCATCCGAAAGGCCGTGGATGAGATTGACCCCACCATATTTATATATGGCGAGGGATGGAGCGCCGGACAGTGTGCCTATCCACAGGAAAAGCTGGGAGTGAAGGCCAACACTGCGCTGATGCCGCGCATCGCCGCTTTCTCAGATGAAATACGCGACGGGCTGCGCGGTCCGTTCTCCGACGACACCAAGGGCGCCTTCCTGGCAGGCCTGCAGGGCGAGGAGGAGAGCATCAAGTTCGGCATTGCCGGTTGCATTGACCATCCGCAGGTGGACATGCAGAAGGTGAACTACTCGAAAAAGGCATGGGCCACGGAACCCACGCAGATGATCAGCTACGTGAGTTGTCACGACGATATGTGTCTGGTGGACCGTCTGAAGGCCAGCATTCCCGGCATCAAGATGGACGAACTGATTCGTTTGGACCTCTTGGCACAGACTGCTGTATTCACTTCGCAGGGTGTTCCCTTCATGCTTAGCGGCGAGGAAATGCTGCGCGACAAGAAAGGCGTGCACAACAGCTTTGAGTCGCCCGACAGCATTAACCACCTTGACTGGGACAACCTGAAGAAATATCCGCAGGTGTTCCAATATTACAAGAACCTTATCCAGCTGCGCAAGAACCATCCGGCCTTCCGTTTGGGCAGTGCCAGTCTGGTGAGAAAACACTTGGTATTCGGCAAGTCTGGTGGTCCTTTGGTGTTCTGTCTGAAAGACCATGCCGGTGGCGACCGCTGGAAAGACATCTACGTGATACTGAATGCCAGCCGCGAGCAGCAGACCGTAGACCTGCCGATGGACAGCTACGAGACCGTATGCGACGACGGGCGCATCTGCGAGACAGGTATCCGCCACTTCACAGCCGACCGCGTGACGGTGGCTCCACAATCCGCATTAATCTTACACAATTGAGAATATGAAAAAGAGTATTTCCGTTATTGTTTTGTTATCAGTAACACTTGTTATGAATGCTGCCGTCAATATCTCACGCATAGACCCCACCGACTGGTATGTGGGACTGAAGAATCCGCAGTTGCAGCTGATGGTCTATGGACAGAATGTGCGCGACGCAGAAGTGAGTGTGGATTATCCCAATGTGCGGATAGACAGTATTGCACGGCTCGATAGTCCCAACTATCTGCTGGTCTATCTGAATCTCAGTGGGGCACAGCCGGGTGAGATGACCTTGAAGATTGGTAAGCAGAAGGTGAAATACCTGTTGAAGCAGCGCGAGATGAGCGGCGACAAGCGCATGGGCTTCACCAATGCCGACGTGCTTTACATGCTGATGCCCGACCGTTTTGCCAGCAGCGGGAAATACACCGCGGCAAAGGCTGCCAAGCAGCTGGGCAAGACGATGAACAAATATGTGGTTGACAGAAAGCAGCCGTCGCTGCGCCATGGAGGCGACCTGGAAGGCATCCGCCAGCATCTGGACTATTTCAACGAACTCGGCGTCACCGCTCTCTGGTTCACGCCCGTGCTGGAGAACAACAGTCCCGACAACGAAGCGGGCTACAGCACCTATCACGGCTATGCCACGACCGACTACTATCGTGTTGACCCGCGCTTCGGCACCAACGCGGAATACCGTCAGTTGGCCGATGAGGCACATGCCAAAGGCCTGAAAATCGTGATGGACATGATTTTCAACCACTGCGGTTTCGAGCATCCCTGGGTGAAGGACCGTCCTTCGAAAGACTGGTTCAATCTTTACGAATGGCTTGAGGGCAAGGATAAGGCCAATTTCAACAGTGATCCGCGAGGAACGAATTTCCAGCAGACCAGCTACAAACTGACGCCCGTGAAAGACCCCTACGCTTCGGAAGTAGACCTGAAGGAGACGGTCGACGGATGGTTCGTGCCCACCATGCCCGACCTGAACCAGCGCAATCCTCATGTGATGACCTATCTCATCCAGAATTCCATCTGGTGGATTGAGACCGTGGGCATCGACGGCATCCGCATGGATACCTATCCCTACGCCGATGCAAAAGGCATGGCCCGTTGGATGAAAACCCTCGACGACGAGTATCCCAACTTCAACGTGGTGGGCGAGACCTGGGTAACCGAGCCTGCTTATACCGCTGCATGGCAGAAGGATTCGAAACTGTCGAAGGAAAACTCGTACCTGAAGACGGTCATGGACTTCTCTTTCTTCGACAAGCTTTCGCAGGCCAAGAACGAGGAGACCGACCCATGGTGGAACGGACTGAACCGCCTCTACAACAGCTTTGTTTATGATTATCTGTACGAGAATCCCAACAACGTGATGGCCTTCATCGACAATCACGACACCGACCGCTTCCTCGGCAACGGAAAAGACACGCTGGCGCTGAAGCAGGCACTGGCCCTTTTGCTCACCGTGAAGCGTATCCCTCAACTTTATTATGGTACGGAAATCCTGATGAACGGTACGAAGGAAGTGACCGACGGCAATGTGCGCAAGGACTTCCCCGGCGGATTCCCCGGCGACAAGAAAAATTGCTTTACTGCCGAAGGACGAACGAAGGCCGAGAACGATATGTTCAACTGGCTTTCAAACATCCTGCACTGGCGCAATGGTAACGAGACCATTATCCGCGGCATGCAGAAGCAGTTCATTCCCTATAACGGTATCTACGTGGTGGCCCGCAGCTGGCATCGCAACAATGTGGTAACCATTCTGAACGGCACCAGCAAGTCCGCCACGCTGGAGATAGCCCGATATGCCGAACTCATAGAGAACCAGACCGAGGCAACCGACATCACCACGGGGCGTACGGTCAGTCTGAAGAAAGACATCAAGCTGCGCCCGCGTCAGACAATGATTCTGGAATTTTAGAAAAAAGAGGAGAGAGGAAAGAGGAGAGAGAAGTGATAAGTGATAAGTGAGGATAAAATTAAATAAGTTTTATTTGGTTTTGTCCTCACTTAATTGTAACTTTGCTGAGTAAACTCAGCGAAATTACGCACGCTCGACAAAAAAAAGAAAAAATTTTCTTTGTTTTGTTCTCACTTAATTGTAACTTTGCTGAGTAAACTCAGCGAAATTACGTACGCTCGACAAAAAAAGAAAAAATTTTCTTTGTTTTGTTCTCACTTAATTGTAACTTTGTGCGCGAAAACATGAGCAGAGACTCAGCACACAATCACAGAGGATTATGAAATTAGGTTTTGACAACGACAAGTATCTCCGCATCCAGTCGGAGCACATCAAGGAAAGAATTGCACAATTCGGTGACAAACTCTATCTCGAGTTTGGCGGAAAACTCTACGACGATTATCATGCCAGCCGCGTGCTGCCGGGTTTCCATCCTGACAGCAAGCTTCGCATGCTGATGCAGCTCAAGGACGATGCCGAGATTATCATCGTGATTAGTGCCGAGGATATCGAGCGCAACAAGGTGCGCGGCGACCTGGGCATCACCTACGACAAAGACGTGCTGCGCCTGCGCGATGTGTTCAGCGAGCGCGGACTCTATGTCAGCAGCGTGGTCATCACCCATTTCAATGGTCAGGCGTCGGCCGTTTCGTTCCGCGAAAGGCTTGAGCGGCTCGGCGAGGTAAAGGTTTACTACCACTATCTCATCGAGGGTTATCCCACCAATGTAGAGCTTATCGACTCGGAAGAAGGATTCGGCAAGAACGACTACGTGGAGACAACGCGTCCGCTCGTAGTTGTCACGGCACCCGGCCCAGGAAGCGGAAAGATGGCGGTGTGCCTGTCGCAGCTCTACAACGAGAACCGCCGCGGCATCAAGGCCGGCTACGCCAAGTTCGAGACGTTTCCCATCTGGAACATTCCACTGAAGCATCCCGTCAACGTGGCTTACGAGGCTGCAACTGCCGACCTGAACGATGTGAACATGATCGACCATTTCCATCTGGAGGCCTACGGCAAGACTACCGTCAACTATAACCGCGACATCGAGATATTCCCCGTGCTGAACGCCATCTTCGAAGGCATCTACGGAGAGAGTCCCTACAAGTCGCCCACCGATATGGGCGTCAACATGGTGGGCTTCTGTATTTCCGACGATGAAGTGTGCTGTGAGGCATCCAAGCAGGAAATCATACGCCGCTACTACACCGCCTTGAGTAATATGACCGAGGGGCGTAACAACGACCACGAGGTGAACAAGCTGGTGCTGCTGATGAAGCAGATGAAACTCACTACGGCCGACCGCCGCTGCACGGTGGCCGCCTACGAGCGCAAACTCCGTTCGGGTACGCCTTCGGCAGCTATCGAACTGGCCGACGGCACCATCATCACGGCAGAAACCAGTTCGCTGCTGGGTCCCAGTGCCGCCCTGCTGCTTAATGCAACCAAGCATCTGGCAGGTGTCGACCACGACCTGAAGCTTATCCCGCAGGAAATGATAGTGCCCATCCAGCGCATGAAGACCTCGATGCTGCACGGCAACAATCCCCGTCTGCACACCGACGAGGTGCTGGTGGCGCTGGCCGTACTCAGTCAGACCGACGATAACTGCCGTCGTGCGCTGGAGAGCCTGCCGCTGCTGGACGGCTGTCAGGTGCATGCCACCGTTATCCTGAGCGAGGTCGACCGCAAAATCTTCAAGAAATTAGGTTGTGGTCTCACTTTCGACCCGGTGAAGAAATAAAGACCCACCCCCGCCCTCCCTATAGGGAGGGAGCGAATAGTTATAAGCGATACGCAAATGCCGTCAGGTGTTCTGCGGTCGCACCGCAGAAAAAAGAAGTGCCGCTTCCTGAACTAGGAGGCGGCACTTCTTTATATTTTTAAATTCTGATTACGAGAATCTGAGAATCTGTCCGGGACGGATGCGCATCGACTTGCCGATGTGGTTGATCTTGCAAAGCTCTTCCACGCTGAGGCCGCGGCTGCGGGCGATAGAGTAGAGGGTCTCGCCCTTCGATACCTTGTGGTAGCGGGCATCCTTCTTCGACTCTTTTGCACTCTTCTTCTGATCCTTCTTCTGGGCCTGCTGTTGCTGCTGAGCCAACTGAGCCTGCTGGCGGCGGATGGCTGCCGGACTCTGGGTGCTTCTCACGTCAGCCGCAGTATAGCTGTCCTGCTTACGGCCAGTAGTGCTGTTCACAGCAATTCCTTCACGCTCGTAGCGGTTGGCGCGGAACATGTAGTAGTTGCCGGTCACGTCCTGGTTGCGGAAGTCGAACATCAGTGCCGGGTTCAGGGCCACACCGCAGAGACGGGTCTCGAAGTGCAGGTGAGAACCGGTTGAACGACCTGTGTTGCCGCCCAGACCGATGGGGTCGCCGGCGCGCACATGCTGGTCTTCACGAACCAAGTGCTTTGACATGTGACCATAGATAGTCTCCAGTCCGTTGTTGTGGCGGATAACCACGTAGTTACCATAGCCATTGCCCTCATAGTTAACTACTCGGATCTTTCCGTCGAAGGCGGCACGGATGGTATCACCGATGTACACCTTGATGTCAAGTCCCTTGTGCATGCGTCCCCAACGACGGCCAAACTGGCTGGTGATGACGCGACTTGAAGTTGGCATGGCGAATCCGCGAAGGTCGATACGGAAAGAATCGGGCAACTGGGTGGCACGATGGGCATACTTGTTACTCCATTCGTTGTATAATTGTGCGCTGGGCGAACCATACTGTTCGCGCTCAATAATACTGCGAAGGACCAGCGTGTCGACTGCCTTCATTTTTCTGTCAACGGGAGCCAAGCGGGCCAACTTGTCCTGTCCCATTGCGGGAATAGTACTTAGCGCCAATAACGACGCCACTGCGATTGATTTAAATATGTTTTTTTTCTGCATAATTTCTTGTCAAAAAGGCGGTTTCAGCGAAAAAACTGCTGATGTCAAACCGAATAAATATTCGAGTGAATGCGCCTAAAATTCGTATTCGGTTGCAAAGATAACGCTTTTTTCCGAAGAATGGTGCCCTCTTTACACTTTTTATTGATACTTTAACACTCTATTGTTTGCGTTAACAGTCTGTCAATGCCACATTTCCGCCTTCCATGCTGAAGAAAATCATCTGCCCAATGGAACCATTCCTTCCGTCACAGAAAGCCTCATTGTCGTGCTTCAAAAGAAGGGCTATATGCTTTCCAAATCTTATGATGTTCTTTTCCTTCGTCATTAATTCAATATAACATTGTCATAGAAATCAGCATATTTCTTATTATGAAGGTCTGTACCATCAAAACTGTACCAACCCTTTTCCTTCATCAATAATATAGCCCTTTGTTTGGTTTCTTGGAACAATAGAGAATATTCGGTTTTCACGATAATCTTTCTTTTGAGGTTTCATTCAGCATGGGGCAAATATTTTTTTCCGCTATGGATGTAAATGCCTTTCGGCATGTCGATCTCCATGCCGTCTATAGTGTAGTATTTATCTTCCCCGTTGACGTTTTCGTGTACTACGAAAATATCCGTTGTCTCACAGTCCAGATAGAGGGGCTCTTCTTTTGCAAGTCCCACTTCGGCGGCAATCTTCTTAGGCAGTGAGAGATATGCCTTTCCATTTTTGATAAATCCTGCGTTTTTAAAGGACCTAAAAGTATTGTCGCACAGAATATAATTCAGAGCATTCTCTGTTTCCGGTTCAATATATGTTTCGTTTGTACACCCTATCAACAGATTTTCTTTCGAGAAGATTTCTGTTTCGGGATCATTGTGACCTTTCTTCCCCAACTTACAGGTGTAGTCTTTTCCGGCTTCTCCGAAGAGCAGCACCCCGTGAAAGTTGTCGTTATTCTCACCTGTATAGGCTGGCACATATTTGTCTTTCAGTTCTTCGAGTACAATCTTTTTATTGTCGGTGCACCCAGCCACGGTAAATACTTTAAGATCGCTGTTCTCCGAGAAGTCGGCATCCCAGTTAACGGAAAAAGATGTATAGTTCTTTGCGAAGTTAAATTCAAAATATTCTCTGTATCTGTAGAAATTATTCCAGACAGCTGTTGCCGTAAAGTTATCGACATACCCCTGCATGACATATAATGTTGGTACATACTTGCCATCGCTGTTAAGCATGAACGCATCCTCAGTTAACGTTGGCAAAGATTGTGTAAATGTAGCATAAACCCATTTCAACAGAGGACACCTGTTGAATGCCTTGGAACCTATAGAGGTTATATATGGCGGCAAAGTTATGGATTTCACTACCGTGCATCCCTCGAACGCATGTTCGCCGATTGCCGAACAGTTATATTGCAGATTAATGGTTGTCAGGGCTGTCATCTCTGCAAGCATATACGGCGAAATACCTGGCAGGTTGGGTGAGATATCGATTGTCCTGATACCTGATTTTTCGAACGCATATTCACCTACGGCAGTAACAGTATTAGGCAGATAGAGAATTGTCAGGCTGCTACATCCGGCCAAGGCTCGTGAGCCTATTTTTTGTACCTTTCCCAGGTTAAACTGTCTTATCCCTGCGCAGTACTGGAAAGCGTTGTCTTCCAGTGTCTCCACACTGTTAGGAAGGACAATCTTTTCTAATGCCGAACAATATTTGAACGCAGCCTTGCCGATGGTTGTGACCGCCGATGCGATGGTAATCTCTTTCAGACTGCTGCAGCCGTAGAAAGCGCACATTCCGATGCTTTTAATGTCTGCTGGCAGCGTGATAGATTCCAGGTTGGCACACTCGGCAAAAGCCCAGTCGCCGATTTCCTCCAGCCCGTTGAAGTATTGCAGCTCATCAAAACAGGTAATCGGCCTGTTCTCGAATGCCGACCCCAGTTTTTTCACTTGCAGGGCCTCTTCGAAAGAGAGCTCCCCGTCCAGATCGGTGTCCCAGTAATACACACAGATTTTTTTCACGTTCACGTCCTGGAACTGGATGTTCTCGGCCTTCGCTGTGTGAACACTTGCCGTCAGCACAGCTGCCAGCATGATAAATTCTTTCATTAAGAATGATTTTTTATTTGACTTTTTCATGACTTATAATATTTAATGTTGGTAATTTATGTGTCAGCAATCGGGAACTTACTCCATATTTTCGCCTTGCAGCTGTCGTTTGCCTCCTGCGCATTGGCTGGCAAGCCATAAAGCACGCCTGCCAATAAGATTGTTTTAAATATTCTTGCTTTCATACTCTATGATAATGTTTAGCCTATAATCGTAATACTTCAGTTAAAGGTAAACGCCGTTAAACAAGTTTAACACTTCCGCGTTTTAGCAACTATTCAATTTATAAACAACAACAAATCGGCCTACTCGAACTACTCTGTGGTGTAAGTTGTTGAAAATCAGTAATAATTCGGTAGGTCTACGACTGATTATTGTACTACTTTGACACTACTGACGACCTACTGCAATTTTTCGATGAAGCTATTTCGGCTATTGCCGTAAAGTATTTTGGCTATAGCCGTAAGGTCTTTCGGCTATAGGCGCACGATGCAAAGAGCCATCGGAAGTCCCTGATTTCATGGGTTTTTACCCCACATTCTATGATTGGAAATCCCGCGAATACTTATTGCGACTATAGGAACGAACCATTTCTGAAGGATTTATCTCATGCTTCGAGTAGGGTTAGAGTAGTACCAAAGTAGTACAATAATCATCCATAGTTCTACCGTATTTTCACTGAATATCAGTAGGTTATGGTGTAGAGTAGTTCGAGTAGTACGATTTTTTGCCGCTTATTGTATATAGATAGCCCCATGCAGCGTTCGACTGTTGTTTCACGATGATGTACTGGGGCGTTGGCTGCTGAACCTGTTGCTGCCCATTGTCGTTTGTCTGAATGTTGTTGTCCATAATAAGAGAATGCCCTGTTCGCTAGGCTCCCTCCCTCGGGAGGGCTGGGGAGGGGTCCCCTTAAACCCTTCACCGTAAGCGGTTGTACTTCATTGGGTTGAGGGCGAAGGTGAATTATATTTTATTTGTCTGAATCGTAAGAATAAAACCTGCGCGGCATCCTTGGAGTTGTCTTTCAGCAAGATCGAGCATGCCTCCTTGCTGAATCATCATGCGGCGACTCAGGGAAAGGCCGATGCCACTGCCGCTGCGCTTGGTGGTGAAGAAGGGAACGAAGAGCGACTGGCGGTTCTCGGCTGGGATGGGCAGACCGTCGTTGCCGATGTAGAGGGAAAGTGAAGAGTGAAGAATGAAGAGTGAAGAATCGTGAGATCGGCGGCCCGAAGGGGCAAGCCAATCTGAAGCTATGGGAGGGGCAATTTCTATGACAATCTTCCTGGCCTGAGCTTCCGCAGCATTCTTCGCCAGATTCATGATTACTTGTCGCAGCATTCCGGCATCTGCATTGACAATGAGATCATCGGGGATGCTTATCTGCCACGTCAGTTCGGGATAGGCCTTGCAGACATCATCCAGGAGCGGACGAAGTGGCAGGTCTGCCATCATCGGTTTTTCCAATTCAGACATCTTGCGGTAGTTGGCCACGAAGTCGCTCAGATGGCGTGAGGTGTCGTAGATGGCCTGAATGCCTGGTTCGAGGGGAGTGCCTTTCACGTCGGTCCGGCCCAGCAATGACTGGCTGATGCTGGTGATAGGAGCCGTGGCATTCATCATCTCATGGGTGAGTACGCGGGTGAGCCGTTCCCACGACTCCACTTCGCTTTGGTTCACCTGTTGGTGGATGGTTTCGCCCAGTTGGTTCAGGGTCTGCTGCATGGCTCGCTCGCCAGGTAGCAGTCCGTCGGTAGGCAGCCGGAAGGTGAAGTCATGATTGCGCATAGCCTCCTGCATCAAGTGGGCACGCAACTTCAGCGACCGTTGACGACGGATGGTCCAGACAAGCATGAAAATTACTACACCTATGAATATAAGATACCACATTTGCGAAGTGTTTTTTATTTGCTCCCTCTTTGGCCGAAGGTTTCCCCTCGCCCTTTGGAGAGGGGATTAGGGGGTGAGGCTTTTTATCTTGTTGTAGAGCGTCTGGCGGGAGATGCCCAGCAGCTCGGCAGCCTGTGTGAGATTGCCGTGACAGTAGTCGATAGTCTTGCGGATATGCTCCTTCTCCACCTCGTCGAGACTGACAATCTCCTGCTGCATGTCGAGCACGTCTTTCAGTTTGCGGATGAGTTCGTCGTTGTCCCAGGGTTTGGTGATGAAGTCGGCAGCACCGCTTTTCAGTCCTTTCACTGCCAGCGCTACGTCAGCGTAGGCGGTCAGCAGCACGACGGGCGTCTGCGGATGTTGCTTACGGATGGCTCGTAGCCAGAAGAGGCCTTCCTGTCCGCTGTTCACGCCTAAAGAGAAATTCATGTCGAGCAACACGAGGTCTATCTCTTCCTGTGCCATCGTCTTGAGGATGTCGTCAGGCTGAGTCAGCGTCAGGATGCGCTCAAACGTTCCGTCCAGCAGATAGCGCATGGCCGTCAGGATAGACGTGTTGTCGTCGGCGATTAATACGGTTCCATATTTGCTCATATTTCTTTTCTTGTATGCAGATCTTGGCTGCAAAGATATAAAGATTCTGTCTAAAAATCATACAGAGAGGTGTCTAATTTTTAGACGTTCTGCATCTGGCAGTGTTAAAAAGCTTGCCGATACTAGAGGAAAGCCATAACTTCGCATTGGAATTTTAAAACGGAATCGAAATGAAACAGACAATTCTTTGTGTCTTCATGGCTTTGTGTTCAGATTATCTGCAAGCACAGACGGCTTGGACGATGCTGCAGTGCATGCAGTATGCCGTGGAGCACAATCATGAGGTGAAGCGTGCTGAGCTGGAACTGGATAACTACAGGGCGCAGAAGACAGGAACCGCAGGACGATTCCTGCCAGCCGTAGATGCCAACATCGGTGCCCAGTACAACTTTGGACGAGCCATTGACCCCGAGACCAACGGCTATACCGATGTGAACACCTTTTATAACGGCTACTCCCTGCAGGCTTCGCTGCCCGTGTTCGACGGGTTCAGCCGCGTGCATGCATTGAAAGCCGCCAAAGCCAGCGAGCTGATGGGGCAATCGGCGCTGCAGCAAAGCAAGAGCCAGACAGCCCTCAGCGTGCTTCAGGCCTTCACCGATGTGGCCTATTACGAAGGCTTGGTCAAGATGGCCCGGGAGAAAATCGAGGAGACAACGCTCCTGCTTCAGCAGACACGCGTGCTCGAAGAGGTGGGCCGCAAGAGCCGTGCCGAGGTGGCTCAGGTGGAGGCGCAGAAGGCAGAAGCCGACTACGAACTGACCCGACAGCAGAATCTGCTAGCATCTGCCATGCTGGAACTGAAAAAGTCGATGGCCTTTCCGTTAAGTGAAGAGTTAAGAGTGAAGAGTGAAGAATCTCACGGTCGGAAGACAGAGGGGAGAGACCCATATTCTGCCGAGGTCAGCCTTCCTTGCGATTCTTCACTCTTCACTCTTCATTCTTCACTTTCATCTCTTCACTCCTCACTTCAAGTGGCCCGCTATCAGATGCAGGCCAGCCGACATGAGTGGCGTCAAGCCCGTGCAGCACTATTTCCTACTCTCTCGTTAAGTGCGGGCTTGAACACCACTTACTATCACACGCTGCATGCTAATTCGGGACAGTCTTTCCATGCGCAGTTCAAAAACAATATGGGTGAATACGTGGGGATTACACTGAGCATTCCCCTGTTTGACCGCCTGCAGACCGTCACCAGTATCCGCAGGGCCAAGAATAACTACAGGATAGCCCGCGAGAACTATGAGCAGAAACGGCTGGAACTGGAGAAACTGAGTCGCGAGGCTTGGCAAGACTGGATAGGCTATCTGAAGCAGACGGAGCAGATGGCGAAAAAGGTGGAGGCCGACAGTCTGAGCCATCAGCTGACCCGACGCCAGTTTGAAGAAGGACTCTCCACGGCCATCGACCTGCAAACCACATCAACCCAGCTGCAGAAGTCGAGGGCGATGCTGCTGCAATGCCAGCTGATGGCCATCGTAAAGAAACAATTAGTAAGATATTATAGAGGAGAAACGATATGGAGCAGCGAGCGGAGAGCGGAGTTTACTCCGGCTATTCCGAGTCGCGAATGAGTTAAACGATATGGACAGAGTAATCGAAAAGACAAAGACTGAGCGGCTGATGAAGTATTGGCCGTATGCAGTTGTTGGGTGTTTGGTGTTGGGTGTTGGCATGTGGCTGGTGTTTGGCAATCATGCTTCTACGCTGAAAGTCAACCGAGACGAGTTGACCGTCAGCGAAGTGCGGCAGGCAGAGTTCAAGGACTATGTACGCACCAACGGACAGGTGCTGCCCATCCAGGTGGTGCAGATATCGCCCGAGGAAGGCGGCATCGTGATGGAGAAGGTGGTTGAGGAAGGTACGCACGTGAAAAAAGGCGATGTCATCGTGCGCCTTTCCAACTCGAACCTCGACCTGCAGATTCTGAATGCCGAAGCCGAACTGGCCGAGAAGCAGAACCTGCTGCGAAATACGCAGGTGGCCATGCAGCAAGACCGCCTGAACAATCAGACGGAACAGGCTCAGCTGGATATGGACACGCAGCGCAAGCGGCGCACCTTTGAGCAGAACAAACGGCTGTATGGGGAGAAACTCATCAGCCGCGAGGACTATATCAAGTCGCAGGAGGACTATCAGCTCTCGGCCAAGAAGCGCTCGCTGGTGTCGAAACGGCTGAAGCAAGACTCGCTGTATCGCAACGTGCAAATGGACCAGATGGAGGATAACCTGCAGAACATGCGTCGCAACGTGGTGCTCGTGCGGCAGCGAAAGGGCAAACTGGAGGTGCGCTCGGCCATCGATGGCGAACTGGGTCTGCTCGACGTCGAATTAGGTCAGAGCATCCAGCCCGGTCAGAAGATTGGTCAGCTGAACGACCTCAGCGACTATAAAGTGCAGGCCCAGATAGACGAGCACTATATCGACCGTGTGCGCCAAGGGCTCATCGCTACCTTTACCCGTGGCGACAAGCAATATCAGCTACAGGTGCGCAAGGTCTATCCCGAGGTACGCGAGGGCAAGTTCCGCTGCGATTTCATCTTCCGCGGTGAGCGTCCTGAGAACATCCGCACAGGCCAGACCTACTACATCGACCTCGAGCTGGGCCATCCCGAGCAGGCCGTGCTCATTCCGCGCGGCACTTTCTTCCAGACCACGGGCGGGCAGTGGATTTTCGTGCTCGACAAAAGTGGCTCGAAGGCCTATCGCCGAAATGTCCGTATTGGCCGTCAGAATCCGCAGCACTATGAAGTGCTCGAAGGTCTGGAGCCTGGTGAGCGCGTCATCACCAGCGGCTACGAAGCATTCAAAGACAATGAAGTACTGGTCATCAAGTAAGAGCATCACAACGAACGCATAGCCATCAGTCGCAACCAATGCCTTTCACTGAACGACATGGCACGCATGATTTGCAGTCAAAGTGTCTAAAAATCATACGCCGAAGTGTCTAATTTTTAGACAATCCGCTTCCGCCAGGGCCTCGGGTCTTGGCGGATTCGCGTTTTAGGCGTAACTTTGCATCAGTCAAAATAAGGAATATAAAGCGTATGAAGAGCTACTTGAAATTTCTGAGCCGCAATAAGCTCTACACTGTGGTTAACGCCGTGGGACTTTCCGTTGCATTGGCCTTTGTCATTATCATCACCCTTTATGCACAGATGGAATTCGGGCGTGACAGGTGGCATTCAAAGGCAGACCGCATCTATAGTATATGCACCGAAAGCCAGGGCGAAGTGGGAGAATATTCACACTGGTGTATGCAGTCGCTGCTGCGGAGCCATTTCCCGGAGATTGAAAATTCATGTGCAGCACGGAATAATGAAGTAGAGCTGACATTGCCCGGCCAGGAAAAGAAAATGGTTGAGGCGATGATGGTAGACTCTACCTTTTTCCAGATATTCGATTTCCCGCTGACACTGGGAAACCGTCGGCATGCCCTGAAACAGGGGAACGCAATCGTTCTCAGCGAAGAGACTGCCCGACTGCTTTTCGGCTCGGGCAACCCTATGGGGAAGAGTGTCACCCTGCGCGACTCGCTGACATTCGTGGTGACGGGAGTGATGCCTCAGTTGAATCACACCTATTTTAAAACTTGTGATGTGATAGTAAGCACCGACATGGCTCCAGTGCTAACTGGCAATGGTTTTCTCTTCAAAGACGAGACAATGAATAGCTACGGGCAGTGCCGTGTCTATCTGTTGGCAAAAGAAAATTGCGATCTGCGGCAGAAAGAAAAGGCCGTCAACGATTTCCTTGCCGAACGCATCTGGCTGTTCAAGAAATCGTCAGTTTTTCCCAGCAAGCTACAGTTCCATCCATTGCCTGAGATGTACTTTATGGAAAGAAGCTATGGCAGTGAAACCAGCCAGGGTAATCGTCAATTATCGTTATTGCTCTCCATGACAGGCCTGGTCATCCTGCTCTTTGCCATGCTGAACTATATCAATCTCACAATGGCTCAGAGTACCTTCCGCATGCGAGAGATGGCTATGAGACGACTGCTGGGCTCGCAGCGCAAAGGAGTCTTCGTCCGACTTATCAGCGAAAGCATGCTGTTCTGTTTGCTGTCGCTCGTCATAGCTGTCGTTCTGGTCTATGTTGCTGAACCATACGTCAACTGGTTGGTGAATACACATGTTAGCGACGTGTGGGATTTTAATAATCCTGCTGGTGACATTGATATTATACAGACAGGCGACCTCTATCGTCCACAGGTGTTCATGTCGGTCATTGGTTTTACGCTGTTGGTAGGATTAATAGCGGGCATGGGGCCTGCCATCATCATTTCGTCAGCCCGTCCGATAGAAATCGTGAGAGGTACTTTCCGTCGCCATTCCAAGATGTATTTCTCACGTGTATTCATCATAGCACAACATGTGTGTACCATGGTGGTCATTGGCATCGCATTAACCATGTGGCTACAAATACGCCATCTGATCAATGCGCCACTGGGCTACAACACAGAGCGGCTTCTCGTAGTACGCCCGCCAGAGGTGTCAATGTTTCCCAATCTGGGACTTTTGTTCAACGAGGTGAGCAAGATGGCATGTGTGGAAAAAGCCACTATCGGTTTAGGTAGCCCATTGCAAGGGGGTAGTGGTAATGTTTCAAAAATAGAGGGAAAGGCCATTGTCACCCGTATGTTCTGGAATAGCCCTGGATGGCTGAAGATGCTTGGAATACCCATTCTCGCTGACTATGGCACCAGCGGTAAGGATGGAGAGCGCAACTTCGTCAGCCGCAAATGTCTTGAGTCTCGCGGGTTGGACTCCGATGCGCGCAGTATGCTCTATAGCGGGAGTCAAATCCAGATTGACGGCATCATCGATGATTTCTGTTTGGGCAACATATTAAGTGACAAGCATGAGGAAATCCTTGTCCAGGAAAAACCATTAGAGCTTGGCTTTGAAATGCTGGTGAAATATCGTGGCAGTAGAGAAGAAGCGATGAAACAGATTAGGCAAAGCTACGAAAGAGTTTTCAGAATGCCGATGGAGCCTCATTATTGTCAGGCTTTTGAAAACGTCGTCGAGATGATGTTCCTGAATGAGATACGCATCATGCGCCTGCTGACAGTCTTTGCATTAGTAGCTCTGATAGTGTCAATGTTAGGCTTGCTGGCCATGTCAACCTACTACATCCATCAGCATCGGAAAGCAATTGCCGTTCGTAAGGTTTTTGGATCGACCAACGGTGAAGTGCTCCGTTTGCTACTACGACAATTTGTAATACAGACGATAGTAGCCTTCATCATTGCCACTCCTATATTGTATTATTATGCCACCGAATGGCTGTCACAATACAGCTACCGCATTGCACTCAGCCCATGGATATTTGTTCTTGCGGGAGGTTTCTGCATGACTGTATCCCTGCTCGCCGTCATCATCCAGAGCTGGCGCGCTGCTTCTGAGAATCCCGTGAACAATATCAAGACAGAATAATAACAATTAAAAACGCATATTATGATTAAACTTGAAAACATTCAGAAGGTGTTCCGCACGGAAGAGGTGGAGACCGTTGCACTGGGCGGTGTATCGCTCGAAGTGAAGAAAGGTGAGTTCGTGGCCATCATGGGGCCGTCGGGTTGTGGCAAGTCCACCTTATTAAATATATTGGGCCTGCTCGACAACCCCACCAGCGGCCGATACTGGCTCGATGGACAAGAGGTCGGCACGCTGAAGGAAAGCCAGCGCACGGCAGTGCGCAAGGGGCAGATAGGCTTCGTGTTCCAAAGTTTCAACCTGATTGACGAACTTAACGTAGAAGAAAACGTAGAACTGCCGCTGGTCTATCTCGGTGTGCCGAAGAAGGAGCGCCGCCAGCGCGTGGAGGAGGTGCTGCGCCGGATGGCCATCTCGCATCGCGCCCACCACTTCCCCCAGCAACTCTCCGGCGGACAGCAGCAGCGCGTAGCCATCGCCCGTGCCGTGGTGATGAACCCGAAACTGATTCTTGCTGACGAGCCGACTGGTAACCTCGACTCAAAGAACGGACTGGAGGTGATGCAGTTGCTCACCCAACTGAACCAGGAGGGCACCACCGTCTTGATGGTGACTCACTCAGAGCGTGATGCAGGCTACGCCCAACGCGTTGTGAACCTGCTCGATGGTCAGGTGGTGCCGGAAGTAAAGTTGTAAAAACATCATCTTTCAGGAGATGGCGCTCCAGTTGATGTTGGTCTTGCGGAGTTCTGCAAGTCGTTGCCAGAGCAGCTGGTATTCGGCTTTCTGGCAGGCGGGGTCGTCATCAACAATCTTCTGGGCTTCGTCGCGGGCCAACTGTACGAGCTGGCCGTCGCGGGCAATGTCGGCAATCTTCAGGTCGAAGGCCATGCCGCTCTGCTGCGTCCCCTCCAAATCGCCGGGACCGCGGAGCTTCAGGTCGGCTTCGGCAATCATGAAGCCGTCGTTGGTATCGCACATGATGTCGATGCGCTTGCGGGTGTCTGCAGCCAGTTCTGGTTTGGTGACCAGGATGCAATAGCTCTGGTCGGCCCCACGACCCACACGGCCACGCAACTGGTGGAGTTGGGAAAGACCGAATCGCTGGGCATCGAGGATGACCATGACGGAGGCGTTGGGCACGTTGACACCCACTTCGATGACGGTGGTGGCCACAAGAATCTGTGTTTCTCCGCGCACAAATTTCTGCATTTCCTCTTCTTTGTCGGCTGGCTTCATCTTGCCGTGCACCTTGCTGAGGCGGAATTCGGGGAACACCTGGCACATGGTCTCGAAGCCTTCCTCCAAGTTCCTGAGGTCAATCTTCTCGCTTTCCTGGATGAGGGGATAGACGATATACACCTGGCGTCCCTGCTGAATCTGATTGCGGATGCCCTGGTAGAGCGACGTCATCTGAGAGTCTAGTTTGTGAACGGTATAAACGGGCTTGCGACCTGGTGGCAGTTCGTCGATAACGCTCACGTCGAGGTCGCCGTAGATGGTCATGGCCAGCGTGCGGGGAATGGGGGTGGCAGTCATCACGAGCACGTGGGGAGGATTGACTCCCTTGTTCCATAGCTTGGCGCGCTGGGCCACGCCGAAACGGTGCTGCTCGTCGATGACGACGAATCCGAGATGAAGGAACTGTACGGGGTCTTCGATGACGGCATGGGTGCCAACGAGGATTTGTACCGAACCGTCGGCAATGCCCTGAAGGACGGCCTTGCGTTTCTTGCCTTTCACAACGCCGGTGAGCAGTTCCACGCGGATATCCATGTCGCCCAAAAACTGTCGGATGGTGGCCAGATGCTGTTCGGCCAGGATTTCCGTCGGCGCCATGATGCAGGCCTGATAGCCATTGTCTAATGCAATGAGCATCGACATCAGGGCAACCAGTGTCTTTCCGGAACCCACATCGCCCTGCAACAGCCGGTTCATCTGCCGACCACTACCTGTATCCTGGCGGATTTCGCGAATGACACGCTTCTGTGCACCAGTCAGGGGGAAAGGCAGATGGTTATGGTAGAAATCGTTGAAATAGTCTCCCACATGCTGGAAAATGTAGCCTCGGTACTTTCGCCGCTGGTCTTGGACATACCTTAATATATTCAGCTGCACATAGAACAGTTCCTCGAACTTCAGGCGCGCGGTGGCATATTTGAGTTCGTCGGCAGTCTTGGGATAATGAATGTTACGGAAAGCTGTGTCGCGACTCACGAAACGCAGGCGGTTGACGATGAATGGCGGGAGCGTCTCGGGCAGCGGTTCCTTGATTTGCAGGAGCAGCGTCTTCGTGAGTTTCTCGATGGAGCGCGAGGTCAGTCCGGCCTTCTTCATTTTCTCCGTAGTGATGTAATAGGGCTGCATGCCCATCTCGGAGAGTTGCAGACTGTCGGCCTTGTCCATTTCAGGATGGGCAAACTGATAGCGTCCGCCATAGATGGTGGGTTTGCCGAAGATGATGTATTCGGTGTTGACCTGATAGAAGTTCTTCGGTTTTTTAGGAAGAAACCAAACCAGGTCGCAGATGCCGGTGCCGTCGGAGAAATGCCCGACGATACGGACTTTCCGTGGTCCCATGGAAAACTCCTCAAAACTCAGGATGCGGCCTTTCACCTGCACGAATGCTTCCGTGGAGAGTTCGTTGATGGTATAGAGCTTGGAACGGTCCACATGCTTATAGGGATAGTATTGCAACAGGTCGCCATAGGTCTCGATGCCTAGTTCCCGTTGCAACATTTCCTTCCGCTTAGGACCTACGCCAGGCAGGAATTTGATGTCTTGTTCGAGGATGTTATACATGCGCCCCCTTTCCTGATTTCTCTTGGGAAGAGACCAGTGCTTCGGCTACGATAAGGTCGAAGGGGGTGGTTATCTTGATGTTCTCGCGGTTGCCTTCGACTAAAGTGATACTTGAAAGTGAAGAGTGAAGAGTGAAGAGTGAAGAATCTTTCATGTACGCTTCTACTACCGAGGCATCGTCGGTGAAACCGTCGTTGAAGGGCTGGCGGTAGGCCTGTTTGTGCAACTGGATGTCGAAGGCCTGGGGAGTCTGTACCAGACGGTATTCGGAGCGGGGAACGGTGGAAGACCCTCCCCCTGCCCTCCCTATAGGGAGGGAGCAATTACTCTTTCCCGAACAGCCACCAGGCTCCCCTCCTTTTGGGAGGGGCTGAGCTTGAGGTTGGGTTGGCTCTATATGACGGATGGTTTCCACCACCGGAATTACGGGCACGGCAGAACCTGTCTGTCGGGCTGTTTCGAAACAACGGGCAATGACTTCAACTGAAGGGAAGGGACGCACACCGTCGTGAACGGCCACCACGCCTTGGGCATCGTCGGGTATCAGCGCTAGGGCATTCTTGATGCTGAAAAAGCGCTCGCTGCCGCCGTCGGCTATCTGGTAGTCCTCGGTGAATTGATGTACCTGACAGAGATGTTGCCAATAATACTGTTGATCCTTTGGCAACACGAGGATGATTTTTACATCTCCATATTCCCGGAAACGTAAAATCGTGCGCATGAGGATAGGCAGACCGCCTATCTCAATAAACTGCTTGGGCACATCCGAACCCATGCGCAGTCCTTTTCCTCCGCCTAAAATGATGGCATAGTCCACGGCTTACTCCTCGTAGTCGCCCATCATCAGGTGAACATAGCGCATGCCAGTAGCCACTTGGGTAGCCGTTTCCTCTGTGGTCAGCAGGGCCAGGATGGAATAGGCATAGGGGAAAGCTGCAGCAGGACCTTCGCCTGTGATGATATTGCCATCGATGGTAAAGAGGGCTGCCGTATAGGTGGCACCTTCCAGATACTGTTCGAAACCGGGATAACAAGTGGCCCGCTTGCCTTTCAGAAGTCCCAGCTTGCCCAGAACGAACGGGGCGGCACAGATGGCGCTCACCTTCTTGCCTGCCTCGGCCTGTTTCACCAAAGCTGCCTTTACGCCTTCGTGCGCATCGAGATTGGAAGCACCAGGCATACCGCCGGGCAACATCAGCAGGTCGGCATCGCTCAGGTCGGCATCCTCGAAGAGCATGTCGGCCTTGATGGTAACTCCGTGGGCAGACTCCACCTCGAGCCGTCCCATGATACTCACGGTCTTGATGTCAACACCGCCTCTTCTTAACACGTCAACGGGAATCAGCGCCTCGACATCCTCGAAGCCGTCTGCCATAAATTGATAAACCTTTGCTTTCATACGTATTATGGTTTTAGTGTTTTTTCTGAGGGCAAAGATAAGATTTAATTTTGAAATATGCAAATTAGCCTTGTGGCATTTCAAAAAAATAAGAAAATTCTTCATTCTTCATTCTTCATTCTTCATTTATTTCTATACCTTTGCATCCAGAACGTTATTAATAATAAGGTATTATGGCACAACGCAAACTCCGCTTTGCCCTTTTTGGCAATGTCTATCAGGCCAAGAAGTCGGTTTCGATTCAGAAGATTCTCTCGTTTCTCTCTGAGCACAAGGCTGAAATATACATCGAGAAGGAATTCTTTGAGTTCCTCACGCAAGGACAGCACTATGAAGTGGTGGCCACGCGTATCTTCGAAGGGCGCGACTTCGATGCCGACTTCGTCATCTCGATGGGAGGCGACGGCACGTTCCTGAAGGCTGCCCATTACGTGGGCAACAAGCAGATTCCCATTATGGGTGTCAACATGGGGCGGCTGGGATTCCTGGCCGATGTGGGACCCAGCGACATTGAGAGTTCGCTGAAAGCCCTTTATGCCGGTGAGTTCAAACTGGAAGACCATGCGGTGATTCAGGTGGAGGCCGACGGCAAGACGTTCGAGACATGCCCGTGTGCGCTGAACGATATTGCCGTGCTGAAACGCGACAATGCGTCGATGATCAGCATCCGGACGAACGTGAACGGCGAATACCTGGTGACCTATCAGGCCGACGGTCTGATTGTTAGCACCCCCACCGGCAGTACGGCCTACTCACTTTCCAACGGTGGTCCGATTATCGTGCCAGAGTCTGACATCCTCTGCCTGACCCCCGTGGCTCCCCATTCGCTGAACATCCGCCCCATCGTGGTGCGCGACGATGCAGAGATTACCCTCTCGGTGGAAAGTCGCAATCACAATTTCCTCATAGCCATCGACGGCCGCTCGGAGAAGTGCGAAGAGGGCACAAGGCTGACTATCCGCAAGGCCCCTTATTGCATCAAAATCGTAAAGCGCAACGGCCACAAGTATTTCTCTACGTTGCGTGAGAAAATGACTTGGGGACTGGATAACAGAGGGTAAAAGAACATGAATTTTAAAGAGATATTCAAGGCGCAGAACAGTCACTATGGTGTCAGGGCCATTCTGAAATGGCTTTGGCGCGCATGGCGCGGCAACCGTCTGCAGGCATTCATCAACGCCTCGCTGGGATTGCTTGCCACCGTGGTGAGTCTCTCTCAGGTATGGGCGGTAAAGCATGCCATCGACGTGGCTTCGCATGTGGTGGAGGGAAGCCTTTACTGGGCAGTAGGGATAATGGGCGGACTGATACTCTGCGACTTTGCCATCAATATCTGCGCCGTTTGGGTTCGCAACATTCTGGGCATCAAGGCTCAGAACCGCATGCAGCAGAAAATGCTCGACCGCATCCTGCGCTCTGAATGGCAGGGGCGCGAACGCCTGCATAGCGGCGACGTTATCAACCGTCTGGAGAAAGACGTGGGTAACGTGGTGGTTTTCCTCACGGAGACCATTCCCAGCACAATCTCCACGCTGGCGCTTTTCCTGGGTGCCTTCTTCTACCTGTTCTCCATGGACAAGCTGCTCTCGATTGTCATCATCGTGATGCTGCCCATTTTCATCCTGTTCAGTAAACTTTATGTCAGCAGGATGCGTTTTCTCACCCGTGAGGTGCGCGACAGCGATTCAAAGGTGCAGTCGGTATTGCAGGAAACCGTGCAGAACCGGATGCTCATCAAGACGCTTGAAAGCGATTCGATGATGGTGGACAAACTGGAGAACACGCAAAGCGAATTGAGGCAGAAGGTTGTGAAGCGCACGGCTTTCTCCGTCTTCTCGAATCTCATCCTGAACTTCGGCTTTGCCTTGGGCTATCTGATTGCCTTCCTCTGGAGTGCCATGCGTATGTCGGCGGGCACTTTGACCTTCGGCGGCATGACGGCTTTCCTGCAATTGGTGAACAAGATTCAGGGACCGGCCCGCTCGCTCACCCGTCTGGTGCCTCAGTTTGTGAGCGTTTTCACGGCTGCTGAGCGACTGATGGAACTCGAAGAGAACCCGTTGGAAGAGCAGGGTGACCCATTGCTGATGGAAACCCCTTGTGGCATTCGTTTCAACGATGTGTCTTTTGCATACGAAAAGGAAGAAGGACGGGTCATTGATCACCTTTCGTTCGATTTCAAACCAGGCTCTTGTACTGCCATTCTTGGTGAGACGGGAGCCGGCAAGACCACATTGGTGCGCATGATTCTGGCGCTTATCCGTCCGCAGAAAGGTGAGGTCGAGATATATAGTGAAAAGGATAAAGCCACCCTGTCCCCCCGCCATCGATGCAATCTGGTGTATGTACCACAGGGCAATACGCTGCTGAGTGGAACCATACGTGAGAATCTGAGACTCGGGCGCGTGACGGCAACCGAAGAGGAAATGAACGATGCGCTCCAGCTGGCTTGTGCTGATTTCGTGAAGGATTTGCCGGCAGGACTCGACAGTCTGTGTTCGGAGTCGGGTGGGGGATTATCCGAAGGACAGGCACAGCGCATAGCCATTGCCCGTGCCCTGCTGCGTGAGGGCAGCGTCATGCTTTTCGATGAGGCCACCAGCGCACTTGACCCGGAAACTGAGCGACAGCTCTTACAAAATATCCTTGCCCATCACGACAAGACCATTCTTTTTATCACCCATCGTCCTGCCGTGGTTGATTATTGTGACCAAGTTCTGCATATAGAGAAGACCCTCCCCCCGCTCTCCCTATAGGGAGGGAACAATTACTCTTGCTCAAATGGTTTTTACTCCCCGCCCTATAGGGAGGGGCAGGGGGAGGGTCCTTTTACTTCAAGATTTTCCTCTTATTTTTGATATACACGCCGGGTTTCTGCATCTCGGTGATGCGGCGGCCGCTGAGGTCGTAGATGGGGGCATCGGCGGATGCTGCGGTTTCTATTCCGTCAATATGGGCAGACGCCAAATCCTCAACTTTCAGCACCCATGTCTTGCTGTTCACGGTGAGGCGGTATTCTCCAGCACCGAGTTTCATGGCAAAGTCGCCGGCTTTCGACAACTGATAGGTGTTGCCGATGCTGAGGGGATCGTCTTTCACTCCAGTTGACAGGCGGTAGGAAGCATTGTAGGTGTCCCAGCTGAGGTCGGTGCCGTCGCTGAAGCAGAGCCAGATGTCTCCGGTCGGTTTTACATCAATATAATAGCTGACACCGTCGGCGCATGGGGTCATGGCTTTGCAGTTGCTTAGATTCCAGTCGCCTAACTCTTCGCCGTTGCCCAAGGCATAGATTTGCTTGGCCTCATGTTCGGTGCTGGAACTTTTGCCGAGGAATTCCTGAATGACGTAGAGGGCATCCACGGCATGACCAGTAGAGGTGCTGAAAAGGCCGTGATTGTACCAAGGCGCGTACACCGTATTGCCTGCCGACTGATTTTCTTCGGGGAACCAATAGAGCAGTCCCGTCACGTAGCTCAGGTCTTTCGTGGCCGTCACCAGGTCGGTGAGGAACTTTTTCTGCCCTTCAGGTGATGCGGGCCATGTGCTTTCGAAATTATAGGTTGCGTCGGTTCTGTACCAATTATTATAATAACCGGTCTCGACAATCATCACCTCTTTGGAGGGATAGGTGGAGTGGCAGTTGCTGAGTGTGGTCTTAAGGGTGGCAATGCTGTTGTGCCATTCGGGATAGTATGACAGTCCGATAATGTCGTAGTCAAGCGAACCGAGCTTATCGTAGATGCCTTTCGTGGTTGACCAGTTGCCGGTACGCTCGGTATGGATGATAATCTTAGCGGCGGGGCATACCTCGCGGCAAGCCTGTCCGGCTTTAGTAAGCAGAGTGATGAAACGGTCCCAGTTGGCTGAACTGGAGGTGTAGCATTTCTTCGGACTGCTGCTGCCACTGGCTCCCCACAGCATTCCATAGGAAATTTCATTGCCTGTCTGGATGAAATCGGGGGTAGCCCCGTAGTTCTTCAGCGTGGTGAGGCATTCCTTGGTGTAGTCGTAAATCTTGGTGTAGAGGTTGGCATCACTCAGACTGCTCCATGCTGCCGGTGTGTATTGGTTACTGGGATCGGCCCATGTGTCGCTGTAGTGGAAGTCGAGCATGAAGGCCATGCCGGCGTCCTTGATTTTCTTTCCTAAGACTTTCACATAGTCGAGGTCCTGACAAACGCCTGTAGCCCCTGTGGGATTTACGAACAGACGGACGCGCACTATGTTGAATCCGGCATCGTCGCGCAGGAACTCCAGCAGCTTCCCGTTTTCAATCTTGGTGCCGTTATTGTCATAATAAGCCACCTTGGCATCTTCGTATTTCGTAAGCATGGAAAGGTCGCCTCCTGCATATTTGGTCTGGGCGCTGGCACTCAGAGTTGCAAAGGCAAGGATACTGAAAAGTAGAGTTTTAAATTTCATAAGTAGTTCTTGTTAATTATTATAGTCCGTTGAGTGCAAAGGTATGGATAAAAAATGAAAGGGCAAAACTTTGCCTGAACTTTTTTAGTTCCAGCCTATGAAGAAAAACAGGAATGCAGCCTAAAGCCACATCCCTGCAAATATAATGAGAAAACTAAAAAACTTCATTTCTTGAAGTACTTGACTATCGTCGAATTCGTTCTCGCTCGATAAAGCATAAGCAAGCTTTGCTTTATTCTCACTTAATCACGAATTTGACATTCATCGAATTCGTTTTCGCTCGATAAAGCATAAGCAAGCTTTGCTTTATTCTCACTTAATCACGAATTTGACATTCATCGAATTCGTTCTCGTTCGATAAAGCTCAAGCAAGCTTTGCTCTATTCTCACTTAATCACGAATTTCCTGCCATTGCGGATATAGATGCCCGGGCGGTTGGGCTCCACCTGCTGACCGTTCAGATTATAGTAGCGGTTGTCGGCGGGGAACTGACCGGGGGCGCTATATACATCCTGAATTCCGGTAACCACAGACTGACATCCGTCCTTAGTATAGTAACCGTAGTTGGTGAAGGTGAGGTCATCGGTCTGGTTGCCGCCGCCGCTGAAGATAATCATGTCAGGGGCTGTGGTTTTGGCAGAAGTCCACTTGAACACCTTGTTGCCGTTGTCTGCGGTGCCAATATATTTTGCACTGGCGCCAGGCCACGATGTGCCCACATAGTCTTTTCCGTCGCCACCTTTCATCCATGCCCAAGTGAATATCTGACTGCCCCATGTCATAGGAGCCTCGAAGAAAGCACATATTTCTCCGTCTTCGGCAGTGCAGAACGAAGGCACGCCATTGTAAACGCCATCCTGCGGCTTTTCTTCTTCCTTCAGTTCAGGCATAGTGATGTCACTTGGCTCAATACCCATCACGTAGTAGACATAATGGTAACCGCTAAGTACCTTTTTCCACGCGTGATTGGTTGGCGTGTATGTGGAGGCTTTGGTACCGACGACGCACAGCAGATACTTGTCGCCGCTGCCGGCCACCTGTACGGCATAGTAGTCTTTGTTGGATGCCAGGTTGGTAGGCTTGCTCATATTGTTGACACCCACGGCCTTGCGGACAGCCGCCATGTTGGCAATCTCCTGCTTGTAGGCCTGCCAGTGTTTCAGGAAAACACACGGGGTTCCAGGCATGGCCAGCAGATAGGCATTGGCAGCCAACGTGTCCTTGGTCAAGGGGCCATTGGAAGAACCATCTGGGCGCTTCTCGGTGTCGTGGTTTTCAACGAAAGTTACGGCATACTGACGATAATTGCCGCTGTTGAAACTGCTGCTCACCAAAGGCCAGTTCCCCTCGTTTTGCTTTCCAAGGTTGGACCAGTCGCCGTTATTTGCTGCATTACGCACCACATATTTGAATTGGAAATCGAATGCAGCCGAGGTCTTGTCTGTGGCATCTATCCAGTTTTTGATAGTGTTAGAACTGTCCCAGCATTCGCCTACCGAGAATTGCGGTTTGGCGTCTTCATTATACATTTTTGTATAAGAACCGCTATAGCCCTTCACCATGTCATAGCGGAATCCAATATATCCAAAGTCCTCGAGCAACATCTTCAGATAGGCCTTCACATTCTTCTGGACATTCTCGCTCTTGTGGTCTAGGTCGCGCATGCCTCCCCAGTCTTCGCCAGTGTCGTTATTACTGCTGACGCTGAGTCCCAGTTTGGCGGCCTCCGTCTTAGCCTTACCACCGTCATCGTTGGCGCAGATGTCGGTCGACTGCAGCTGATAGGTCACGCCCTTGTAGGTCTCTGCAGGGAAGTCCACCCAGTTCGACACATTCTTGCGGTGGTTGATGACGATGTCGGCAATGGTGCCAATGCCTTTTGCCTTGAACGTCTGAATCATCGACTTCAGTTCTTCAGCTGTTCCGAACGAACTGTTGTAGTCGGAGAACCAGTACAGGTCGTCGTAGCCCATCGACTGCCCTCCACAGTTGGCGCTTTGGGGTATCCATACCAGGTCGAATGTTGTGGAGAGGTTATCGACCTGCTTTTCAAGCCGGCTCCACTGGGCATCGGTAAAACCGTCCCAATAGAATCCCTGAAGCATAACGCCGCCATAGTTGGCTGGCCATCCTTCGGCAGCAATAGCCTCTTGTGAGGTGCTTACGCAGAGTAGCAAGGCAAGCAGAAATAACAGTAGTTTCTTCATTGTTGTGAACATTTGTGGTTTTCTTGTGCAAATATAGTAATTATTTGCTTTCGGTGTTTTCTAACCTGCTGACTTTTCATTACTTGGTGCGTGCAAACGTTTGCATCTGCTGCATAAAAAACAGGTGGGTCTTCCGAAGAAGCCCACCTGAATTATTCGATAGGTTTAGGATTATTCCACTGTGCAATAAATCTTGTCGGAAGTCTTGCGAGTGGGGTAGAGCTTAATGGTAGCACCTACGGCACCCAGGTTCTTTCCGTTTGCAGCCAAGTCGTCAATCTTCATCGATGGCTCCACGCTGTCGTTACCACCGAGGTTGATGCCCCAGTCGTTGTTGGCCGTGAACTTCCATCCATTTGAATTAACGCTTGCTCCAGTTATCTCGTAACAGTATTCGGCAGCATTCCATGTCATCTGCTGGGCATCGTCGGCAGCATTCCATCCATTGAAGTCGCCCACGAGGTTCATGTTATTGATGCGAGTTGCCTTCAGCGTGTTGGTTGCGAGATTAGCCTCGAAGTAATAGACTCCTTCGCCGGCTGTGGCCTTGATGTTGCTGCCGCCGCCAAGGTCAAGGTCGCCATTAACTCCACCCGAGAAGGTTCCGTAGTTAAGCTCGGTGCCCCAGTCGCCTGGTACTTTCTGGAACTTGAATTCATTGCCCCAACCATTGGGATCAGCGCAATAGATGTAGCCAGTGTAGATGCCGCTCTCGTCGGTCAGTGCGAGTTTCTGCTCTGCCTGTGCCCATCCGTCGGTAGCTCCGATGAAGTAGATGAACGGATCGAACGAGATAACCTTGTACGACCATGTGAGTTCCATCATATTGAAGGTTAGTTCGTAGAACTTTGCTCCATCAACACCCTCGATGACAAAGTTACCACCTTCGTTGTTGTACTTGAACTTGCCTTCCTCACCAGCAGCCAGACACTTACTCCAGTCGCCACCAAGACCTGACTCAGGTGTCATCTTGAACTCAACGTTTGCACCACCATCAGGAGCAGGAATACGACAGGTGAAGACAGGATTCTCATAAGGATCGCTACCGTCGTTGGTCAACTTATAGGTCTCGTCGGAGTTATTCCAATCATTGATGGAACCAGTGAGGTAATAGGCAGCCTCAATCTCAGGTGCATTCGGGATGACATTCAGAGTAGTATTGCCCAAGGCCTTGAAGGTCTGACCACCTACTTTGACAAAGCCAGATACATCCATGGGAATGGCACGCAAAACAGGACGTTGGCCATAGAGGGCATGCACTGCCTGTTCAAGATCCTCTGTGGGGACATTACCATTAGCGTCAACATCAAACTCAGCTTTTCCTTCACTGCCTTCTGGGCCATAGATAACAGCCTTGTAGGTTGTTTCAGCTTCATCTTCGATAGTAATCGATGGTGTGAAGATCTGAACAGTTTCAGTGGTAACCGTAGCCAGATCAATAGTACCAACAGGATCGATACTCATAGAAATGGTCTTGGCTGTCTCAGGATCGTTCTTGAACGGATCGGCCCAGTCTTTATAATCTTCGGTACAGCTCACAGCAAGAAGAGCCAAACCAATTGTATATAATACTTTCTTCATAATTTTACGTCGTTAAAAATTACTCGATAACTACCTTATGGTTGCCAGCATAAGAGATGTAGAGCTTATAGGTGTGCCTACCACCATCGCTGTTCAGGTTGGCACCATCCTGCTCCAGGTTGTCCTCAGAGCCACCCCAGTTGATAGCCCAGTCATGGTTTGCACGGAACTTGTACTCGCCTGACACCTCACTTGTGGTGCACTCCCAGTAACCGCCTTCAGGATTGTAGGTCATCTCTACGTCGCCGGCCCAGTCGTTGAAGCCGCCTATAATGCTGATGTTCGTGATGGGAACGATGTTCCATGTCATCTCAACGATGTTAACATTCACTTGATAGAAGCCAGCAGGCTTTGCATCATCGGGGAAGCTCTTGCCAGGATCGTTACAATCCTCCTCACCGTCAACAACAAGCGTACCAAAAGCGCCAGCAGGATCCTGTCCCCAGTCACCTTCCCAGTTGTCGGCATTAGGCTTGAACTTGAAGCCGCCATTGAGCCAGTAGAAGCCCTGGTAGATACCATCCAATGCAGGACTGCGGAGCTCGTGAGCGGTTTTCCAATCACTCTCGGCACCAATCTCATAGATGAACTCCGGATAAGTTGCAGGTGCAGCCTCCAAGTTGGGCACAACAACGATGTTCACTGTGTTAGAGTAGATGGCCACTGCACCCGTATTCTTTGTCTTTGCAGAAGCACGGACGACCATAGTCTGTGTAGCAGGTGCCTTGCCCTCTTCCCAGTTGCCCATCTTGTTGAGGGCATCAGCCAGTACGCTGCACGGAATAGTTCCATTGCCACCAGTAAAGACTGTAGGCAAAACGACATAGTTTGGAACAGTAGCACCAGACTCATCGGCGTCAGCCTCTTCAACAGAAACCGTGAAGTTTCCATCGATGGAAGCCTCTAACTGGAACTCTGCCTCTACGGGGAAACCGTAGTCTGGCGAAGACCATGTGAAAGGAATCTCTTCGGATGAGGCCAGATCTACTGGCACCGTAGAATAGGCTGGTGCATTCAGGACGAATGTGTTAGGTTGTCCCAGCACGGGGTTGGAGTCATTGTCATCCTTACACGAAGTAAAGAGCGACAAGCCTACGACAGCCAACAGTATTGTGGATTTGAATATTGTCTTCATAATGTTCAATTATCAATTTTCAATTATCAATTCTCGATTAATAGCCAGGATTCTGTTCATTGCCATAGGTAGACAACTGAGAAGCCGGAATTGCATAGATGTTCTTGTAGGCATCAAAGTTACGGCCATTGTAGGTGCCGCCCTTCCACTGCCAGATATAGTCAGTGTTTCCGCCGAACTTGCCAAAGCGGATAAGATCAACACGGCGGCGTCCTTCAAAGTAGAACTCGCGAGCCCACTCGTCGAGGATTTCGTCAAGCGAATAGTTGGCCTTGGTAGAAGCGTGGGCGCGTGAACGCAGTGCATTGATGGCACTGGCACCTTCGGCATTGGTGGCACCTCCGTTGAGACGGGCCTGAGCCTCTGCATAAGTCAGGTAGGCTTCAGCTGTACGGAAGAGGAAGAAGTCTGCATCCATGAACGTAGCATCGTGGCCGTTCGAACCGTCAGTCTTGAAGTTGACGAACTTGGCTACGGCATAACCGTTCTTGAAGGTAGCACGGTCAAGGTTATTAATCTCGCGGCCAACGCCGTCGAAGATGGCACGGTCGTCACCGGCGGCAAGGGTCATCTCATAGGAAGCCAACTGGGGAGCGTCCAGATTCGGGAAGAACTTCTGAATCAGGTTAGGACGTGTACGGTTACCACCCCACACCTGACCGGAAAGTCCGTTTGTGGCATCTGGGTCATTGGGGTTGGCGTGCATGTCACTATCGAAACTGCCGGCGCAAAGGAACAGGCTGGTACCCCAAGAAGTGGTTACAAGACCATCCTGCAGAATGGGGAAGATAGCCTCGTAGGCTGCATCGGTCTCACCATTGTCGCCCATAAACAGCATTTGGTAAGCACTCCAACCGTTGACGCCGTTAGTATTCAGCTTATAGGGAGAGTCCATCACCTTCTTGGCATACTCGGCAGCCTTAGCCCACTGGGCCGTACCTGTATATACCTCTGCATTCAGGTATAGGCGTGAGAGCAGAATCCAGGCGGCAGCCTTGTCTACACGGCCATAGCCGGCATCAGACGACTTCTTGGGTCTGGGCTCCGACAGGTTCGGTTCTACATTGGTGGTAAGCTCATTCTCCAACCAGTCATAGATTTCCTGACGGCTGTAGATGACGGGATCGCCTAATGACTCTGCAAAGGGAACACGTCCGAAGGCATCCATCAGCAGATAGTAGTTGAGTGCACGAATAAAGCGGACTTCGGCCGTCATCGTTGCATCGTGATCAGCGGCAACGGTCAGATACTGGTTGCAATAGGTAATACCTGTGGTAAGACGGGCGAAATATCCGTTGAGCATCGGGTGAGACTCATCGTAGGTGTTAAAGCATGACTGCTCAATACCATCGTCACCCCAACCGTTAATAGCCTCGTCTGTAGGAAGTTCGTTTGAATTCCACATTTGACGAATGTAACCAGATGTACCGCCATCGATACCATCGATGTCGCAGTCGCCGTTAGCACCGCCATTACCCGCCATTGCTATGTTTGCATAGCACTTGTTGAAAAGGCCTTCAACGTTCATTTCTGTTGACATGTTAGGATCCAGTGGCTCAACATCCAAGTCACCTGTACAAGATGTCACACCTAACGTCAGCAGGAAGGCTGCTGCGGGAATTAAATTCTTATATATCTTTTTCATGCTTTTATATACTTAAAACTATGAATTATGAACTATGAACTATGAACTCTTAGAAACTCAAGTTCAAACCAAAGATTACAGAGAAGGGACGAGGATACATGTTGCTGTCGAAACCGCTGGCTACCTCAGGATCCAAGCCCTTATATTTCGTAATAGTAAACACATTGTTCACAGTTGCATATACACGTCCGCCCAGCGTATTGAACAGATTAGAGAAACTGTAGCCAAGCGTGATGTTGTCACACTTCAGGAAAGAAGCGTTGTGAACATAGTAGTCAGAGAGTTGAGAGGTAATCTGGTAGGTCTGCCAGTTACGCTCAATAGCCTCGTATGTATAGTTGTTCATATAGAGCAATGAACTCTTCCAAACCTCTGTAGGATTGACATTGGCCATACCCTGCTCATTGTTGTTATACACGTAGTTGTCGAAGCTGGCACGGAACGACATGCCCAGATCCCAGTTCTTATACTCAACACGTGTTGAGAGACCCATAGTGACGGGTGCTGCAGGGCTCTTATAGAAGTACTTGTCGGCCTGAGTAATCTGGCCGTCACCATTACGGTCGACCACCACATTCTCGAGCGGCTTTCCATTCTGGTCGTAAGCCTGCTGGAATACCAGGAATGAGTTGATGGGATGACCTACCTGCTGGTATTCCAGATAACGGTCGGTACCAATCTTGATGCCTGTGTTGGGAACAGGAGAACCGTCCTCGGAAACACCGCTCAGGTCAGTAATCTCATTCTTATTATAGGTAATGTTGTAATCGAGTACCCAGTACCAGTCATTGCTCTGTACAGCCTTCCAGCTGAAGCTTGCCTCAATACCCTTGTTCACCAGTTCACCGATGTTCTGCCAAGCTTGGTTGCGGAAGGCAGACAGGGCCTTTGTCGGAGCATAGTTTAACAAGTCGGTGGTCTTGCGATAGTAGTAGTCGATAGATCCAGACAGACGCTGGTTCATGATACCCCAGTCAAATCCAATGTTGGTGGTGGTAGTAGTCTCCCATTTCAGATTTGGCGTGTAGTTGTCCGGACGATAGAGTACACCATTGCCTATAATGGGATAGAAGCCGTTGGTACCCGTATTCTTAGAATAGGTGGGAATCCAGCTATAGTCAGGCACGGCACCAGCCTGCTGACCTGTCTTACCCCAGCCAAGGCGGAGTTTCAGGTCAGAGAATACCTTAGAATCCTTAAGGAATCCTTCCTCGTTGATTTTCCATGCGAAGGCAAAAGAGGGGAATGTAGCCCAATGCTCCTTGAAACGGCTCGAACCATCACGACGTACGGTAGCTGTCAGATAGTAACGGTCAAGCAATGTGTAATTGGCACGTCCGAAGAATGATACCAGATAGCTGTCGGTACGGAAGTTGTAGGGAGTGTGAGGACGCTCCTTGCCTGCATTGGGGTTGGTAGAGGGATAGTAGGCAACGTAGTCGTTCTTGACGTCTCTCCAGAAGTGCTGCCACTCATAACCGGCCATGACGTCAACATGGTGCATCTCGGCAAAGTCTTTCATATACTGGGCATAAGCAGAGAACTGCAGATTGCGCTTCAGGATCTTCTCATCACCCCAGCTTCCATAATACATGGAACCCGTGTACCAAGGCTCGTTATTGGTGTACTGCTTACCTTCAGAGATGTCTGCACCCAATGTCATATGCAGGCGCAGGTCTTCAAAACCGTGAATCTTATAATCGACGTCGGCACTTCCTACGAACGAACGGCTTTTGGCCTGTTTTGACCACTTCTTGATGATGGTGT
>JAEEGK010004496.1_pt1 | contig 34129 bp, 29 predicted proteins | sample 8958771 | NCBI WGS metagenome assembly JAEEGK01 (sample SAMN16246547, study PRJNA631951) | gut metagenome | biome: gut microbiome; feature: rumen; material: SC-attached | host: Bos | place: Iran: Karaj | collected 2018-10 | reverse complement strand
TGCTGTCAACATCAGTACATCTATAGTTAACTCCAAGGGAGATATCCACTATGTTCTCTGTCATTTTGATTTCATTGACGTTTTGGATATCTACGGCAGTGCAAGTGCCTTTCCCATACACAAAAATTGCTTCCTGAGCCTCTGCGTGGATAGAAAGGCCTAATAGTGGAATACACAGCAAAAAGATGGTTATTAATCGCATATAGACTGCAAAATTAGCACAAATAAATGAAAGTTCCAAATTATTGAGTACGCAAATAGTACGCACAGGTTGACTCTTCCCCTCTCAATCGCTGCTCTGATAGTTGATCCAGCCGTCTGCGTCTTTGATGTAATAGCCATGGAAGCAGAGAGTGGTGGCGTCAGTTATTGTTTGGCAAAGTTTTTCGTTTCGCTCAAGGAAACTTCGGAAAACGGCACAAAAAAACCTCGGCAAAGCCTGGAAATCGGATGCCGAGGGTGAAAGTCTTAAACTACTGGGTTCATTGCTCAGGGGCCTTGCAACGCTCGGTGTAGACTCGCTTGAAGTCAGACCAGCGATAGTAGGGATACATATCGTTAGGCAGGGGGAGCGAAGCCTCACGGCCGTTGAAGACGCACTTCACGAGAATGTCGTCGGTTCCCTTTTTGCCACGATAGAATACGAACTGGAGGTTCGAGGCCTTACCCGTCTGCCAGTTCTGATAGATGTTCTTCACCTCGTTGGGGTCTTCAGGATCCTTGTCGGCGCCGTTGATGCCCATGAGCACGGAGAGCGGTCCGATACAGGTGTCGTGGCCGAAGCGCAAGTCGGCAATACGGTCTGAGGTTCCATTGATCACGGCATCGGCCTTCTTGAGGATGTCCTGCAGGATGGGGATCATGTCATACTGCGGTGTGAACACCCAGGAATAGGTACCAAGGTTGGAGTTCTCCCAACGGGCGGCAATCTCCTGGTCGGTGATGATATTGCCCATCATACCCTCGTGACCGATGCTGGGGAGCGAGGTGTAGAGGTTGATGAGATTCTCGGGGATGCGGTTTATGCGTCCGGGCAGGCTGTCGGTGCTGGTGAAGGTGCGCTTGATGATAAGGCTGTCGAGATCGTCCTTGTATTGGAACAGGTCGCGATGGTTCTCCCAACGGGCTTTGGCTCTTGGGAACTTGTGCTTGATGGGATTCTGGCGGTCGGTGGGTACCACACCATCGAGGGTGAAGCGCGAGGACTGCTCACGGATCTCTATCTTGGGATTGCACTGTACCAGTTCCTGACAGAAACCAGACATGCTGAGCACACAACGGCCGGAGAGTGAGGAGATGGCCAACACGTTGCCGCCATGCTCAAACACTTCGGGGAAGTTGTTATACATGGTGCGGGCGATGCGCTGGTGCTGTTCCCACCCAAGGTTGGAGAGTTCGCTCACGCCGGTCTTCAGTTCGTCCTTGCAGGCGTGGAAGCGCTCGTAGAAGCGTTCGCCCTCAGGGGTGAGCTGATGGCGGCGATGGGCAGTCACGAGCAGGGTGTCGAGCTCCGGATAGAGTCGCTCGTTCCAGTAATAGCGGGAACCGTGACGGGAGTAATGGCTGATGTAGAACGGCTTGTAGCCTTTTGGCGATTTGGTCAGTGCGGGTACATCGAATGAATAGGGGAAGTCGGTGCCGTAGGCCCTTTTAGGTTCTGCCTTGAGCAGGTCAAGGGGGTTCACACTCTGTGCCCATGACGTCAGGGTCAGGGCCGCAAATAACAAGATAGTCAGAATTCGTTTCATATTAGTTGGTTTAAAGTAAATAATTATTGTTTCTCTGTCATGTATTTCCAATAGCGGCGGGGCATGTCCTGCAGTTGCTTTCGGGGATTCATGCGTTCCTTGATGCAGATGGCCTTGAAATAGGTGCGCCACAGATTCTGCAGCAACTGGTCGTCGCTGCTGAGCACATCCTCGTTCAGTTTGCCGTCGGAAAGGTTGAAGGGGACGGAAGCCTCATCCTCAAAAGTGATGCGGATGGCGGTCTGGCCGTCATAATAGAAGCCATAATGGCGCTTGGCATCATAGATGAGCCAGGGCTGGTCGTTGAAACGGTCCTGGAAATGGTCGATGATGATGGGCAACACATTGTGGTCGGGACTGACGACAGCAAGATAGGTACCATCCTTAGCCTTTTGGAAACGGATGAACTGCTTCATACGCAATTGTTCGTGGAGCACGCGGCGGGCGATATTCGTCACCGTCAGCACATCGGAGTCAGCAAAGTTCTTGGAGATATCCCCCTGACGGAACACTTTACAGACATATTGGAACAATGGCGTAGAGAGTTCAGACAATTCAGACAGCCAACTGACGGAGATGAGTCTTACCGCCTCATGCGACAGCTGCTTCTCCAGACCTGTCCAGACGCGACGTGCCTTTTCATCATCGGTCGTCACTGAGTATGTATGGTCACAGAACAAGGGCAGGGCATCGCCCTTAGCCAGCAGTTGCTCTGGCTGCTCTTTCAGGCTGAAGGCATCGAACACGGCAGTGAGAAGCCCATCCATTGTTCCGTCAAACGTATATACTGTCATTCTCCGAAGTCAAGTTTTAGTTGTTGCTCTTCTGCAGCACGCTTCTTCTGGGCCTTGGAAACCAGCAAGGGGCGAAGGCGCTCAGGACGGAGTTCGTTGATACCGATAACAGGTTGCGAGAACTGCGAAGTCAGTTCATTGCAGGTAATGAAGAATTTGGCCTTTTTCATCACCACGCCCATCTTCTTCAGGTCGAAGGAGGTGAGACGGCCGAAACGGCGAGAATTGACAATGAGCCAAGCCGACTTCGTGCCAAGACCAGGCACACGGAGCAACTGCTCGTAATCGGCCGTATTGATATCCACAGGAAAGGCCTCCGGATGACGCAGCGCCCAAGCCAGCTTGGGGTCGACCTCCAGGTCGAGGTTAGTATGCAGGTCGTCGACGATCTCCTCGACCTTGAAATGGTAGAAACGCAGAAGCCAGTCTGCCTGATACAAACGGTTCTCACGTACCAAAGGCGGCTGCTTAAGGACAGGCAGTCGCGGATCGTAGGTATTGACACTGACATAGCCCGAATAATAGACACGCCGCATGGTTGGCTGACCATAAAGCATCGACGACATGGTCAGGATGTCTTTGTCTGTATCTTTCGTGGCACCCACAATCATCTGTGTGGACTGTCCAGCCGGCACGAAACGGGGCACATGACGATATTTCCTGCGGTCCTCTTTGTTCTCCAGCACGCCCTGCTGGATCAGCTTCATTGGCTGGAACACACTCTTGTGATCTTTCTCCGGCGCAAGCAGTTTCAGTGATTCCTCCTTGGGAATCTCTATGTTCACGCTCATACGGTCGGCATAACGCCCAGCCTCATTCAGCAGTTCCTGCGAACAACCAGGGATGCTCTTCAGGTGGATGTAGCCATTGAAACGATGCACCGTACGGAGATCGCGGGCAATAGCAGCCAGACGCTCCATGGTATAGTCGGGATTACGCACGACACCACTACTGAGAAACAGCCCCTCAATATAGTTACGGCGATAGAACTCCATGGTGATCTCCTCGAGTTCGCTGACGGAGAGTGTGGCACGCTTGATATCATTCGAGCGACGGTTGATGCAGTAGGCACAGTCGTACATACAATAATTGGTCAGCATGACCTTCAACAGCGAAATGCACCGTCCGTCATCGGCGAAGGAGTGACAGATACCCACCCCACCGACGGTGGAACCCACCATACCCTGCTGACCCTTGCGCACAGTTCCACTCGACGAACACGACACATCGTATTTCGCCGACTCTGCGAGTATCCGCAATTTCTCCATGGTCTTTTCCGTCAGCATGGGGTTAAGTCATTAATTGATTACTGTCGCTTTTTCAGGGCGAGGCGCACCTCTCGTTTCTTACGCAGGAAGTCGAGGCGCTCCTGAGCATGACGCTGGGAGACACGAAGCTGATGGCCATAGACAAGGCAGGCCGTGCCCAGATAGACAGCCATCTGAATCCAGAGACAACGCACTTCGGACGAGACATCGGCCAAGGTACCGCCCATCGTGTTCATCCGCACATAGGCGCGAACGCCAAAAGTGCTCGGGAAGAGCCACGAGATGCCCTGCCAATAGCCAGGAATGGCCGACTGCGGCCACGAGACGCCTGTCAGGAACAATAACGGCAGCGAGATGAAGACCACTAACAGCATGACATTCTCACGATAGCGCACCAGACAAGATACCGTCATTCCGAAGAACACACATGCCAACACATAAGGTATCATCATCAACAGCAAATCCCGCCAATGAGCCAGTTGGATGAAATGGAAGAGCCGAGGCACAACTATCGTCAGGAAAGCACCCATAACGGCATAGGTCATGATATAACAGGATGCTTTTCCACTGATGATACGCCCGATGCCTCCATAACACCTGTTGATCGGCACGAGGTCGCCATAACGGTTACTCTCACGAGCCGTTCCTGCAGCCAAGCCGATGCCCAGCACCAATGTCTGCTGGAGAATCAGCATCAACACAGCAGGCAGGATGGAAGAGCCATAGCCCCCCTGAGGGTTGAAAATCGGCACATCCTCGAAAGCAAGCGGCTGCGTGGTAATCAGATCCTCACGAGCCGTAAAATTGCCAGAGAGCTTGGTCTGTATCTCCGCTCCCATCTTCTGCGTCACTGCCACTGCCGTCTGATAGATGGCCTTATAGGTGAGCATCAGCGCCATATCGCAATATACACCTATCACACCCTGCTCCATGCGGTTCAGACGCGTAGCAAAGTCTTCTGGAATGAGATAGATACCCTTCACCACCTGACGACTGACAAGCGACTGGGCATCATCGAGATCGGCGGCATAGCTTAGGACATGGATATCAGGCGATGCATCCAACATACGGATTAACTGACGCGACTGCTGGGAGTGCGACTGATCGACCACCACCACCGGCACCTCATGCACCACCTCGTTGTTGTAGATCCACGAATAGAGCAAGGGATAAGCCAGCGGCACGATGATACAGAAGATGAGCACACCCTCGTCGCGGAACACCTGCTTGATCTCCTGCCGCCAGACGTATGCGGCATCCTCCAGCCAACTATATATGTTATGGAATATAGACATAGGTGAGCATTGCGTTTTTAATCTTATGGACAACGAACCACGGCAAGAGCGTGAAACCCACGAGTGCTACCAGGTGGAACCAGGCATCGATGAGCGGATAGCCATTGAACACCGTAATCTGATAAAGCATATAGTAATGGCGCAGAGGGAAGAGCCACGTCAGCGCCTGAATCGGCGTATCCATACCCATCACCGGGAAGGCTGAACCAGCCAATGAGAAGCTGAGCACAGCCCATAGCGAGCACACACTCATCGACATGCGCAGGGAGGGCATCAGACCGAAGGCAAAGATGCCAAAGCCTACGGAAGCAAACACCTGAAGCAGCGCCAGCAGGATAATCATCCACCAACCTCCGACATGCGGGAAATGGAGCACATGATAGATGTAGAACTCGTAGAAGAAGATCAGCACCAGGAACGTCAGGATCTGCGGCAAGAACTTGCCCAAGATGGCCACCACAATATTGTTATCGGCCTTCGCCAGCAACTCCTTACCTCGACCGAATTTCAGTTCCATACCCAACGAATAGGCAGAAACCAGGAACATAAAGAGCATCATCACCCCAGGCACGAAGACGGTGGTGAGATAGGCATTATAATTCGTCCAGGGATTGCCTATCTGATGGAGATCGATGCGGATGGGTTGCAGAAAAGCCTGTATCTGTCCGGGAGTGAAGCCCTTGGCACGCATCGTGGCCTGTCCCACAGCAGCAGAACCGAGGGTGGAGATGGTCTTCAGGTCCTTCATCAACAGTGCTCCCGACATAATCGAGGCCAGATTATAATAATAGGAAATCTTCGGACGACGGGCGGAAATCAACTGATCCGTCGTTCCCTTGGGGATATAGAGAAATGCATAGATCTCGTTTTCCTGGATGGCATGACGAGCCTCTGCCACACTTGCATAACGGGCTACCACCTGAGAACTCTGGAAGCCATCGAGACGACGGATAATGCTGCGAGAGGTCGACGTGTTGTCGAGGTCTACCACACCTACAGGCATATCCTCAGGCAGCCCTTCGTCCATCAGTGAAGTAAAGAACAGGAGCGACAGCAGGGGAAAGACCAGCATACAAAAGCCGTAAATGGGATTCTTTATAAGAATCTTGCATTCACGCTTTGCGATGGTCCATATATTAATAAGGTACTTCACTCCTTACTATAGACTACTTTATTATCAATGACATGCCAGGACGCAGGCCATCAAGCTTCTCTACAGGACGAGCCTTCACCTCGAAAGTCTTCAGGTCGTACTGTCCGTTTGCCTTCGTAGCCTTCCATACCGCATAAGACCCTTGATCCTTCAGATAGTAGACTTTCATCTTAACGTCTTTCTTGAAGGCCGGCACATAAGCAGTGAACTCAGATCCAACCTTCATATCGCCCAGCTGATCCTCGCGGACATTAAACGTGCCCCACATGTCGTCCATCACGGCAATCGACATAATGGGTGAGCCAGTGCCTACCAGCTCGCCTACCTTCGGATAGATATCAGCGACCTCGCCCTCCTTCTGGGCAGTCTGCACTGTCTCATGGATATACGAATTGACTTCGTTAACAGCACCCTTGGCACGACCCACCTGAGCAGCAGCTGCCATCTTATCCTCCATACGGGCACCGTTGACGGCCATGTCATACTGACTCTGGGCTGCCTTCATCTGGGCTTCCATCGCCTTATAGTTGGCATAGACCTCATCACGTTTCTGAGCACTTACCACACCCTCATCAAACAGGCGCTGGATACGATTATACGACTTTTCGGCAATCTCATAGCCGGCCTTCGCCTGCTGCAGCAGTGAGAAAGCGCCCTGAATCTGCTCCTTACGGGCACCGTTCTGCGCCTTCAGTTCGATAGCAGCTGCGGCATTCTCAGCACTACGGGCCTGCTCCATCTTGGCACGCACCTCAGGGGCATCGAGGATGGCGAGGGTATCGCCAGCCTTCACATAGTCGCCCTCCTTGACACGTATTTCAAGAATACGACCAGGCACTTTGCTTGACACACGATACTCAGACACTTCCACCTGACCCTGAATCACGTTGGGCTCACGGTCGAGGGCCAGAAATCCGATAAGGGCCACGATGATGATCACTGCTACAAATCCTGCGATAGCAAGCAGAATGTTGTTATGTTGACTTCTTTCTGACATAATATATTATTCTAATGTGCCGAGCGACTTCTGCAAGTCTACCTGGCAGAGTTTGACATCAATTTCTGCATCAATCTTCTGCGACTGCGCCTGGAGCCAGGCTGTCTGGGCCTCCATCACTGTTGTCAGCGTGATGACACCCTCCTGGAATCCGAGATTGGCAGTACGCAGGTTCTCGTCAGCACGGGCAATATTGGCCTGGGCCATCGTGAGTTTCTTATTTGCCTCGTTCACACGGAACGTGTTCTGATTCACCTGCAGTTCTATTTTCTCGCGAGCCTCCAACAACTCAAGGCTGGCGATAGAGGTTGCCCCCTTCGAGGCACGCACCTTATACATCACATCACCCCAGTTCCAAATAGGTACGCGCACGAGGACACCCACATTCCAGAAGCCACCAAACTTTCGCTGGAAGCCGTTGAGTACATTAGGATTGGTGACGTTGTATCCTCCCATCAGGGCTACCATCGGCAGATTGCCTGCCTTCAGGATATTGGTGAACTGTTTAGTCAGCTGTACCCCACTCTCAAGCATTTTCAGCTCCGGACGGTTTTCGATGGCCGTTTCCACATTCAGAGAGGGAGACAATTCTACGACAGCAATATTCTCAGCATTCTCATCCACAAGGGTGATATCCTCATTGACAGGAAGTCCGATGGTCTGGCAGAGCAGCATTTTCGAGAGCACCAGCCCATCGTTCACTTTCAGCAGCGTCATCTCAGCCTCGTTGAGCTTCACGTCGACAGAGAGGCCATCGCTCCTGGTAGCCACACCCTCGTCGATCATCTTATGTACATCACCATTCAACTTTTTCAACAAGTCAAGATAGCCCTCAGCCAATTTCTGCTTGTGTCTCAACGACACCACAAGCCAATAGGCCTTATCGGTAGAATAGATGGTAGACTGACGGATGGCGTCGGCAGAGTTACGCTGCAAGTCTTCATTGATATCGGCCATCTTGTTCATGGCTATAATGGCACCACCCATGAAAACGGGCTGCACCATCATGACTGATCCGGCAAAGAGATTACGTGTATCGGTATCAAGCGCATCCACCAATCTGTCTCCCATAGCATTGAGATTAGCCGCTATGCCTTGTAAGGACTGTCCGGAGGCCATCTTCAACATGTTCAAATCGATACCCATCATGCCGAGCACAGAAGAGATATTCTCCATCGGCAGGGCAGCAGTCATCTGAGAGACGCCCTCCTGGAAGTTGGTCATCGTGGAAGTGCCGATATTGCTGAGTGTCGATTTCTGATCATCGCTGAGCAACTCCACCTGTCGGCTGGTATACTGATAGGTACCGAGGGCACTCACATGGGGCAGGTATTTTGTCCGTGCCGACTTCCTGACGTTCGTCGCCACATCCTGCTTCACTTTCGAGATGCTCATCTGCTTGTTGTTGCGTAATGCCATTGCACGGCAACTGTCGAGTGACAGCAGCCTTTGCGCATTGACAGGCATCAACGCACCTGCAAGCAAGACGAATCCGATAAATCTGTTCATATATACTATTCGAAATTAAACGTTCTTGATCCGATCATATTGCCATCGGCAAAGATAGACACGCGGTACTGACCACCCTCAAGCATCTGTGAGACATTCCAGAAAGTAGCAATGTTCACCTCCTCACCGGAATACTCGATGGTTTTCTTCATAGAATACTCCAGATTGCGGTTTTCGTAAGCGAATGAGCCACCACCACTGAGCGTATTGCCACCAGGATTCTGGATGCGCACATAGATGGTACGATTCCCATTCGAAGCCGTCACATTCTTTGTGATAGTGAAGTTTACCTGCATTTTCTTGGTGTCCTTCAATTTCTTCGTCGGTTTGTCACGCTTATTCAAAAGAGAAAGACTGATATTCGTAGCATCGAGCTGGGCAGCAATCGCCACCTTCTCTGAAAGCGATGCTTTCTCACTGCTCAGGCCAGCAATTTGTGAGTTACGTTCCTGAAGAACTGCATTCACGCGGCTATTCTCCTGCTTCAGGCTTTCGTTCAAGCGGTTCAGCGAATCCACTTGAATGATATAGCTACGGAGCACCTCACGTACTGTGGCAAGCTCTTTCTTCAGACGGGTAATCTCACGTGCATCATCGGCTTTCACCTTCTTCAGTTCTTCAAGAAGTTTCTGAGTCTTCATCTGCTCCTGCGTCAGCTGCTCCACAATGGAATCGTTATTAATCTGAGTCTTCATCTCACTGTATTGCAAGGCAAAGCGCTCATATTCGTTTTCCATCTCCTGCTTGTCGAGTTCAGCCAGTTCCTGCATGTCGCGGTTCACCTGTTTCTGCTCTTCAAGGTTCATAAAGAGGTAAGCCAACCCACCTAACAGGGCAAGGATCACCAGAATCAGTGGTATTAAAATTTTCTTTTTCATGCTGAATACTTATTATCATGCACTATTTGTCCGGATGCCGACAATCGCCACCAAGACAAAAACAAAGGGGAATAACGCAGAAATCTTATCTAAACTCAAAAAGACTCGTGAATCCGGTTATCGTAAACACGTCCTTCAACTCATTGCTCATGCCAGTGATACAGACCTTACTTCCCTTAGGCTTGGCGGCCTTCAGAACGCCCAAGAACAGGCGCAGACCACTCGAAGAGATAAATTCCAGTTTCGAGCAGTCGAAAACAATGTCTTTGCCGTCACAATCGTAGAGTGGCTGCAACTCTTTTTCCGTCACCGCAGCTGCGGCTGTGTCAAGGCGTCCCTCCAAAACGGCAACTATGTTGCCGTCCTGCTGTTGAATGGTAGTTTTCATCATATTTTCACAATCATTATCATCAATATTTGCTGCAAAGTTAGAAAAAAAGCAGCATGTAAGCCTATTGTTCAAAAACAATTATTGTTTTTTAACTTACATTTAAGAACAACTTTCGATTTATTTCGTATCTTTGCAACCAATTTAAACGAAGATGACAGACATCATACTTTCCAGTTTCCTTAGCCTGTTTGCTTTATTTGGCAAGGAGGAAAACGTAGATGAAACCCGGGCACAGAATCTGCTCGAGGATTATTTACGTCATCATTTCGGCATCCGAAAGATCAACACATACCTTGGTCTTTACCTTGATATGCGTGGGGTCTACGAGATGAGCGATGATCTGGATACAGAGACCATCGTCGCTTCAATCTGCGACAATCTGCATGGAAAGATCCGCACCTCAGAAGAGTCGATGTTGCTGTTACGTATCATGGAATTCTGTGGCGTCAAAGGCGACAACATCCACCCCATGTTCAAGGTTATGGCTGAGAAGTTCAATGTACCAGCTCAGCAGTTCAACGACTTCACTGATTTTGTCAGCAACAAGGTCTCTGACCGTGTAATGCTGTTCCAGCCGGAAGGCTTTGACGGACAGATCAAAACCCTGCTGATGCCCTCGACAGGTACGCTGATCTTCACCTACAACGGCGAAGACAAGGTGCTGCTCAACGATGTGCCCGTTCTTACCGGTGCTTACCAAGTATGGCTGCAGAGCAGTGTGCTGAAAGGAAAGAACGGCCATCCCGTCTACTACTCTACCATCTTGGCAGAGTACAACAAGAAGAATGGCAAGAGCGAGGAAGACAGCCAGAAGGTTGAGTTCTGCGGAAGGGATATCAATTTCCGTTTCCCCAATAGTGACAACGGCATGCACAACCTGAACTTCACCCTGCACAGCGGTGAACTGCTGGCCATCATGGGCGGCTCAGGCACAGGCAAAACTACCCTACTCTCAATTCTCAACGGCAGTCTCATTCCTCAAGAAGGACATATCACCATCAATGGTCATGACATCACTGAGCAGAAGGCGAAGGACCTGATAGGTTTCGTGCCTCAGGACGACCTGCTGATAGAAGAACTGACCGTTTACCAGAACCTCTACTACACAGCCAAACTCTGCTTTGCCAGTCTGTCGGAGGAAGAGATCGACCGTCGTGTCATGAAGATACTCAAAGACCTCGGTCTCGATGCTACCAAGGACCTGAAGGTAGGTTCAGCCATCAACAAATACATCTCCGGTGGTCAGCGCAAACGACTGAACATCGCATTGGAACTCATCCGTGAGCCTGCAGTTCTCTTCCTTGACGAGCCCACATCCGGCCTGTCATCCGCAGATACGGAAAAGGTCATCAATCTGTTGAAAGAGCAGACTTACAAAGGCAAGTTGGTGGTGGTCAACATCCATCAGCCTTCCAGCGATGTATATAAGCTCTTCGACCGTCTATGGCTGCTGGACAAGGGCGGCTATCCTGTCTTCGACGGTAACCCCATCGATGCCATTACCTATTTCAAGAATGCTGCCAACTATGCCGATGCAGAGACGAGTGCCTGTCCCACCTGTGGCAATGTCAATCCAGAGATCGTGCTGAACATCATCGACGAGAAGGCTATCAGCAATACAGGCGAGACCTCCGATGCCAGAAAGATGACACCCCAGGAGTGGCATGAGCTCTATCTGAAGAAACAACCGGCATTCTCACAGCCGGACATCAGCGAAGTGCCGGCCTCCGACCTGAAGAAACCTGGCAAACTCAGTCAGTTCCTGATCTTCCTTCGTCGTAACTTCAAGACGAAGATCACCAACATCCAATACCTCTGCATTGCCCTTCTGGAGGCTCCCATATTGGCAATCATCTGTGCCTTGCTCACCCGCTATGCCCCGCCCGAGGGCTACACCGTCATGGACAACAAGAATCTGGTGAGTTATTTCTTCATGGCTGTCATCGTGGCTACCTTCATCGGCATGAGCGGCAGTGCTGAGGAAATCATCAAAGACCGTGCCCTGCTGAAACGCGAGAAGTTCCTCCAGCTCTCCTACGGCAGCTATATCTGGTCGAAAATCATCTTCATGGCAGGGGTTTCGCTGATACAGACATTCCTGTTCATCCTGGTTGGCAATTCCATCATGGGTCTGGGGCTGTTCGGCACGTGGTGGCTCGTCCTCTTTGCCACTGCCTTCCTCGCTAACCTCACAGGACTGATCCTGTCACAATGCCTCAGTTCGATTGTGTCCATCTATATCAGCATCCCTATCCTGCTGATTCCTCAGATCCTGCTCTGCGGACTGGTAGTCAGTTTCTCTGACCTCACGCCTAAGAGCACTACGGGCAATGTGCCGTTCATCGGCGACCTGATCCCCTCACGTTGGAGCTACGAGGCACTGGCCGTCACCTCGTTCACAGACAATAAGTATGAGAAGCCCTTCTTCAAACTGGATAAAGCCAGACAGGAGAACCAGTTCTACAATCTCGGATTCCTATACGAACTGCAGTCGCAGCTACAGACGATGAACGAAGAGAAGAAACAAGGCAAGGACATCAACCCTGCTCATATGAGGGTCATCAACACCAACCTGCCCTTACTCTCTGAGTTCTGTGGTATGGAACCCTACACTGGCGACGGCTCCTATCAGTCGTTGTATGATTACATGAAGAAGGCTGAGAAGATCCTGGCCAAACGAGGCAACGACTTCACTTTCCAAAAGGACGCCATGATATCCAAGATTGTCAAGCAAGAAGGCAAGGAGTCCTTCCTAGAACTGAAGAAGAACCACTTCAACATCAAACTGGAGGAATTCGTGACTGGTGCCGACCAGCGTCAGATGGTAGACGTTGTCGACGACCATCTGGTACCCCGCAGTGGCATCATTTATCTGACGCCACACAACAAATTGGGGCGCGCTCCGTTTTATAGTAGTGAGAAGATCTTAGGCAGCTGGCATATCAAGACCCTCTGGTTCAACCTGGGAGTGATACTCCTGATGAGCATCATCACTATCATCCTGCTGTTGACAGACTGTCCAGGGAAATATCTGAGAAAAGAACAATAATTATACAACTTTATTAATAACAAAAAAACAAAACAAAATGAAGAAAATTACATTTTTCGCTGTCGTAATCGCAGCATTGGCTTTCACCTCATGTGGAGGAAACAAGAGTGCACAAACCGCTGAAGAGGCTGATTCTCTCAAGACTTTCGAGCAGGAGCAGGTTGAGGCAAAGATCAAGCTGGAGCTTGACAGTCTTGCTGCTGAAGTAGGCAGACTGAAGAATCTCCCCATCGTACAGTCTGGTGAGGGTGGCGTTCAGCTGACTGCCGAGGAGAAGCAGGTTAAGCCCGACTATCTGCTGGCTCCCGCTGTAGCCGAGGATGCTACCACCCTGGCTGAGAAGTACCGTATCCTGAGCGCCCTGAGCGTTGACAAGAGCATCGCCAAGTTGTATGAGATGCCTACAGAGGACTATGAGGCTGCTATCGCCAAGCTGGCTGCCGACATCAACGATCCTTCGTTCAAGGTTCTCGACGATGCGTCTACCATCTATGAGACCGGTCAGAATCTCTATGACGCCATGAACGAGAATGGCCGCATCAACTATTTCTGGCAGCTGGTGGCTTCTTCACTCGTAGAGGAAATCTATGTCATCTCTCAGAACACAGAGAAGTTCATCACCGCTTTCGACGACGACTCAGCAGCTAATGTCACCTTCCGTATCGTTCTGCTGTCCGACGCCGTTTCCCGTCTGGCTGAGTATGATCCCGAGTTCGAGCCCGTTGCCAATGCCGTCGAGGCACTGTCTCCGCTGAACGCCATCTCTGTTGATCAGCTGAAGGCTCAGCTGGAAGAGGCTAAGGAGAAAATCGCCGAAGCCCGCGGCAATCTTCTTAAATAAGTAAGTAAACTAAAAAGAATCCCTCGCCGGTTGGCGAGGGATTCTTTTTTTTTATTTCAGGTTCTTGCGTAGGGTCAGCACATTCTGCCCGTCCACATATTTATATATTACCTTGTCCATGTAGTGCTTCACGAGCATGATTCCCAAGCCGCCGATGCTGCGCTCCTCTGCCGAAAGGGTGGTATCCACATCGCCCTTCTCCGTAGGATTAAACGGTTTCCCGTCGTCGGTAAGCGTGAACTCCACATACGAATCATGAATCTGAGCCTCTATGCGCACCTCACCTTTCGTGCCAGCAGGATAGGCATATTCCATCACATTGACCACCGCCTCCTCGATGGCGAGATTCATCTGCATGGTCGTCGGCATATCCATGCCGGCAGCCTCACAGATCTCGTCCACGAAAGCGGCCAGCTGGGGCACTTCCTGCACATCATTCGGCAATACGAGGTTCTTTGTACTCATCTTCTTCGCACACAATCAACATAGATTCGGCTGCAAAGATACAAAAAAGAATAGAACCACCCAAGAAATTTAGCATTTTGTTTGGAAGTTATATTCTTTTTTCCTATATTTGCAAAATCAAAGATGACTACAACCTATGCGGAAGGACAACTTTCTCTATCGTATCTACGACCTCTACGCCGACGGTTTCAGGCACATGCGCCTGGGCAGGACGCTGTGGGCCATCATACTCATCAAGCTGTTCATCATCTTTGTGGTGCTCAAGATCTTTTTCTTCCCCAATTTCCTCAAGCAGCATGCTGAGGGCGACGAGGCCGGCTACGTAGCCACCGAACTCACCGACCGCGCCGCACCGGATTAAAACGACCACGAATTACACGAATTTAACTAATTAAATAATATATGTATGATTAACAACCTCTTTCTAAACATTGATGCCGGTACCATCGACTGGTCGAGAGCGCAGTTCGCCCTCACGGCAATCTATCACTGGCTCTTCGTGCCCCTGACCCTCGGCCTGGCCGTCATCATGGGTATCGTCGAGACCAAGTACTACCGTACAAAAGATGAATTCTGGAAGACTGCTGCCAAATTCTGGCAGAAGCTTTTCGGCGTGAACTTCGCCATGGGTGTGGCCACGGGCATCATCCTCGAATTCGAGTTCGGCACCAACTGGTCGAACTACTCCTGGTTTGTGGGCGACATCTTCGGTGCGCCATTGGCAGTCGAGGGCATAGTGGCCTTCTTCATGGAGTCGACCTTCGTGGCCGTGATGTTCTTCGGCTGGAAGAAGGTCTCTCCGGGCTTCCACCTCGCCTCCACTTGGCTCACCGGCCTGGGCGCCACCATTTCCGCCTGGTGGATCCTCGTGGCGAATGCGTGGATGCAGTATCCTGTGGGCTGCGAGTTCAATCCCGACACCATGCGCAACGAGATGGTATCCTTCGCCGAGGTGGCCCTCTCACCCTTTGCCATCGACAAGTTCTGTCACACCGTCATTTCGTCGTGGATCGTCGGTGCCGTCTTCTGCGTGGCCGTCTGCTGCTGGTATCTCATGAAGAACCGCCATACGAAACTTGCCACCGAGAGTATGAAGATCGGCATGTGGGTAGGGCTCATTGCCGCCCTGCTCGCCGGGGCCACCGGACATAAGTCGGCCCAGAGCGTGGGCGAGGTACAGCCCATGAAACTCGCAGCGATGGAAGCCCTCTATAATGGTGGCACCGACCAGGGACTCACGGCCATCGCCTGGGTGAACCCCTTCTGCCAGCCTGACTACGCCAACGAGGAGGCTGCGCCGCTGAGACTGGAGATGCCCTACGCCCTCTCGTTCATGGCCACCAATGATATCCATGGCTATGTACCCGGCATCAACGACATCCTCAACGGCTATACCAAACCCGACGGCACCAAGGAGCCGTCCGTCGACGAGAAGATTGCCCGAGGCAAGAAGGCCATCGAAGCCCTCGCCGCCTACCGTCAGGCAAAGTCTGCCTCCAGCGACGACGGTTCAACAGCAGCTTATCAACTAGGTATCCTCAAGGAGAACATGCAATACTTCGGCTATGGCTATATCAAGGACAAAAACGATATCGTGCCCTATATCCCCGTCAACTTCTGGGCATTCCGCATCATGGTGGGTCTGGGCTGCGTGTTCATCCTCTACTTCCTCGTATTGTTGCTGTTGATCTACGACATTCCCTTCCTGTCTGTCTTCACGCGCCGACTGCTGGCCTCCATCGGGATATTGCCTGAGACGATGGCCGATGCGCCCCGCCGGCTCACAGGCCTGCCGTCGTGGCACTACTGGGCAGCCATCGCCCTGGTGCCCCTGGCCTACATCGCCTCTGAGTGCGGCTGGCTCGTGGCCGAGTTCGGCCGTCAGCCCTGGACCATCCAGGACATGCTGCCCACGTGGGCTGCTGTCTCCGACCTCAATGCCGGCAGCGTCGCCTTCACGTTCATTCTCTTCCTTATTCTCTTCACCACGATGCTCGCCGTCGAGATCAACATCCTCCTGAAACAGATCAGCAAAGGACCGGACATGGAATAATAAACGACCACGAATTACACGAATTTAACTAATTCATCAGCACGCAGCAAAAAATTAGTGTAATTCGTGAAATTAGTGGTAGAATAATAATAAATAAATATATTGTATATGACATACGAATTCTTACAGCACTACTGGTGTTTCATCGTATCACTGCTTGGTGCGATATTAGTATTTCTATTGTTTGTGCAGGGTGCCAACTCCGTGGCCGGCAGCCTGGGATGGACAGAAGAGGGCCGACGCCTCGTCTATAACTCCACAGGTCGTAAGTGGGAGTTCACCTTCACCACCCTCGTCACCTTCGGAGGCGCCTTCTTCGCCTCGTTCCCCCTGTTCTATTCCACGAGCTTCGGCGGTGCCTACTGGCTCTGGATGCTCATCCTGTTCACCTTCGTGCTCCAGGCCGTCAGCTATGAGTTCCAGAACAAGTTGGGCAATTTCCTTGGTCCCAAGACGTTCCAGTTCTTCCTCACGTTGAACGGCATCCTGGGTCCGCTGCTCCTGGGCGGTGCCGTGGCCACCTTCTTCGAGGGTTCGAACTTCATCATCGAGAAGAACAACCTCATCGATGCCGGTGCCATCACACCCATCATCTCCCGCTGGGCCAATGCCTCTCACGGCCTCGATGCCCTGCTCAACCCCTGGGTGCTCGTCTTTGGCTTTGCTGTGGTGTTCCTGGCACGTGCGCTGGGCATCCTCTATGTGATGAACAATGTCAACGACGAGGATATCCGCTCTCGTGGCAGTGTACGTCTGATTGGTGCCGCAGTGCCCTTCGTGCTGCTCTTCGTGGCCTACTTCGTCCATCTGCTGCTGAAGGAGGGCTTCGCCTACGATCCCGCCACGGGCATCATCGCGATGGAGCCCTACAAGTATCTGAACAACCTTATCTCGATGTGGTATCTCCTTATTATATTATTAATAGGTGTAGTGCTGGTGCTCTACGGCATCGGCAAGACCATCGTCTCTAAGGATTACGTTGGCGGCATCTGGCCGGCAGGCATCGGCACCGTGCTCACCGTGCTGGCCCTGCTGCTCTGCTGCGCGTGGAACAACACGGCCTACTATCCTTCCACGGCCGACCTGCAGTCGTCGCTGACGCTGCAGAACTCCTGCTCGAGCGAGTTCACCCTGCGCACGATGTTCTATGTCTCGCTGCTCGTGCCCTTCGTCCTGGCCTATATCGTCTACTGCTGGCGCGCCATCGACAAGAAGAAGCTCGACAAGGACGAGATCCAAACCGATCACGCCTACTAACACAAAGAAAATCCCTCGCCAAAGTTAGCGAGGGATTTTCTTATCCGATTGTGATGGTATAGCGGCTCATGAACGAGGCGCCGGGCAGCAGATGGTTCATCAGCGGCTTGTCCTTAAACTCGCCCTTGAAGTCCCTGGGATCGCCAAGGCCGTACCACGGCTCTATGCAGACAAACGGCGCCTGCTTGTCGAACGGGCTCCAGAAGGCGCAGACGGGCGTCTTGTAGTCCACCGTCACGGCCGGCTCGCCGTTCGTATCCATCAGCACGGCGCGGTGGGTCTGGCTCTTGTGGATCTTCACCGAGTCGTTGCGGAAGAAGTTGTTGCAGATCTCAATCACGCCGCGGTCGGCCTCGAGCGGCTCCTCCACCATGTCGTGGCTGCCGTCGATATAGCTCTTCAGCACGTCCATCGGCTCGTCGCAGTCCAGACGGATCTGTCCCTCCAGCTTTCCGCCGGGCACGTTGAAGGCCGGATGGCCACCTATCTGGAAGTGGATCTCGCGGCTGTCGGTGTTCTCCACATGCCAGATCACATGGATACGGTTGTCGTCCAACCTATAGGTGATGGCGAGGTTGAAGCGGTAGGGATACACCTTGAGCGTATCCTCCGACTCATGCAGGGCGAGCGTCACCTTCGATTCCGACTGGCTGACCACGGAGAACATCGTGTCGCGCGCAAAGCCGTGACGCGGCAGGTGATAGGCCTGGCCGTCGACCAGGTAGGTATCATTGTTCACACTGCAGACTATCGGGAACAGGATGGGCGAATGCCTCGGCCACTTCTCGCCGGCCTGCCACATATACTCACGGCCCTTGCTGTCCTTCACACTCTGGAGCTCGGCTCCCATCTCAGCGATAAGAATCGCCAGCTGCTCGTTCTTCAGTTCTATCATAATCGACTTGTTTTATGTTTTATGGATGCAAAGATACAAAAAAATCGGTGAAAGAGCCATTTCTTTCCTAAAAAAAGAGTACTTTTGCACGAAAATTATAAAACCAAGATGTATTTTACTGGTATTATCATCGCCATCATGACCTTTCTGACGATAGGCATCTGGCATCCGATCGTGATCAAGACAGAATATTACTGGGGCACGAAACCCTGGGTGGTTTATCTGCTTGTGGGCTTGGTTTGCTGCGGGGCAGCATTGTTCATTGAGAACATCTATCTCTCGTCGTTCCTGGGCGTGTTCGGTGCCTCAGCACTATGGGGCATCGGCGAGTTGTTTGCACAGAAGAAACGCGTGGAGAAAGGGTGGTTCCCGAAGAATCCTAAGCGCACTTACTGAAACAGCGATCCCCCGCCAGAGGCGAGGGATTCTGTTTTTATTTCTTGGCCTTAGTACGCTTCTTGGCCGCTTTTTCAAATTCCTTGATCTCAGCGGGCGTGGCCAGCCCCGTCTTAATGCGGAACTCCTGTTGTGCCAGCTGCATCTGCTCGAGGAACCGTTTGCTGGTATGCATGCGGGAATAGACGGCAGCGGCAGCCAATCGGCCGGCATCGACATCGCTCTGCCAGTGGGCTCCCACGATGACGCGGCTCTCACCATACATCATACCCCGCGTGAGAATCGTGTCTGCACGCTCAGGATTGATCTCAGCGAGCAACAGGGCGGAACACCAGCCGAGGATGGTGTGACCTGAGGGATAGGAGAAGTTCCTGCGCAGATCAGGCTCGAACTGGGGCGTCGCCGTGTGTTCGTGGAATCGCATAAACGGACGTATCCGCTTGTAGTAGAACTTGGGGAAATTGCTGATGTTCTCGCAGGTGGCCTTCGAATCCTTGAGCAGTTTATAGATCTCCGGTGTCTCTTCCTCAGACATCTTCAGACCGAGCGGCTCGCTGAATTCCTGCATGATGCATTCCAGACTATAGGTGGCGTCGCGGATGGCAATTTCGACACGTTCCTTGTTCTGACGCATCTGCTTGCCCCACATATACTGCATGATATCGTAGGCAAAAGCTGCTCCGACGGTATCAGGAGGGGCAGGACACCACTTGAGCATGTTGGGCAACTCCCTGAACGAGAAATAGGGCTCTGCTTTACTCTGTGCCGAGGCACTTACGGCTACCATCATCAGGACGGCCATCATCAAATACTTCTTCATAAGTCTTGTATATTAAGTTGATTAAACTAAATTTCAGCCGCAAAGATACTACTTTTTAGCGAAAGTGACAACCTTTTGAGTGAAATATTATGGCCTTACTGCTTTCACATCTTGCGGATAAGTGCGATATATTCCTCGTAAGGGATGTAGCGGCCACCCATGCTACGGAGGTGAGGCGTCTCGAACTGACAGTCGATCATGATGCCTCCACGACTCCCGAACAGACGGGCCAGAAAGATGAGGGCCAACTTTGAGGCACTGGGCACTAAAGAGAACATACTCTCCCCGAAGAATGCCCTGCCGAGATTAACGCCATAGAGTCCACCCACGAGATGACGGTCTTTATCCCACACCTCGACACTCGCCACAAAGCCCTGACGATGCAGTTCAGTATAGGCCTCGATGATATTGGGGCCGAGCCAGGCACCCTCCTCAGTATTGCGGTTCTGAGCCGTAGCACATCCACGTATAACACCATCGAAATTCTTGTTGATGGTGAGTCCGTACTGGTTTTTGTTAATCAGCTGACGCATGGAGTGGCTGATGTGAATCTCTTTGGGGAAGATCACAAACCGTTGCAAAGGGCAGTACCAAAGGGGTTCCTCGCAATTGCGGAACGAGAACCATGGGAAGAAGCCGTAGGAATAGGCCAGCAGCAGACGGTCGACGGAGAGGTCGCCCCCCACAGCCACCAAACCATCTTCCTCACCATAGCGGGGATCAGGGAACCAGAGTTTATCGTCTAATCGTACAATCATATCTTTAAAGCTCTCATCGCGTTAAGGACAGCAAGGACAGTAACACCCACATCGGCAAAGACAGCGAGCCACAGGGTGGCGAGACCAAAGGAGGCGAGGATGAGTACCCCCACTTTGACACCAATGGCAAACCACACATTCTGACGGGCGATTCTAAGCGTGCGTCGGGCAATACGGATGGCAAGGGCAATCTTCGAGGGTTTATCATCCATCAGCACCACATCAGCGGCCTCGATGGCTGCATCAGAGCCAAGACCGCCCATCGCAATGCCCACATCGGCACGTGCCAGCACAGGAGCATCGTTGATACCATCGCCCACAAAAGCGAAATTCGTCAGTTTTTCAACCTGAGCCACTTTGTCGGCAGGGAGGAGCTCTGCGTGGTATTCAGAGAGATGGAGCGTCTGCGCCACATGGTCGGCCACTTCCTTGCGGTCGCCAGTAAGCATGACGGTCTTCTTCACGCCCAATGCCTGAAGAGCGGCAATGGCCTCAGCACTGTCGGACTTGATCTGGTCGTTGATGACGATATGACCTGCATACTGACCGTCGATGGCCACGTGGATAATGGTGCCGACATGATGGCAGTCGCGCCACTTCGCCCCGACGGTGTCCATCATTTTCGTGTTTCCGACATTGACCATTGAACATTGACCATTGAACATTTTTACCTTGGCACGGATACCGTGACCAGCAATCTCCTCGACATCGCTGACCATACAACCATCGGTCGCCTCATCAGGGAAGGCATCGCGCAGAGCCGCACCAATGGGGTGAGTGGAGAAGTGCTCAACATGAGCTGCGAGATGGAGCAACTGATGTTCATCACAAGTGTCCGGATGAACAGCCTCAACAGCAAACTGGCCATGCGTGAGAGTGCCCGTCTTATCGAAGACAACGGTATCGACCTTGGCGAGGACATCCATATAATTGGCACCCTTGATGAGGATACCTTTGCGCGAGGCACCGCCTATGCCCCCAAAGAAGGTAAGGGGCACGCTGATGACGAGGGCACAGGGACAAGATACCACTAAGAACATCAGGGCGCGATATAACCACGTGGCGAAACTGCCGCCAAAAAGTGTGGGGATGATAGCCAAGGCGAGGGCCAGGAACACCACGATAGGCGTATAGATACGGGCAAAGCGGGTGATGAAGGTCTCGCTCTGCGACTTACGCTCGCCAGCATTCTCCACCAGACTGATAATCTTCGAGACGGTGCTCTCGCCAAAGGCCTTCGTAGTTCGCACTCGGAGGACACCAGAAAGGTTGACGCAACCAGAGATGACCTCGTCGCCCACATTCACATCGCGAGGCAACGATTCACCTGTCAAGGCAACGGTATTCAAAGCCGACGAACCCTCAATGACTACGCCATCCAAAGGCACCTTCTCACCAGGCTTCACAACGATGATCGAGCCCACAGCAACGTCCTCCGGACTGAGATCTTTTGTTTCCACCACTAATTTCTCTAATTTCACTAATTCTGGCTGTGCGTTATCTGAATTAGTGGAATTCGTGTAATTCGTGGTCGCAATTTCCACGTGGGCGACATCAGGCCTTATATCCATCAGATGGGCGATACTGTCGCGGCTCTTGCCCTCAGCATAACCCTCAAAGAGTTCGCCTATCTGGAAGAAGAGCATCACGAAGACGGCCTCGGGGAACTCCGTTTCTGCCCCCGGCAGGAATCCGATGCACAAAGCGCCAATGGTAGCAATCGACATGAGGAAATGCTCGTTGAAGGCATCGCCCTCCATAATACCCTCCCAGGCCTCACCTAATGTCTCATGCCCTATTAATAAATAAGGTATAAGATAAACCAGCAGCAACTGCCAAGTCGTGAGGTTGAGATTCTTCTCAATCAGCACAGCGCCTATCAGCAACACAACAGTAATGCCGATAAGCCATAGCTGTTTCTTCAAACTATGTTCCTCGTGATGATGTTCGTGCATTCCCGAGCTTTGCTCGCCTACCCGTTGCCTTTCATGAGAGCAACTCTCGCAATGATGTTCATGTTCATGAGAATGTGCCATATCTTTGCATTATTTATTTCTTTTCGGCTGCAAAGATACGGCACATTTTCTGCAACTTGGTTGCAAACTACTTATAACACTCGAAAATAGTGTCGACAGTCTGCTTGGGAAGCTTCTTCGTTAAGAGGCTGACAATCCATACCACTGGGAATCCACCCACCATGGCGATAGCACCGCAGTTGATAGGATTGATGGGATTGCCGGCAAGCATATTGATAACCGTGAGGCCTACGCCCCAGATAAAACAAGCCCAGACAGAGGCTGTGGTGACACCACGCCAGTAGAGACCCAGCATAAACGGAGCCAGGAAAGCACCGGCCAGTGCGCCCCAAGAGATACCCATGAGCTGAGCGATGAACGTTGGCGGATTCAGGGCAATGAGCAGCGAGATGACGATGAAGAACATGATCAGCACACGCATCACCACCACCTTACGACGCTCAATCTTTTCAGCCACAATATCGTCGATGGTACCGTCCTCCACCTCACCAGGCAGTGACTTTTTGTCGCGATAGATAAGGTCAAGTGTCATCGTCGAAGAAGACGTCAGTACCAATGAGGCCAGCGTCGACATCGAAGCACTCAGAACGAGCAGCACCACGAGGGCGATGAGCACATCAGGCAACGTAACAAGCATGGCAGGCACGATGGAGTCGAAGGCAATCTTGCCCGTTGCCTCATTGATCACAGGGTCATACAGACGTCCGAAGCCACCGAGGAAATAACAACCACCTGCCACGATGAAGGCGAAGATGGTAGAAATAACAGTACCACGCTTGATGGCGCTCTCGTCGGTAATCGAGTAGAACTTACCCACCATTTGTGGCAAGCCCATCGTACCTAGCGACGTCAGAATAACCACACCCAGCAGTCCCCACGGATCAGGTCCGAACCACGAGGCGAAACCACCATTCACATTGGGGTCTGCATCGGAGGGGATGACTGCAAGCTTGTCGATAGCAGCCGTCAGACCACCCTGAGCATTCAGCACAGCCAGAATCACTGCCACAATACCAAAGAGCATGATGATACCCTGAATGAAGTCGTTCATAGCCGTTGCCTTGTAACCGCCGATGATGACATAGACAGCCGTAAGGATGGACATGATGATGACACAATACTCATAAGGAATATCAAAACCCATCTCAAAGAGACGTGAGATACCACTATAGACACCTGCGGTATAGGGAATCAGGAATACGAAGGCGATGACAGAGGCTGTGACACGCAAGCCCTGGTCGCTGAAACGGGTTCCGAAGAAATCAGGCATTGTGCGCGACTCGATATGCTGCGTCATCAGTTTGGTGCGACGACCCAGGATGATCCACGCCAAGAGCGAGCCGATGATGGCATTGCCGATACCAATCCAGGCACTCGACATACCGTATTTCCATCCGAACTGTCCGGCATAGCCCACGAAGACCACAGCCGAGAAATAAGAGGTACCGAAGGCGAAGGCCGTGAGCCAGGGACCTACGGCACGACCACCTAATACAAAACCGTCAACACTTCTGGCCTGCTTGCGAGAGTACACACCCACGCCAACCATCACGACCAGGAAAATTACCGTTAGTAAAATTTTTATTAACATGATATTGTTTTTTAAAACCACGAATTTCACGAATTACACTAATTTTAGCTGCGCGCTAAAACTAATTCGTTAAATTCGTGTAATTCGTGGTCGTTAATTATTCTTGTTTAAAATGCAACTTGGACTTGAGCCTGAAGCCAGTCATAATCCTTTGAACTGATATTCTCACCACAAAGACAGCGGGTGTACTGCAACTGCACACGGCACTTCTTATAGAACCAATATTGCAGGCCAAGGGTGAGATTGGTCTGGTCCCACCCATCTACGGATGTATTACGATCGAAGGTCTCGCCAGAAGCAACGAGGTCGAGGGCACCAGCCACAGGGATGCAAGTGGTGACATAACCACCACGAGAGCCTACCTCACCATCCTCACCGCCGAGCCACTCTGCACGGATGCTGGCAGGACGAGCCTCCTTGTACTGACCAGGAGAATAGGCTACGGTCTTGTATTCCGCACCCACACTGTAGCGGTTGCGCTTATAGTTGTCGCCAACCTGAATATCCGGGTTCCATGCAGCCTTACCCACAGCATTACCAGTGCCGAGATAGCCAGAGCCCACGATGCGGAGACCGTCGAACGGCTTCACTTCGAGTTTGGCGATAAAGTCTTTCTGATTGTTATTGTCCTTACGGTTGATACCCTGTCCGCTCATCAGAGCGAGGTCATAGTGCAGGAAGCCCTTGAACAGGTCGCCGTAGACATTAACACCCATGTCACGGCCATAGTTCACGCCATTCAGGGGATCAGGTCCTTCGCCTGCCAGATAGAGCACGGCCTGCGAATAGACATCGATCAATTCAAGTTGTGTTGGTGACATCGGATTCTCCATCGTGTAGGAGTGCTTGAACTGTCCGATGCGGACGGTCAAGGACTTGTCGTTGGAAATTCTGTAGTCGGTGTAATACTCCTGAACCACGCTGGAGAAATCGTGCATAAACATAAATGACCAGCGGTCAGTGATGCGGGCCTTGGCCCAGAGCAGTGTGCGTTTAAGGTTGTAACTGTTGGTTGCCTTGTCGTTAGGATTCTGATAACTCCAACCTCCCTGTGCGTATCCGTTCAATGTGATACGACTTGTGAAGTCTTTCATCCAGTCTGTTTCAGAACTCTTCTGTTGCCCCATAGCGGCCACACTGCTGAACACTGCCAGAGCTACTGCCAGCGTCCGATACATAAAACTTTGTTTTCTCATTTTGTCATTTGTTTGAAGTTGAAATGTTAAGTTTATGCGGATGCAAAATTACAACATTTCTTTCAAACAAACGACAAAAAGACAGAAAAACTTTAAATAAAGTTACAATTCGTCAGCAAAGACGATACAAATCAGATGTTTGGCGTATCCCAGGTCTTTGTCTTGGTACACTTGACGTTCTGCGTCAGCTTGCCAATTTTCAGCACGAAATCACCCTCTTCGAGTGTCCACTTGCCTTCAGCATTGACGAAGGCGAGGTTCTTGGCTGGGAGCTGGAAGGTAACAGTCTTTGTCTCACCTGGCGTCAGTTCAATCTTCGTAAAGTCACGCAGACGCTTGTTGTCTGGCACAATCGAGGCCACGAGGTCACTGCTAAACAGCAGCACAGCCTCCTTGCCAGCACGACTACCCGTATTCTTCACATCGACACTCACCGTCAGGATATCGTCAGCGGTAAAGGAAGTCTTGTCAACCTTCAGGTTGGCATAGTCGAAGGTGGTATAGCTCAGGCCATAGCCGAAGGGCCACTGCAAGGAAACCTTTGCATCATAGTTGTAGGCACCAGCCATCGTACCCACTTCCTCACTCACCTTATAATCGTATGTATTAAGCGAGTTGATTTCTTTGGGATAAGTATATGGCATCTTGCCAGAGAAATTGGTATCGCCAGCCAGGAGATTGGCGAGTGCATCGGCTCCGTAGTTGCCAGGAATCAGGATATCCACTACAGCCTTAGCCAACGGTTCGATATCAGCAATGAGGCGTGGACGACCTTCGTTGAGCACGAGAATGATGGGTTTGCCTGTCTTGGCCAATTCCTTCACGAGGTTACGCTGGTTCTCAGAGAGCCAGAGGTCGGTCAGGTTACCAGGTGTCTCTGTATAGGAGTTCTCGCCAATGGCAGCGATGATCACATCCGCATTGGCAGCAGCAGCCACGGCCTTGTCGATTTCTGGCGCATTCTCTGCGTAGTAGGCACCATCCTCGTTATAGGTCACGCCCTGCTCGATGATGATATTCTGCTTACCATATTTATTACATAGAGCCTCATAGATGGTGTTGTATTTCTCTGAGAGGTGTTCAGCCTTCGAACCCTGCCAGGTATAGCTCCAGCCACCGTGCAGGCAACGCATCTGGTTGGCATTGGGACCAGTCAACAGAATCTTCTTACCCTTCGCCAACGGCAGGATATTACCTTCATTCTTAAGGAGAACCATTGATTCCTCAGCAGCTTTGAGGGAAGCAGTAGCAAACTCAGCAGAACCGAACTTCTCGTAGCCCTTGCCACCTGTGTTTGGTTTCTCAAAAAGTCCCAGACGATACTTGGCACGCAGGATACGACGCACGGCATCGTCGATACGCGACATCTTTACCTTACCCTCATTCACGAGTTCCTTCAGCAGGATGCAGAACTCCACGCTATAGGGATCCATCGACATATCGATACCTGCATTGATGGCGATGCGGATGGCATCCTTCTTGTCCTTCGCCACATGTTCGCGAGAGAATAGGTTGTTGATATCTGCCCAGTCAGTTACGAGGAAACCATCCCACTGCAGATCCTCCTTCAGCCACTTCGTCAGATACTCATAGCTGGCATGAACGGGTACACCGTTGATTGAGGCAGAGTTCACCATCATGGTCAATGTACCAGCGAGGGCAGCCTGCTTGAAAGGCTCAAAATATTTCTCACGGATCATCTGCGGAGACAGGTAGGCAGGTGTACGGTCCTTACCTGACCAGGGGGCTCCGTAGGCGAAATAGTGCTTGGTACTGGTTCCTACGTGATACTGGTCAATGTGGTTATTGTCATCACCCTGATAACCCTTGATCTCAGCCACCACCATCTTTGAGTTGACGATGGCATCCTCGCCAAAGCTCTCCCATACACGAGGCCAACGGGGATCGCGACTCAGATCCACCACAGGGTTATACACCCACGGACAGTTAGAGGCACGACTTTCGTATGCAGTAATTTCTGCACCAATACGCGCCAGTTCGGTATTGAACGTAGCACCCAGGTTGATGGGCTGTGGGAAGAGCGTGCCACCCTGGGTATAGGTCACGCCGTGGTTATGGTCGAGGCCATAGATATCAGGAATGCCCAGATACTTCATCGACTTCTCCTGAATCATACGGATCCACTCCAGCCACTGGTCTACGCGTGCAGCACTTGAGCCAGGAGCATTCAGGATAGAGCCCACCTTCCATTTCGAGATCAGCGTATCGAGCATCGTCTCATTAATCTTCCATAGACGCCTCGTATCACCCTGATAGATGTCGATTGGGAAAGCGCCAAACTGGTCGATAATCTGCTGATCAGACTTCTTCAGTATCGCTTCCACCTCTTCTTTCGACCTACCATACTGCTGCATCACACTGCGCACCTTCTCACGATCCACCTTTGCATTCTCTACCGTCATCTTGCCCATCACGTCGAGATTCAGTTCGAGCATCTGGCCGATCTTCTCGTCGAGCGACATCTTGGCGAGGGTCTTCTCTACTTTTGCCTCCAGAGCTTCATCACGGGGAATAGCCGGTTTCTGCTGTGCCATCACACTCATCGTGGCACAAACCATTACCATTGAAATCAATACTTTTTTCATTGTCCAATTTGTTGTTAGTTATCTTCTTGGGCACAAAGATACGAATAAGTGAGCAGAAAACCAAAAAAAATTGGAGTTTTCTTGTAATCGTAAAGCACTTACTAAAGAAGTGACGCAGAAACGTGAGTCACCAGTTCCCTGGGAAGTGTGATGATTTTAAGGCGTTCATACCAGATGCGGCTAGAACCCACAATATGCTTCTGGGTATGACTGCTGATGATGTAATAGCTGGCTGTATATTCGTCCATCATGTCAAGAAATACCTTCTTGATACGCGAACATTTCTCGTGGATGGCATTATCCAACGGATTCACCAGATGGTCCACACCTTCGATGATCTTTTCCTTATCCATCATCTTCGCTGTAGCCATATAGTAGCGTGTCAGTTCCTCACGATAATCCGCCAGCCGTTTGAACTCAATCCCTTCAGGATGCGCCAGGAACAGCAGATACACCGCCTTATGCACAGGCTGCAACTCCACCTCCTGATGATAATCCTCCAGAATAAAACGATAGTCCTTCGTAATCAGCAGCCTGCTCAACTTACCCTTTGCAGCCTCTATCCGCAGTTCCTCCAGCAAAGGCACGCCAACAGCATGCAGCAGCAAGTCGTTTCGTCCTGCTATCTGCAATTGCCCTATCAGACGCCTGATCTCTCTGGCAATCTCCTCTGGTGAATGCTGCTGGTCGTTCATTCTGTCACATCCTTCATCAAATCATTGAGCCACTTTCTCCACTTGCTCACCATCGTAGGCGCAATCGGAGCCTCGTCATCAGTGTTCCACACGTCTTCGTCTGATGTGGTATCTGAGTCCGTCTCTGTTGTGGTGGATTCACAATCCCCTTCAGGCACAGCAGGCTCAGGCTTTTCAGCAGGCTCCACCTCTGGTGCTGGCTCCACCTCGAACTCCAGTTCCGCTTGTGTAATCACCTCACCCACCTTTTTCTTTTTGGCAGGCTTATAGAGTCTATTAATCAGATCCTCATAAAAATCATCATCATCACGATGCACGTTTTCCTGCACCTCCTTACGGATATCATCTTCCAACCCCGTTGCCAGAATGGTTACCTTCGCATCTTCTCCTAAGGAATTGTCTGTAGATGTACCCCAGATCACACTGATATTCGGATCCAGCTGGTCAAAGAAATCGTCTATCTCCTGCATCTCCCGCACAAAAATCGGATGCTCATCGCTCGCATAGATATTGAAGAGGATACGCTTCGCTTTGCCAATATCATTGCCATAGAGCAGCGGTGAATCGAGTGCACTCAGGATAGCCTTCTCCACACGATGGTCACCACTGGCGCGACCCATCGCCATGATGGCTCCACCACCGTCCTTCATCGTAGCCTCCACATCGCGGAAGTCAAGATTGATGGAGCCCTCACTATGTACGGTAATCAGTTCCGAGATACCTTTCACGGCATCTTTCAGGATATTATCCGCACGGCCAAAAGCTTCCTTCAGCGAGATTTCCGAGTCAGAATACACATCGCACAGCCGCTCGTTATTGATGATAAGCATAGCATCCACATATTTCCTCAACTCATCCACGCCTTTCAATGCCTGGATAATCTTCGGTTTCCGCTCGAAATAGAAAGGTATCGTCACCACACCCACTGTCAGCAGTCCCATTTCCTTGGCCACCTGTGCCACAACAGGCGCAGAACCAGTGCCAGTACCGCCACCCATGCTCGCAGTAACAAAGACCATCTTCGTGCCATCGTTCATGATTTCCCTCAGCAAGTCGCTGCTCTTCTCAGCCTCCGACTTGCCAATCTCAGGATTACCACCAGCCCCAAGGCCTTCACCCATCAACACTTTCACAGGCACTGGCGAGCCCTTCAACGACTGACTATCCGTATTACAGGCAGCATAGGTCACGCCCTCCACGCCCTCGTTAAACATATTCCTCACCGCATTGCAGCCACCGCCACCAACGCCAATCACCTTGATGATGCCCTGCATCGTATCCTTAATCCCGTCAAACTGAATTATATCCTCACCCATAATCATGCTTTTTTCTATCCGCCTGCAAAATTAGCAAAGATTTCTCATACTTCCAAATCTTCACAAGGCTTGCGAAGGAAAAAAATCATTCATCATCCTGTCCTCGGAGCGTACCAAGTCCTTTCATATTAATCAGATGCTTGCCATATCGTTTTCTGAATCTCTTTGAGCTATACTCCTTACTCACCCTTTTAATCTTCCCGTTAAAGCCATAGGTAATATCCTCAAAATTGAAGTCCATTTGATAAGTATTCTCTGCATCAGGCGTAACACATCGAGTTTTAGAAGCGACAGTAAAGCCATTCTTCTCCAGTCTGATGCCAGCAACGGCATTCACCAACTTAGCCTTGAGCGTTTCCGTATTCACCTGATAGATGATAAAGGTCGCTATCCACCCTGTGCTATTAGCCAGGATATCCCCTACCACATAGACATACTTCTTGTCAGGACTGACAAATGCATACATACCAGGAACCCCTTCGTTCATATAATCATCTGCATCAAAGACTACCTCCTGGCGATTGTGATGACACGAATCGTAAACCACAAAATGATACCCATTGTCGCCTTGCTCAATGCAGAATTCACGATAATTATGCGCTCCTACTTTCTTTTTGAGGACAGACATACGTTCTCTTGGTTCCTCCCACGGTCCTGACCAGATTGCATTCTTAGTTTTCGGATTCCATCCGTGAACATATTCCTTCAGCATCCGCAGCTTATTCTCTAAATGCGATGGATACATCAGACAGAGCTTATAAATGAAATCATGGTCAACCACAAATTGTTCGTATGATCGATAACTGCTTCTCTTAGGCATGCATGTCAGATAGAAATAGCCATCATGCATGTCCTGCATAGTGACAGTGTCATTTCCTTCCTCATTAATCAGGTTCACCATATACTCCGCCAGTTCATCAGTATTGAGATGCATCTCATTTGCTATCACAGACGCAGTCAGGAAGAGGTTCTCCTCCCCTTTATAGTTCACAGTCACATCACTATCTCCACAAACACGATCACCCAACTCAAAGCAGTCAGGATATTCCAATTTGAGAAGCCCGTCGCTTATAACGACAGTATCCAGTTTATTCCAAGTAATGACATCCTCCTTCACTGGTTTCCATGTCCTTACGCTCTGATAATCATCATCGCCATCAGAACAAAGATAAATCACCCCCACGATAACACCTACTATCAAAATGCCAAACAAAACCTTTTTCATATTCTTAATTCTTTATTTTTCATTCTTCTATTTGGATTAAGCGAGTGCAAAGAGACTTATCTCATTTGCCAAGCAAAAATAGCATCGCCGATTTTTCGGCAAATTTAGGATTTTCCCTCTTTGCAACCAAGCATTTTTGCCCCACAAGGCTTGTGGAATACGTATTTTTCTCAGACTCAACGGATACACGATAGGCAAAATGAGCACAAAATCTCAAAAAAACAACCGAAAAGTTGTATTATCAAATAAAAAGTTGTATATTTGCAGCCGATAAGATAATATAATGATGAGGTTTGAAGAACTGATAAGTGGTAAACTCTGGGCTGTTCGTGATGATAATGCTGATGAACACGAGCTTGAAATACTACTCGACCATTGGAACGATGTCGTGTGGTTAAGGAACTTCTTTATCAGCAATCAGGAGGATTTGGATGCATATTATCATGTCAGTATCGAAGAAGCCATTTGGGACACAATCGAGGACAGCGACATGATCGAGACGACACTGATACAATTAGCTGAGGACGATAACCTTGACACTCTGTTTAGACCACTTGACAATAACGAAACAACAGAATCACTACTTCAAAAAGACAAAGCACAACTCAAGAAGAGGCCCATACATTCCTCATGGCTTCGAGTTTATGCTATTCGTCTTTCCACTGGAGCCTATATCATCACAGGTGGAGCAATCAAACTCACTCTGAAGATGGAAGAACGGGAGCATACAAGGCTTGAACTCGAAAAGATTGAGAAAGTGAGAAACTATTTGTTGAACGAGCATATAATTGATGACGACAGCTTTATAGAATACATTGTAGAACTTTAAAACAAAAATAGGTATGAGCACTATTGAAGAAAAACTGCGCAAACATGCGCCCGCCACTCCTTCAAAATGGAAGGAAAAGGCCGAATGGCGCCAGCAAAACAAATCTTGGCTGCGCTATTCACAATTTGTAGCTATTCGGATGCTGGAGCAGATGGCTGCAGAAGGATTGACTCAAAAAGCTCTCGCAGAACGTCTGGGATGTAGCCAGCAGTATGTTTCTAAGATTCTGAAGGGTCAAGAGAATCTTTCCATCGAAACCATCAGCAAAATTGAGAATGCCCTCTCACTCGAATTGCTGCCTATAGAATATGAAGTGGCATAACTAATCGAGTAGGAGGAAAATAAAATAGTTTTCCTCCTATTTCATTTTCCGACCTCTCACGCCACCGTATGTGCGGTTCCGCATACGGCGGTTTTTCGTTTACTTATCATAACACAAATAAATCAGACCACAATAGATTAAAACAGGAACAACAACACAAATGATGACAGAACTGACGTAGTAGTTCCACCCGATTACCTTAAACCATAATAGAAACTTGACAGAATTGTCAAAAGCCCTCTCGCACCAAGCCCGAAAACCATGTCGGTTGTAATATACAAGGAATCCCCAAGGCATTTTGGATTTAAACAATACTTGCATGACAGACAACAACCGTGAAATGCCACCAACGTTCTTATTCCATGGCCATCGGTTCCCATCCTGAGCCTACTAATTCCGATTATCGGTTCTCTATTTGTTTCCATTTCACCTACCATTTACCATAAGAAATCACCCCGTTTAACGAATCTCTCCACAAACCCTCCATATTAAAACAATAGCAGTTCACTTTCATCTATTGACAGATCGAACTTCTTTATGAGACTTTCAACGATTACACCTCCGGACTCCTTTAATTCTTCCAATGACTGTTTTCTTTTCTGCTCACAGTCTCGTAAGTAGAAATAATCCTTTGGGATATTGCATTTATTTTCACTGAGCATCCCTCGATGCTTTAGAATTTCTAAACCTATTATGCCTTTCAAGTTTGAACCATGTTCGTCAGTAAGAATTCCATGTTGTTCATAATTAGTAAAACCTATAACGACATCGTGGCCATGTAAATAACTACATCTGCTAACATCTGTCAATGATGGTCGGACACCAGCCAACCCCTCCCTGTCATTCCATACATTGCAAGTGACAACTACTGGTATTTTATTCTTTACCGCAACAGTCTGAATGCAACTTAATCCTGCTATTTCACTCGGTCTAAGGTCAAGAATTACTTCATCAACAAACATTATCTTTATACTCTTTAGTCCTATAAGATTTCCAAGTACATCGGTGATTTTTTTGTCTTCATACCATCCTGCTTTAGCGACATATAGTGGTGATTCTTTTAGTATGTTCAAGAAACTACTAACAATTTCTTTATACTTTTCTGAATATAGTACGCTATGTATATCCTTTGTTTCTATATTGCAATAGTATGCTATCATTGACGATAGGAAATTCCTCTCAGTCATATAATTGAGTAGAACAATTGTGGGAATCTTCTGGTCAATGGCAATACGGCATACCTGATGAATGACGAATGCAGTCTTACAACAACATTCCTCTCCACAAATTGTTGTCATTTCTCCAGGGTAATAACCACCAATAGCATTATCCAAGAACTTGATACCAGTAGAAATTGGTTGTTCGTTCTGGGATGTAACGCTCTTTACGACTTCTTCTATATGTTCCATTTCATTATAATTTCTAGAACTTCTATTCTCATTTATTACCATTCATCTCTCTGCGCATCTGCAATTGAATCCATTGCTGGTCACCCTTTGTACCCTTCCTAAAGACTGCAGCGATCTTAATCCTGTCATCTCCGAAATCCTCTTTGTATCTGTGTCTTAGTTCTTCTCTGATAAGCGAAACGTTTCCACTGCTTCTGTCTTCGAACTCATTGATAAGTTCATTTGTCGACATTTCTTTTATGCTCTCTTCGCGCTCCCCAATTTTGTCCATATACAAGATATTGAAGATTGCTTCATGCATAACCTTCTTAATCCATTTGCAATGGTACAACGTCAC
>JAEEGK010004493.1_pt1 | contig 34133 bp, 34 predicted proteins | sample 8958771 | NCBI WGS metagenome assembly JAEEGK01 (sample SAMN16246547, study PRJNA631951) | gut metagenome | biome: gut microbiome; feature: rumen; material: SC-attached | host: Bos | place: Iran: Karaj | collected 2018-10 | reverse complement strand
GACGGAGGTGTATGATGCCGTGCAGAACAACGTCCGCAAGGATGTGCAGGAAATCGGATCCGTGCTCAACGATGTCATCTCCGACATCCAGGAGCGCCAGGATTCCACAGGTCTGAGCGGGGTTCCCTCCGGATTCCCCACTCTGGACCAGATCACCCAGGGCTGGCAGCCGAGCGACCTCATCATCCTCGCCGCCCGTCCTTCCGTGGGTAAGACCGCCTTCTCGCTCAACATCGCGCGCAATGCGGCCGTCGACCACCACATGCCCGTGGCGTTCTTCTCCCTGGAAATGTCCGCTACCCAGCTTGCCAAGCGTCTCGCCATCAGCGAAACCGGCCTGAGCGCAGACAAGATCAAGGGAGCCATCCGCCTGGAGCAGTACGAATGGGAGCAGCTGGAATACAAGATCAAGGATCTGGCCAAGGCCCCCCTCTACATCGACGACACCCCCGGCCTGCCCCTCATGGAGTTCCGCACCAAGGCCAAGAACCTGGTGAAGAACAAGGGGGTGAGGCTGATCGTGGTGGACTACCTCCAGCTGATGCAGGGCCCCGCCGAACTGCGAGGCATGCGCGAGCAGGAGGTTGCATCCATCTCCCGTACCCTGAAGGCCACCGCGAAGGAGCTGAACGTGCCCATCATAGCACTGTCCCAGCTCTCCCGCCAGGCTGTGCAGCGTACGGGCGGCGCCGGCAAACCCCAGCTTAGCGACCTCCGCGAATCCGGCTCCATCGAGCAGGATGCCGATATGGTCATCTTCATCCACCGTCCGGACTATGTGGGCCTCAGCGAGAATCCGGAAGACAAGGAGAAGACGCAGATCATCATCGCCAAGCACCGTAACGGCGAAACCAGGGATATCGACATGGTCTTCAAGAGCGAACGCGTCAAGTTCCTCGAGATGAACGACGTGCTGTATGCCCAGCAGGGCCCCGTCGCTTCCGCGATGAACAACGACTTTGAACAGTAGGCCTATGTCCGTCCCGGAGATCTCCCATATAGGGAAAATAGTTGCAATCGATGCGGACTTCATCACGGTAGAGATCGTGGCGGAGTCCGCTTGCTCATCATGCCATGCCGCCGGAATGTGCGGCACTGCGGACGCCACCCACAAGGCCATTACCGTTCCCGCTACCATGGGGGACTGGACCGTGGGCCAGGAGGTGCAGGTACTGCTGAAACGCTCCATGGGCTTCAAGGCCGTATGGCTGGCCTATGCCATCCCCCTGGCGGTGCTGCTTGCAGTGCTGCTGGGGCTGAATGCCACCGGCGTGGGCGAACTGGCATCCGGGCTGGTCGCCATAGGTGCCGTAGCCCTCTACTATCTTGTCCTCCTGCTTTTCAGGGACAAGCTGCGGAATGAATATTCTTTTTACATAAAGGAGAAATAATGGATTCTATCGTTATCTGGACTATCGTTATCCTGGCCGGGCTCGGCCTCGTACTGGCCCTGATGCTCTTCTTCATCGCCAAGAAATTCAAGGTTGAGGAAGATCCCCGCATCGAGCAGGTCGAGAAGACCCTGCCGGGTGCGAACTGCGGTGGATGCGGCTACGCCGGATGCCATGCTTTCGCCGATACGGCCGTCAAGGCTGCCGACCTGAGCGCGCACTTCTGCCCTGTCGGGGGAAATGAGGTGATGAAGCAGGTCGCCGCCATCCTCGGAATCGAGATGGTGGAGAAGGCTCCCCAGGTTGCCGTGGTGCGATGCAATGGCACTTGCGCCGTGCGCCCCAAGATCAATGTTTACGACGGAGCCGCAAGCTGCCGCGTGAAGGCCGCCCTTTACAGCGGCGACACCGGCTGCTCGTTCGGCTGCCTCGGCTGCGGAGACTGCGTTGCCGTCTGCGAGTTCGGCGCTCTCAGCATGAATCCCGAAACCGGCCTGCCGGTGGTGGATGATGCGAAGTGCGTGGCTTGCGGAAAGTGCGTCGCAGCCTGCCCCAAGAAGCTCATCGAACTGCGGGCGAAGGGCCCGCGCGGCATGCGCGAGTTCGTGTCCTGCCGCAATACCGACAAGGGCCCCGCTGCAAAGAAGGCATGCGGAAATGCCTGCATAGGCTGCGGCATCTGCGTGAAGACCTGCACGCACGAGGCTATCACGCTGGAGAACAATCTGGCGTATATCGACCCGGCGAAGTGCAAGCTTTGCCGCGAGTGCGAGGCGATGTGCCCGACGGGCGCCATCCATGGGGTGAATTTCCCGAAGGAGCTCGACCGCGAAGGCATAAAGGCACGTGTTGCTGCACGTAAAAAGGAGGTAAGCAATGAGTAAGATAACGTTTGCAATCGGCGGAGTCCATCCGGACGATGCGAAGTTGGCGCGTGGATGCGCCATCGAAGTGCTGCCCCTGCCGGAAACGATGTATGTGTCTATGGCACAGCACCTTGGAGCGCCTGCCAAGCCTATAGTGGAGGTTGGCGACAAGGTGAAGACGGGCCAGGTTATCGCCGAGCCCGGCGGATTCATATCCGCATTCGTGCACTCGCCCGCATCCGGCACCGTCAAGTCCATAGGCCCCCGCAAAGACCTGGCCGGCAACCCCGTCACCCATATCGAGATCGCCGTCGAAGGTGACGAGTGGGTCGAGGGCGTGGATCTTTCCGACACCCTCGTGACTGAGATCCCCGAAGACCGCGCGGCCATCCTCGACAAGATCAAGGCCTGTGGCGTGGTAGGTCTCGGCGGAGCCACCTTCCCCACACATGTGAAACTGAACCCCGCCCCCGGGAGCGTGGCCGAGTGCCTCATCCTGAACGGAGCGGAGTGCGAACCCTACCTCACCAGCGACTACCGCATCATGCTGGAGCGCACCAACGAAATAATCGTCGGCGCGGCCATCATGCAGATGGTGCTGGGCGGATGCCGCACCGTCATCGGCATAGAGGAGAACAAGCCGGAGGCCATCGAGGCTATGCGCAAAGCCCTATCCGAACTGCCCTACAACATCGAGGTGCTGCCTCTCAGGAAGAAGTATCCGCAGGGTGGTGAGAAGCAGCTCATCCAGGCTGTGATGCACCGCGAGGTCGGTTCCGGCGGCCTGCCCATCAGTGTGGGCGCGGTCGTGCAGAACGTGGCCACTTCGCTCGCCGTCTACGAGGCCGTGCAGAAGAATAAGCCCCTGATTACCAACACCCTGACCATCACCGGCAACTGCCTGCCCGTGGAGAAGATGCACAACTACCTCTTCCGCATCGGCATGCCGCTCAGCTACATCGCCGAGTACGCGGGCGGAGTGCCCGAGGGTGCCGCCAAGCTCATCAGCGGCGGCCCTATGATGGGACGCGCCATCGCCAATCTCGACGCCGCGACCGTCAAAGGTTCGTCGTCCATCCTCTATCTCACCGCAGAATCCACCAGGCGCGGACAGGAATCCCTCTGCATCCGCTGCGGCCGCTGCGCCGATGCCTGCCCCATGGGGCTGGAGCCCTTCCTCCTCCGCAAGCTATATTTTGCGGGAGATGTGGACGGCCTGGAGGCCAACGCCGCGCAGGATTGCATAGAATGCGGATGCTGCCTGTTCAGCTGCCCCGCCTACATCCCTCTGCTGGACCATGTGCGCCAGGCCAAGGGTATGGCGATGGCTGCGATCCGGGCCCGCGCCGCGGCTGCAAAGGCCGCCGCAGAAGCTGCCAAACCTAAAGAGAACTAGCCATGGCATATATAGTATCCCCCAACCCCCATATACATGCAGCGGTCAGCACTAAGAAGCTGATGCTGGATGTGATAATCGCCCTGTGCCCGGCGGCCATCGTGTCGTTCCTGTTCTACGGGCTGAGCGAAATCGCCATCATGGCGTTCAGCGTGGCATCCTGCGTGGTGCTCGAATGGGCCATCACCAAGTATATGCTCAAGAGGCCTTCCTCCACCGGAGACCTTTCCGCCATAGTCACCGGCATGCTGCTGGCCATGAACCTCCCTCCGACCTGCCCCCTGTGGGTGGTGTTCATCGGTGCGGTCGTGGCCATCGCGATAGCAAAGATGACCTTCGGAGGCATAGGGCAGAACATCTGGAATCCCGCCCTGGTGGGCCGCGTGTTCCTGCTCGTGTCCTTCCCGACCTTCATGACCGACTGGACGGTTCCCGCCGGATTCATCTCCAACGTGGATGCCTTCAGCGGAGCTACCCTGCTGGGTCAGTTGTCCGTCCTGGGTGCCCTGGAGGCCGATAAACTGGTAAACCTGCAGACCCTCTTCCACAATGTGGGCGGGTCCGCTGGTGAGATATCCGCGCTCGCGCTGCTCGCCGGCTGGGTGTACCTGCTGGTGCGCAAGGTCATCAAGCCTTGGATCACTCTCAGCATCTTCGCCACCGTGGCTCTGGTCGCTCTGGTGTTCCATGCAGTCGATCCCGCCCAGTACACCGGGCCCCTCTTCAACCTGCTCACCGGCGGCGTCATCCTCGGAGCCTGTTTCATGGCCACCGACTATGTCACCTCGCCCATGGGCACATGGGGCGGCGTCATCTACGGCATAGGCATAGGTTTCATCGTGATGATGATACGCTACTTCGGGTCCTATCCCGAGGGCATGTCCTTCGCCATCCTGCTGATGAACACGGCGGTGCCGCTGCTGGACATGAAGTTCCACCATCGTAAATACGGGAGGAAGTAGATATGGCGGCTAAATCATCTCTTATCAACATGGCTGCGTGCCTGACGGGGGTGTGCCTCGTCTGTGCCGCGCTGCTGGGTTTCGTCTACGTGGTGACGGATGAGCCTATCAAGGCCGCCGCCGCTGCCGAAGCCCAGGCTTCCATCGCCAAGGTGCTGCCTTCAGGAGGGGAGATCTCGGAAGAGATTTCCTCGGAGGCCGAAGGAGTCGACTGCTATTATGTGCAGACTGACGGCGAGGGTGCGATTACCGCTTATGCGGTGAAGACCACTACCGGTGGCTTCGGGGGCCCCGTCACCCTGATGGTGGGCGTGCTTCCCGACGGCACCGTGTTCAATACATCCGTGCTTTCGCACAGCGAGACTCCGGGCCTCGGGGCCAAGTGCACCGAGGAGAAGTCGGCGTTCCGCGAGCAGTGGAAGGGTTTCAACGGCGTCCTGTCCGTGAAGAAGGACGGGGGTGACGTGGATGCCATCACGGCTTCTACCATCACTTCCCGCGCCTATACCAAGGCTGTCGCCCAGGCGGTTGAACTTGTAAAATCTTTGGGCCATGAGTAAGTTTTCATTGATAACCAAGGGCCTGCTGAAGGAGAACCCGACCTTCGTGCTGGTGCTGGGCATGTGCCCCACGCTGGCCACCACCACTTCGGCAATGAACGGCCTGGAGATGGGCCTCGCGACAATGTTCGTGCTCATCCTCTCCAACATAGTCATCTCCCTGATTTCTCCCATCGTGCCGGACAAGGTGCACATCCCCGTGTATATCGTGGTGATAGCCACCTTCGTGACAGTGCTGCAGCTGCTGATGCAGGCGTTCGTGCCGGATGTCTACAAAACGCTGGGCCTGTTCATCCCGCTCATCGTGGTGAACTGCATCATCCTCGGCCGCGCAGAGGCCTTCGCCAACAAGAACGGCGTGTGGGATTCCGCTCTGGACGGCATCGGGATAGGCATAGGCTTCACCCTGTCGCTCACCGTAATCGGCATCGTGCGCGAAATCCTCGGCAGCGGCTCCGTCTTCGGATGGAAGTTCATCGCCGGCGACGGCATGCTGGCTTTCGTGATGGCTCCTGGCGCATTCATCGTGCTTGGATACCTGATGGTTCTGTTCAATAAACTCGCTAAAAAGTAGGACGCTATGGAATATCTGCTCATCATCATTTCGGCGATCTTCGTCAACAATATCGTCCTGGCGCAGTTCCTAGGCATCTGCCCCTTCCTGGGCGTGTCGAACAAACTGTCCACCGCATCGGGCATGAGCCTGGCGGTGTGTTTCGTCATCACGCTTGCCACGGTAGTTACCTATCTTATTAATAAGTTCCTGCTGGTGCCCTTCGGGCTCACCTTCCTGCAGACCATCGCCTTCATCCTCGTGATCGCTGCGCTGGTGCAGACCGTGGAGATAGTGCTCAAGAAGGTGTCGCCTTCGCTCTATCAGGCCCTGGGTATCTTCCTGCCCCTGATAACCACCAACTGCGCCGTGCTCGGCGTGGCCATCAACGTGGTTACCAAGCAGTTTACCTTCGGGGGTGAGGCCCACATGCTGGGGCTTGGAGAGGCTACCGTGTATGCCTTTGCAACTTCCCTCGGCTATGGCCTGGCCATGATACTTTTCGCGGGCATACGCGAGCATCTGGCCTTGAACGAAGTGCCCAAGGCTTTCCGCGGCCTGCCGATCGCGCTGATTTCGGTCGGCATCATGGCTCTGGCTTTCCTTGGTTTTTCAGGGATTGTTTAAGATTCTCGTATAAAGGAGCGTAATACTCCTTCAGGTATCCGACGTTGCGGGCGGCCGTTGCAGCTACCGCAGCGTCGGTGCTTTTTGGGAGCGTGGCGTGCAGAAGCATTCCCCCGCCGAGGAATGTCGCCAGATACAGTTTGGAGACGAAAGCCCCCACACCGAGTGCGATAATGGAACTGTTTGCGAGGAAGTATTTCCCTGCCTGGCCCCAGTCTCCCGCATACGCGAGGCCGGCTCCGGGGATAATGCTGAGCAACATTGCAGCATCCTCGCTTTTGTGCTTTGGTTTGCCGTCCGGAAGCGGCAGGGAAGTCTCATTAAGCAGGGTGGTGAATTCATCCATCATGCCGGCATCATAGGCGGCGACCATCTTGCGGTAGATGAGCCCTTCGCGTTCGGTTTCCGTCAGGCCAAAAGAAGGGATGCGGCAAAGTGTCTGATATGCGCGTTCGCTTTCTCCTGCCGCTTCGAGCAGTTCAGCCTTCTGCAGCAGCAGGGAATCGCGTTCCGCCCTGTCCGTGCTCTCCCATGATGCCATTTCGCACAGCGCCGCCTGCAGGCTCGGCTGCGCTTCCAGGCTAAAACTGATGGAGAGGAACGCGCAGATCGAACATAAGAGTCGCTTTTTGGGCATCTTCATAGGTCTGTTTGATTACTGAAACTGAAACGGCGCTGCCGTAGATGTTGGCAGTGTAGAAAAGAGCGAAAATGGATGAGAGGGTGATGGTGCGCCAGTCCTTGATTCCGAGCTTGGCCCAGGATTCGGCCGCGATCGCCCCAAGGGCTCCCACTACCAGGAAGGTGGACACGCCGCTCCTCAAATCTCCCGCATAAATCTTTCCGGATCCGGGGATGACGGCCGACATGGCTCCGGCAAGCAGGGGGCTCTTCTCCTTATAATCCGGCAAGGTCGGAGTGGATGTCCAGATGTCCGAAAATGCCTTGGCGTTGGTGTAGAAGGGGCTTGCTGGCTGTATGTCGGAGAACTGCTTCGCCGCCCGCGCGAAATCATGGATGTCGTAGCAAAGGAGACCTTTCAGGTAGCTGAGGGTATCTGATTCCGGGAAGAGGCCGTCGGCGAAAAGCAGGGCGGCGGCATCTTCATACAACTTGGAGTTGAGGGCGTAGGAGAAGAATTCGAGACGGTTTCCGTCCATCTTGAGCTGGGGGACCGATGCTTCGCAGGCTTGTATCTCGAACAGGGGCGTGTACAGCGCCTCGGTCTTGTGCTGGAGTTCATACAGGCCGCCGGACCGGGCTATGACGGTCGAGTTCATTACCTTGTCGGCAAACGAAAGAGGTCCGCCGGTGAACAGAAGCAGAAATACCAGGATTTTCATTTCCTTTGTTTCAGGAAGGCTTTCAGCCCGTCCTTCAGGTCTACGGAAACCGCGCCCTGGGGAATGTGGAAAGAATGGGTGTCCGAGCGGACGTCGATTTCCAGGTTCTTGTAGAGGTCGAGACGGACGGTGGAATCCGCCTTTTCTTTGAAGTAAGAGATTTCGGTCACCCTCATGGGGAAGACGAAACCTTTTTCGCTTTTATAGTTCGAGAAGTAGGATTTGGTGATAACATTCCCCTTCTTGTCGAAATATGCGCAGTAAATGGGGAGATAATCCTTGTTGTAGGCTATCTCGACCCATGCGCACATCCCTCCGCTTTTCCGCGGTTCGAAACGGCGTACCAGGAAGCCCTCGTCTTTTTTCGAAGACTTCAGGAAAAAGCCCTCGCGGGATAGGCCCAGGTCTTCGGTTCCGCCTTCCGCGAACAGGTACAGAAGTTCATCGGAAGCCTTCATCATGTCCGGGTCCAGCGACACGGTCTCGTTTGTGGCAGGGAAGTAGAATTTCGAAAAGCCGAAGGGTGAGGACGTCGAATAGTATGAGAGTCCTCCGGTTTTCCACAGTATGTTCAGGTCGCCTCCTTTGGAATAGTATATCTTTTTCTCCACGGCCTTCATTTTCCCGTCCTTGACCGTCTTGGATTCAGCATCCACATGGAAGAATCGTTGGGCATGGGACGGAACGGCGCACAGGAGGCAGAGCGCCGAAAGGATAATAAAAAGGCGGCCGGTACCGACCGCCCTGTTGCTTTTATTCAGCATATGTTAAATCCACATGATGAATGCGGGATTGTCCAGATAGGATGCGCTGCCCTGGATGAGGTCGATGATCAGCAGAACACCGTCTACGAGAGGGATGATTCCGAAGATTCCACCAAAGGTCAGGAAATACCAGAGGCAGTTGATGGGCTTGGTTCCGAGGATGAGCCTGTGGATACCGATAGCGCCGAGACCGATATAGTCAACCACGAGGGCGACTACGTTGGTGATGGCGGGATCGCCTCCGACGGAAGCGGCCATGGATGTGGCTGCTGATGCAGAAACTTCGAAGACGGCCTCGGTGAAGAGATTGTCGATGGAAGCTTCGTCAACTGTGTAGTTGGTGGCATTGGCCACTGCTACGAATGCAAATACTGCAACGATAGCTGCTAAAACTTTTTTCATAAATACTAGTGTTTAAGAACTGACACAAATATAGTAAAAAAAAGAAAAAAGCAAACGCATGATAGCGTGAAGGATATGACAAAAGAACGAAAAAAATGAGTAACTTTGTGTCCACAAATTGATAACCTATGTTCAAGATTCTTGAGAAGAAGATGCTGAACCCGACCATCTGCAAGATGGTGGTAGAAGCTCCGCGCATCGCCAAGGCCGCCCTTCCCGGGCAGTTCCTCATCGTGCGCGCAGACGAGCCCGGGGAGCGTATCCCCCTTACTATCAGTGATTACGACCGTGAAAAAGGAACCGTGACCATCGTCATCCAGCCCATCGGCGCATCCACGCGCAGCATGGTGAACGACTTCGAGGCAGGCGACTCCTTCGCCGACGTGGCAGGCCCTCTGGGCAATCCTTCCGAGTTCGTGAAGATGAGCCCCGAGGAACTCGCAAAGCAGAAGGTGGTCTTCATCGCCGGCGGTCTCGGCACGGCACCCGTCTATCCCCAGGCCAAGTGGCTGCACGAGCATGGCGTGAGCGTGGATGTCATCATCGGCGCCCGCACCAAGGACCTCCTCATCTATGAAGAGGAGTTCAAGCCCGTGGTGGACAATCTCTACATGTGCACCGACGACGGCTCATACGGCTTCAAGGGAGTGGGCACCGCCCGTCTCGAGGCTCTGGTAGCCGAGGGCAAGACCTACACCCAGGCGGTAGCCATCGGCCCCATGATCATGATGAAGTTCTCGGTTCTCACCTGCAAGAAGCTGAACATCCCCATCTGGGTCAGCATGAACACCTTGATGGTGGACGGCACCGGCATGTGCGGCGCCTGCCGCCTCAGTGTCGGTGGCGTGACCAAGTTCGCATGCGTGGACGGTCCCGAGTTCGACGGTTATCTTGTTGATTTTGACGAAGCTATGAGGCGTTCAGCCCAGTATAAGGCCGAGGAGGGCCTGGCAAATGGCAGCAAATAGAATCCCCCGTGTTCCTGTGCGTGAGCAGGACCCCAAAGTGCGTGCACACAACTTCGAAGAGGTGTGCTACGGATATAATAAGGAAGAAGCGATGCTGGAGGCATCCCGCTGCCTGCATTGCAAGAACCCCCGCTGCGTGGCATCCTGCCCCGTGGGCGTGAAGATTCCCGATTTCATCGAGCTGGTCGCTGCTGGAGATTTCGCCGGTGCCGCTGCCAAGATCGCGGAAGATTCATCGCTTCCTGCAGTCTGCGGACGCGTCTGCCCTCAGGAGACCCAGTGCGAGGGAAGCTGTGTGCTCGGCGTCAAGTTCGAGCCCGTTTCCATCGGCAAGCTCGAGAGGTTCGTGGCCGACTGGACGTTTGCCCAGGGCGAGAAGGCCGTCGAGGCTCCCAAGAAGGGCGGCAAGAAGGTTGCCATCATCGGCTCCGGCCCTGCAGGTCTCGCTTGCGCGTACGACCTTGCCAAGATGGGTTATGATGTGACCATCTTCGAGGCCCTGCATAAGGCTGGCGGCGTGCTCGAGTATGGTATTCCCGAGTTCCGTCTCCCGAAGGAGAAGGTCCTCAAGCGCGAACTCCAGGACGTGATCGCAGCCGGTGTGAAGATCGAGACCGACGTCATCATCGGCCGCACCGTTACGATCGACACCCTGATGGAGCAGGAAGGCTTCGAGGCCGTATTCGTGGGCACCGGAGCGGGACTTCCCAAGTTCATGGGCATCCCCGGAGAGAACTTCAACGGAGTCTTCTCCGCCAACGAGTTCCTCACCCGCAACAACCTGATGAAGGCTTTCCGCGACGACTACCGCACTCCTATCCACGCCGGCCAGAAGGTCTGCGTCGTTGGTGGTGGTAACGTTGCGATGGATGCCGCCCGCACGGCCCTGCGCCTCGGTGCGGAGACCACCATCGTCTATCGCCGTACGGAGGTTGAGCTTCCCGCCCGTAAGGAGGAAGTTCATCACGCCAAGGAAGAAGGTATCGACTTCCAGATGCTCACCAATCCTGTGGAGATCATGGGTGATGAGAAAGGCTGGGTACGCGCTCTCAAGTGCGTTCGCATGGAGCTCGGCGAGCCTGACGAAAGCGGCCGCCGCAGCCCCGTGGTCATCCCCGGCTCCGAGTTCGAGATTCCTACCGAGACCGTGATCATGGCTCTGGGTACCTCTCCCAACCCGCTGATCGCCCGCACCACTCCCGGTGTGGAGAGCAACAAGCGTGGATGCCTGGTGGCCGACGAGGCCGGTGCAACCACCCGTCCCGGCGTCTTCGCCGGTGGTGATGCTGTCACCGGTGCCGCTACGGTCATTTTGGCGATGGGTGCCGGCCGCAAAGCCGCCGCCGCCATCGACGAGTACCTGAAGAACAAGTAGTTTTTATGAAACTGCAGCTCATTCCAGCGGTCGCAGCAGCAATCCTGCTTGCGACCGCTTGCTCTGTTAAACAGATCAGCCCGGTGGAGGCTGCCATCACGGAAAAGGTCGCCGAACAGCTCGGGGACCTGGACAATATGTATTTCAGTTCTTTGGCCCTGGTGGATTCCACCACGTTTGGAGAAGAGCTTGCCCGGCGTCGTAACACGCTGGAAGCCAGGCATCAGCAGAACCTGAAACTTGCCCGGGACTATGAGGCTGCGGGGAAAATCAAGAATGAAATGAAGAAGCGGGAAGATGCCGCCAATGACCAGAAGCGCCTTGAAGGCCTGGCCGCCCTGGAGCAGCGTCTGGCGGAACATGATTCGCTGAATGTTGTGGAAGTGTATATCTACAAGTTCTCCGGCCGCGCCCGCAATTATAAGGGAACCGTCACCATCGACGACATGTACGTGTCCATCACCCCTGCGGTCGAAGTCGTTGCGATGGACTACAAGAAGGAAGGTGTCCTGAAGTCCACGGGCCGCCTGATTCCCGGCTATTCAGCTTTGTTCGAATAGCTTGGTGGGGAAGGTGGAATTTTATGGCCGGGACCTTCCCCACGATTATGGCCTTGCAGGGCCCTGGGATGCAATATTGCTGGGGAAGGTCTGCCATCTAAAAAGCCACCTTCCCCAATCATATTAAGGAACGAATAAAAGGATAAGTTGTATTTGAGTCGATAGCAATAAACAAAGACCAGATGGCTTTAATATTATGTGAGTTAAAGGCCATAGACTATACATTTAATCATTATTAATTGGGATTGCCAAAGCAGGTGCGTTTGGCTAAATTTGTGACGTGGACAGCTACAAGATAATCAGACCAGCTTCAAACGAATCGTTCGCCGATGCCATGGCGAGCGTTCTTTCCAGCCTCTCTGACCATCTGGCCGAAGAAAAGGCCAAGGGCCGCGATCTGGTGTTCGTGCGCTTCTTCCTCAGCGACGCCCAGAACCAGGCCCCTGCATTGCGTCAGGCCTTGGAGGGGGATGACTATCGGACGGGCAATGCTGGCACTGGCGGCCCCTTGCGGGCCACAGGCCAGCCCTTTGCCCGTTGCGGAGGGCCTTATTCCATCGTCGAGCAGCCACCGCTGGACGGCAGCCGGATCGCGGCGCTGGTCTGGACATCGCCCGACGCAGTCCGATACCTCTTCCACAGCCTCCGCCTCACCGAAGAAGAGGCCGCCGGCAAGACCAGCTACGAGCAGAGCCGCCTCCTCTTCGACAAATATCTCGGCATCATCAGGCCCCTAGGCCTCGACCTCAAGACCCACTGCATCCGCACCTGGATTTACGTCCGGGACATAGATTCCAATTACGCCGGCCTGGTGAAGGCCCGCAACGATGTTTTTGCGGAAGAAGGCCTAAGCCACGACACCCACTACATCGCCAGCACCGGCATCGGTGGCGCCAACGAAGTGCGCTCGTCCGTGGTGGCGATTGATTTCCTGACGGCTCCTGGCATTGTGGAAGAAGACAAGACTTACCTCAAGGCCCTAAGCCACTTGAGTCCAACCCATGATTATGGAGTGGCGTTCGAACGCGGCGTCCGCGTGAAAGATCACGTCTTCATCAGCGGCACTGCCAGCATCGACCACAAAGGCCGCATCCTCCACGAAGGGGACGTGCTCGCCCAGGCCGACCGCCTGCTGGAAAATATCGGTTATTTATTGGATGAAGGCTGCCTGACCGGGCGTGATGGCGTCATACGGTCGGGCAATGCAGGTACCGGGCTCCCCTTGCGGGACACGGACCTGCCCTTTGCCCGCCGCGGACGGCAAACCGGTCAGGCCGGCATTCCGTACTTTATAATCTACCTCCGGGACATCGCAGACTACGCCAAGGTGGACGCCTACATGCAGACCCGCTTCCCGCACACGCCACGCATCATCCTGGAGGCGCGCGTCTGCCGCCCCGGCTGGCTGATAGAGATGGAATGCGAGACTAGCGGTTGTCTATCAGCCGCACGGTAGCTTCGGGGACACCGAGCACCTTGACCGGCCGGCCAGCGGTGCACACAACGCGCGAAAGGTCATCCGCCTCCACGCCGACCATCCTCACCACGGTAGTATCATACACCATCCCCTCCGTATCCAGCGCATGCAGCATGCGGATCTCGCTGCTGCCGATACGTGAATCGCGCAATATGATACTGTCCACGGGTGTGCGGCTCTGGATGAGCGCGGGTATCTCATTCAGCACCTGCACCCTCTCGAACACTATGTTGCTCTGCACCGGGATCTCCGCATAGGGGTAGAAGCTGCGCGAGTACTGGTCGTGGTCGAAGTGCAGGCAGAGGGCCACCTTGCGCTTCTTCTCCAGCCGGATGTCCCGGAAGACCACGTTCCGCACGCCGCAACTGTGGCAGATGCCCCGATCCTGGCTCATCGTCCAGGTGATGCCGTCGGGGTAGGTCACGGTTCCCTCGGTGTGTTCCGGCCGGCAGGTGGAAATGTAGTTCACCTTCACTTTGGGGCCGTTGGAACGGTAGATGCGCCCGCCGCAGACCACCGCATCTCCTGAAGACTGGATGTCCATGCCGGGCTCCCAGTCGCGCCAACCGCCTGCGAGGATGCGGGCGAAGAAGCCGGTGGTGCCGTTGGCAGGATCGTCCAGGTCGGTGCAGTCCTCGATGAGGCCGTTCTCTATCCAGCCGAGCTCGGGGTTGGAGGTGGTGTAGTCGTGGGCGTTGAGGGCGATGGGGTCGTCATAGGTGCGGAATACGCCGTGGCGGACGACGAAGTTCCGGCCGGGGCCGAAGTGTACGGCATCTTTAAGACCCTCGATGTGCACATTCTCCACCGTCGCGTTCTCGAAAGTGCATATCTGGATGGCGAAGTCGTTCGGGGGAAGGTCGAGGAAGGTGTAGCCGTCCAAGACCAGGTTCCGCACATAGAAGAAGCCGGTGTGGCAGCACATGCCCACGATGGTGGGGATGTCCACAAGGCGGCCTCTGCCGGCGTCGATGCCGTTGGCCTTGAGTTGCAGGCCCCTGATGCGAATGTTGTCGTTGTATTCGCGGGTGAGGGCGCCGCGGTTCAGCAGCACGAAACGCGCGGCGGTGCCAAGGGAGTCTTCCGCACGGCTGAGGATGGCACCGGGCGCGAATTTCAGGTCGGTGTTGGAATCCAGGAAGATGGTGCGGCAAAGCCTGTATTCGCCCGGCTTGCGTACTCGGATGCGCCCGCCGCCGTCCAGGCAGCGCTGGAAGGCCTCGGAGTTGGCCTCGGGAGTGTTCTCGGGCAGGAAGCCGAAGGTGTCGGCATATTTGGTGTGCGTGCACGCGGCAAGGACGCATGCGAGCGCAACTGAAAGGATGTGCTTGATTCTCATATTTACAAAGATAGTAAGGATTTTTTTACTAAATTTGCGCTCGGAAAAAACGACACATCAAAATATTATGCAACACATTGATTCTTACGATTTCACCGGCAAAAAAGCTATTGTCCGCGTTGATTTCAATGTACCCCTTAACGAAAACTTCGAAATTACCGACGACACCCGCATCCGCAGGGCCATCCCTACGCTGAAGAAGGTGCTCGCAGGCGGTGGCTCCCTCATCATCATGAGCCACCTCGGCCGTCCCAAGAAGGTGGATGCCAAGTTCTCCCTCAAGCACATCGTCGCCCATGTGAGCGAGTGCCTTGGAGTGCCCGTGCAGTTCGCCCCTGACTGCCAGACCGCTGACGCACAGGCCGCCGCCCTGAAACCGGGCGAGGCCCTGCTTCTCGAAAACCTCCGCTTCTATGCAGAAGAGGAAGGCAAGCCCCGCGGACTCGCGGAGGATGCGACCGACGAGGAGAAAGCCGAGGCCAAGAAGGCCGTAAAGGCCTCCCAGAAGGAGTTCACCAAGAAGCTCGCTTCCTACGCCGACTGCTACATCAACGATGCATTCGGCACCGCACACCGTGCTCACGCATCCACCGCACTGATTGCCGCCTACTTCCCGAACGACAAGATGTTCGGCTACCTGATGGAAGGTGAAATCAAGGCCATCGACAACGTGCTCAAGAACGCCAAGCGCCCCTTCACCGCAATCATCGGCGGCAGCAAGGTGTCTTCCAAGCTCGCAGTGCTGGAGAACCTGCTTCCCAAGGTTGACAACCTGATTATCGGCGGCGGCATGGGTTACACCTTCATCAAGGCCATGGGCGGAACCATCGGCAACTCCCTGCATGAAGACGACCTCATCCCTCAGGCCCAGGACATCATGGCCCGCGCCAAGGAACTCGGCGTGAACCTTTCCGTTTCCGTCGAGACCGTAGTTGCCCAGGAATTCAGCAACGACGCCGCACACAAGACCGTTCCTTCCATGGAGATTCCCGAAGGATGGGAAGGCATGGATGCCGGTGCCGCTTCTCTTAAGAAGTGGAAGGATATCATCCTCGGTTCCAAGACCATCCTCTGGAACGGCCCCGTCGGCGTGTTCGAGATGGAAACCTTCGCGAAGGGCACCCTGCAGATCGCAGAGTATCTTGCCGAGGCGACCGCCAACGGCGCATACACCCTGGTCGGCGGCGGCGATTCCGTTGCAGCAGTTACCCAGATGGGCTATGCCGATAAGGTCAGCTACGTCTCCACCGGCGGCGGCGCGATGCTCGAGGCCATCGAAGGCAAGGACCTCCCCGGCATCGCCGCGGTCCGCGACTAAGATTAAAATTAACCTCCTTTTCGGGAGGTTTTTTTATATTTGCATATAAACTGATTGCCATGGTAGAATTTCCGGATAAACAATGGAAAGATTATGAGCTGCTGGACAGCGGCTGTGGCGAGAAACTTGAGCGTTTCGGCTCCGTGGTGATGGCTCGTCCCGAGCCCAAGGCACTGTGGAACAAGAGTCTCCCTGAGGCGGAATGGAAACATCTTTCACATGTCGCCTTCAAACTCGCAGGATCTGCTGCGAAATCCGGCGCCATTGAGGACCGGGGCACCTGGGAACGTCATAAAAAGATTGACGATCAGTGGTATATCTCCTATCCGGGCCTGCAGGATGGACTCAAGTTCCGCCTGCGTCTGGGCCTCACCGCCTTCAAACACGTTGGAGTCTTCCCCGAACAGGCCCCTAACTGGGAATTTATCTTCTCACAGGTCCGCAGGCTGGCAAGTGATATCAATCGGCCGAAGGTACTCAACCTCTTCGCATACACCGGCGGCGCATCGTTGGCGGCAAAGGCGGCCGGCGCGGATGTCACCCATCTCGACAGCATCAAACAGGTAGTCACATGGGCCCGCGGGAATATGGAAGCCAGCGGCATGGACGGCATACGCTGGATTGTGGAGGATGCGATGAAGTTCGTGCAGCGCGAAGAACGCCGTGGCAACCTTTACGATGGCATCATCCTCGATCCTCCGGCCTATGGGCACGGTCCGAACGGAGAGAAATGGAAACTGGATGAAAGTCTCTTTGGCCTTCTGAAGAGCGTGGCGCATATCCTGAAACCGAAGGATTCCTTCATGGTCCTGAACCTCTACTCCAACGGCTATTCCGCCGCCCTTGGAGAAACTCTTGTCCGGGAAGCGTTTGGGTTGGGGTCAAACGGACGGGCAATGCCCGTACAGTCGGCCCCTTGTGGGTCACTGACGGGCCCTTTGCCCGTCGCGGCTGGCCTGTCCAGCGGCGAGCTGGCCCTCCCCGACCCCTTCGGCAAAACCCTCCCCCTCAGCATCTACGTCCGCCTTACCCGCTAGAACCCCCATACATTAAAGCATATGACCAAAAAACAATTAAGCGCCCTCCCCCTTATCGAACAGGGGAAATACCACTACGACGAATATAACATGGCCGATGCCTGGATTGCATTTTCGAAAGCAGCGGATGAAGGAGAAGCCGGCGCTTACGCATACATGGGAAAGATGCTTTACGACGGGGATTGGACCCCTGACTACAAGTCCGATGTCAATGGAGCGCTTGACTTATGGGAGACAGGGATGGATATGGGCGATGCCGAATGCAAGAATCTGTTCGAACAGCACAAGGATGAGGAGATGCTCGACCCGCAGGAGATAGAGTTCGAGAAAGGCGACAGCTATATGGGAGATATTGACGGGAATGGCCTGCCGCATGGAAGCGGCCACATGGATTACGAACTCAACGGCTACTATGCTTCATATGATGGCCTGTGGCAGCACGGAAAGCGCTGTGGCAAAGGTCATTACCATAAATTCAGCAAGGGCGGCGGTGCGAGCCACAGCTACGATTATAAAGGTGAGTGGCTGGATGACAAAGAGCACGGCCAGGGCACGTCGGTGCAGAGCGACGAAACAGGCGTCCATCTCAGCACAGTATCCGAAACATACACCGGCGGCTTCCGTGAGGGCAAGCGCCATGGGCACGGCGTCATCGTCCGGGACAGTTTCGACGGAAGATTCGCCGATGGCAAGGACCGTTTCGAGGGCGAGTTCGAGGATGGGAAAACGGTTGGTCACGGAGTCTGGAAATATGCCAACGGAGACCGGTTCGAGGGCGAATTCAGCGACTACTGCAACAGGAACGGCCATGGCATCTACACCTTCGCGAAGGGCCAGAAGTTCGAGGGCGAATGGAAAGACGACAGTCTGGTCGCAGAAAGCATCAAATCCGAGGCCGACACCCCGATCCTGCTGGTTACCGAGCACCATCAGGGCTTAGACTACAACTACACCGGCAAGTTCCTGCTGATTCCCGAGCAGGGGATGAACCTGTACGAAAACGCCGCCACCCTCCGGAGGGATTCCTCTTTCGACATGCAGGATGCCGGGATCGAGATAACGGAGGTCGGCCCGGACAGAGTCAGCTACAAGGTCAAGCCGCAGTTCATTCCAGGGTCCACGGAGATTAGCGACACCGTCCGCAGGGGAGAAAACAAAAAGTATACTGTATCAAAAGATGCAGTCGCAACCATCTATGACGATGATTACGACTACACAATAGAAAGCCGGCTGGAGATCAGTTGCCTCTAAGGCATCACTTCTCGGTCGCGCTGCTGACCATGTCGGTCAGACCCTTCTCGACCTGCTCGCCAAGTTCCTTATCGCCTGCGGCTTTCAGCACGTCTGCGAGATAGTAGATGTAGTTGCCGCAAAGCTCGAATTCATCCTGGGCGAAGGAATAGAACTCCAGATAGAAAGCCGCGGAGGAAAGCACTTCATCTGCATACCTCACTGCCAGTGCGCGTGCCTTTTCCTGCTGCCCCAGTTTATAATAGAGTTCCACGGTCTTGACTACCATGTAATCGTTGCCGCTGAACCCAATGGGGATGGCGCAGATTGGGAAGTTGACCATGGCTGCTTCGCTCTGGTCCAGCATCTCCAGCGCGCGTTCGGGCTGCCCGTTGGCGATGAAGGCATTCGCGCAGTTCACGTGGAGGTTGCGGATTCCCATCACGGCCAGGAAGGTATAGCAGTTCTGATAGTCCACGAACCATCCGGGCGTCTTCAGGGCATCGAAGGAATAAACCTCCGTCATGTAGTGATACAGCTCGTCGGGATCCACGATGCCGAAGGAACTGGAAGACGGCCTGTTCTTGAAAGGAACCAGCTTGGAGGAGAATCCGTCACTCATCAGATACTCCTTGATGCCTATGTTCAAGTCGCCGCCGTTGCTCAGCATGTTGAGCGGGCGGTCCCACTGGTAGTTGGAAAGGAAGTCCAGCACGAACAGCTCGGGTTTTGTGAGGAAATCCTTGCTGGCGGGAATCTCAAGGATGATGGTGTCCAGCATCCTGTCGGCCATCGCCTCCGATACTATCCCGCTCGCCAGGGCGTTCTTCTTGTTCACCGGCACGGATATCTTCCGCGAGGCAATATAATCGTAGCGCCTTCCGGAACTCATCTGCACCTTCACCTGGGGATGCTTGAAGAGTTTCATCACGTCGTCGATGCTCATCACGCGGTTCCGCTGGTCGTAGATGGGAATATATTCGTTGGTGCCGTAGAGGTACTGCTCCGGGCCTATCGTAAGTGGCAGGGGCTTGCTTTCGTTGCAGGCCCACTTCATCTGGTCGATGTGCCAGTCGGTGCCGAGAAGCGACGTGTTGGCGATGCGCACGTCCGTGCGGACATCCTCCACCTCCTGGGCATACCAGAGGGGGAATGTGTCGTTGTCGCCGTGGGTCACGAGGATGCCCTGAGGCCCTACGGACTTGAGATAGTTGGATCCGAGTTCAGGGGCGGTGCGGCGGTTGCTGCGGTCGTGGTCGTCCCAGTTCTCCGCGGCCATCAGTGCGGGTACGCACAGGCAGACTGCGGTGAGGAATGCTCCCAGAGGGGCGCTGAACCTGCCATGCAGGGTTTCGTCCAGCAGCTCATACAACCCGAGCATGCCGAGGCCTATCCACACCGTGAAGAAATAGAAGGATCCCGCGAAGGCATAGTCCCTTTCGCGCACCTGGAACGGCGGCATGTTGAGGTAGATGACCACGGCGATGCCTGTCATGAAGAACATGAGGAAGTTCAGCCAGCATCCGCGCTTGTCGCGCCCGTACTGGAAGAAGAGACCTATTAGACCCAGGATGAACGGAAGGAAGTAGTAGTGGTTCTTGCCCTTGTTGTCCGCCAGGACCGATGGTGCGTCGCTCTGGTCTCCCAGACGCCAGTCGTCGATGAACTTGACCCCACTTTCCCAGTTGCCGAGGAATATCTCCCCGGGGGTGGGGCTGTGAACGTCATTCTGGCGGCCGACGAAGTTCCACATGAAATAGCGCCAGTACATCCATCCCAGCTGGAAATCGAAGAAATAGGCGAGATTGGCGCCCATGGTGGGTTTGGGAGATGCCGCCCCCTTGATCTTCCTGCCCCTGCCGTGCGTGTAGATCTTGTAGACATCCTTGCTCTGGGCATCCACGCCGCTCCACATGCGGGGGAACAGCATCTTGCCGGAGGCATCGTATTTGGCCTCGCCGGGACCGTCCACCTTTTTATATTTTCCATCCAGCGGCGTCCAGTACTTGGTCTCCTTGACGTCGAAAGGCGCGTCGTAGTACTGACCGTAGATCAGAGGTGTGCTGCCGTACTGCTCGCGTGTGAGATACCGTACGAGGGTGAAGGCGTTGTCCGGCTGATACTCGTTGGTGGGAGTCTTCGCGCAGGAGCGGATGATGTCTATGCTGAAGATGGAGAAACCGATGATGATGGTGGTGAGGCACAGGAGGGCGGTGTTCCAGAAGACCTTTCCCTTGTCGAGGGTGCGGAACAGTCCCCAGAAGCAGAGGCCCAGGATGGCGGCCAGGAAGAAGGCCGCGCCGCTGTTGTATGGCAGTCCCAGCACATTCACGAAGAAGAGGTCCACATAGGCAGCCATTTTGGGCAGCCAGGGGATGACCATGAATACCAGGATTCCGAGTATGGCTCCGCCTATGACCAGAATCTTGAACAGTTCCTTGAAAGTGAAGGGTTCGTCTTCGCGCTTACGGTAATAGTACATGAACACCAGCGCAGGAATCATGAGCAGATTGAGCAGATGGATTCCTATGCTGAGACCCATCAGGAAGGCTATCAGCACTATCCAGCGGTTGGCATGAGGCTCGTCCGCCCGGTCGTACCACTTGGTCATGACCCAGAAGACGAGGGCCGTGACGAGCGAACTCATGGCGTACACTTCGCCCTCCACCGCGGAGAACCAGAATGTGTCTGAGAAGCAGTATGCGAGGGACCCGACGAGGCCTGCTCCAATGATGGCGAGGGCGCGGCCGGTGTTCATCGAACCTTTGACCATACGTTTGGCAAACCAGACGATGGTGAGATAGAGGAAGAAGATGGTAAGGGCCGAGCACAGCGCGCTCATGGCATTCACCAGCACCGCGGCGTGCATGTTGTCACCGAAGAGGGTGAAGATGCGGGCGATCAGCTGGAAGGTGGGGTTTCCCGGAGGATGTCCGACCTCGAGTTTATATGAAGATGCGATGAACTCGCCGCAGTCCCAGAATGATGCGGTGGGCTCTATGGTGCTGAGGTATGTGAACGCGGATACCACGAAAGCTGCCGCCGCGGCAATCCTGTTCCACAAATTAAATTTGTTTTCCGTCATAACTTACAAAGATAGAAAAAAACTACGGAACTGGGTCATACCCGCTTCCGCCCCAGGGATGGCAGCGGAGAATCCGCTTCAGTGATAGCCAGAACCCCTTCAGCGGCCCATATTTACGGAAGGCCTCGAGGGCGTACTGGCTGCATGTCGGGGTGAAGCGGCAGGTCGGCGGTTTTAGCGGCGAGATGCACAGCTGATAGAATTTTATCAGCAGAATGAACGGAGCCGCCAGTATCTTTTTCAGCAGTTTCATAACTCATCAGCCCTGTGCGCTTCCGGCAGGGCCTCTAAGATTCTGGCAAGTATCGCCTCCACTTCCGCGGAGATGGTCGCGAAGTCGGCCAGTTCGGGAGAATTGTACTGAAACAAGATGTCCACTCCCGCGATTTTCCGCACGCGGTATGCCTCGCGGATGCGACGCTTAAGCAGATTGCGTTTCACCGCCCTTTTGAAGAGCCGCTTCGGCACCGCTATCATGATCCTGCAACTCTCTTGCGAAGCGAAGGGCAGGTAGCAATACCTGAAATGCCCGAACGACCCCCATCTGCCATCGGCGAGAAGGGTCGCAATTGACTTCTTGCCGGACAGCCGCTCAGCCTTACTCAGCGTGTTGCCCCCGGAAGCCATGATCTTACTTGTTGTGCTGGAGATAGATCTCTATGGCCTTGGCCACGGAGGGAGCCTCCGGGGTGGGCCCCTGGATGTCGATGTTCAGCCCGGCTTCCTGCATGGCAGGGACGATGCTCTTGCCCCATCCGACGAACTTTATGCTACCCTGTTTGAAGGAAGGGAAGTTCTCGAACAGGCTCTTTACGTCTGCGGGATTGTAGAGGGCGATGATGTCGTAGCCGTCCAGCTTGAGGTCGCCAAGGTCCTGAGTGACGCTCTTGACGAGTTCAGCCTCGCTGTACTCCACCTTGGCCTTGGCCAGTAGGGAAGTCATGGCATCGGCGCTTGCCCCGGCCGACTTGGTGACGAGGAATTTCTCCCCTTTGTGCTTGGGACCGATCAGCGCGGCGATCGATGAAGGGGTGCCGTCGCCGAAGAATATCTTGCGCTTGCGATAGACTATATGCTTCTGCAGGTAGTTCGCCACCAGCTCGGTGCTGCAAAAGTACTTCATCGTCTCTGGAACTTTGAAGCGGACTTCCTCGGCAAGTTTGAAATAAGCGTCGATGGCATGGCGGGAAGAGAAGATAATTGCGGTATAATCCGGAAGATTGATTCTCTGGTCGCGGAATTCACGGGAACTGAGCGCTTCTATCTTAAAGAAAGGACGGAACTCAAGCTCAGCTTTATATTTACCCTGCAGGGTTTCGTAGGCAGTCATCTTCGAAGGTGCCTGCTGTGATATCAGAATCCTCATAATTGTCAATTTCGCCTTTAAAAAATCAGCGCGGAAGCGATGAGCGCTCCGGCCGGTAGCAATTCAAGCCCGCAAAGGTACAAAAAAGTTGTCAATCCACCGCATTTTTGTTTTAAAATCTGCCCTTCGCGCACAACCGACAGGAGCCAGAATGCCGCAAGTTCTCCGCTGATTACCAGACGAATAGCCTCGTCCGAGGCCTTGAACATATAGAGGATGCTGATGCTGAGCATCATAAGGATAGTAAAGCAAATGAAGTAGTTCAACAGGCCGCGGGTTATCGCACGCAGAGAATCCATGTCCAGCCGGAGACGCCGGCCGAGCAGGAGCGCATGCTGGATTCGGCGCAGGATGAGGAATGCGGCTCCGACGGCTACCAGCTCCCCGAGCCGCATCCAGGGTTCGTCCCATCCGGCCAGGAAGGCCGCATCGTAGATGCAGTAGCGGTCGACGGCCACGAGGAAGGGCACGAAGAGGATTCGGGCGCACACGTTCCTGGACCTGGCCGTGCTGATGCTGTGCTCGACCTCGAGGTTCCCCCGGCTGCGCAGCAGGCATCCTAACATGGCCGGCATGAGCTTGTATAGTTCAAGGATGTTGAACAGCACCAGCAGCGCGGTGCCGATGAGTATCCAGGCGTGTTCGGGTGCATCCGCCCAGGCTGCGCCGACAGGCGCCGCCGGCTGGCTGACGGGTAGATGCAGGGTGCCGAAATTCACAACCGCAAATATAATAAATCTGCGGCGACCTTCCCCATTTTTGGCCATTATTGGGGAAGGTGCCAGGTTATTTGGCGGACCTTCCCCGTTTTGGCTTATTTTTGGGGAAGGTGAAACCGGGTGTTTTTTATATCTTTGCATTTATGAAGAACGACAATGATTGGAAGCAGCGTCTGGGGGTGGTATATTCCACCAATCCGGATTTCAAATATCAAACTGCGGAAGTGGTTGAAGCCGACACCCTGCCGCCTGCAAAGCAGCGGCTGATAGTGGCCATCGACCGCCGCCAGCGTGCCGGAAAGCAGGTTACGCTGGTGAAAGGCTTTATCGGCCGGGCCGACGACCTGGCGGCCCTGGCCAAAATCCTCAAGACAAAGTGCGGTGTAGGCGGCACGGCCAAGGATGGCGAGATCACCATCCAGGGCGACCTTCGTGATAAACTCGTCACCCTGCTAACTCAGATGGGCTACAACGCCAAACGCGGCAACTAGTTATTTCTTGCGCGGCGAACAATTAAGCATGTGTGGCAATTATTTAACCTGTTGCAGAAAATAGCTCTCTGTGTGCATGCAAGATTTGCTGAAGGTCTGCATTTATAAGGTGCGAAAAGAATATTGAAGGTATGAAAAAGATTGCAGTTTTTCTTCTGGTAACGGTATTATCATGTGCCGCGGCATACGCACAACTCGGAATTGAATTTAACCTCAGCGCCGGCGGTCCTGCTTATATGTTGGGATCGGTGGGAGGATATGAGTCGGGTTTTTCTGCCATGGCGGAAGTCAGATATACTCCGAACAAGTGGGTGAGCATAGGCCTGATGGGTGGGATGCACGATGCGCAGCCCCAGAGTGGTGTGTATTCTTCTGAAGAGCCCGTAAAGCCCGGCACATCAATCACTTATGAATATAATCTGATGCTGATGCTCTATGGCAACTGGTACACCGGGGACCGGTTCCGCGTGTATTCAGGTGTAGGATATGGCACGATGGCGGGATATACCGACGGCGACGGTCGTCCGGCGCACGGAGTGCAGATAGTCCCGGCAGGGATTTCTTTCGGCCGGCGCTTTTTCGGTTTTGCTGAACTCGGCATGGGGTGGATGTATTGTCCGTCGCGCGCCGGCATCGGCTTCCGCTTCTAATAGTTTTACCAGAAAATGCCATTTGAAGCCACTTTTTGGTAAAAAACCGGCCTAAACAGGTGGTTTTGCCAAAAACAGCCGTCTATGGCCGATTCTTGGTAAAACGATTCAATCGTTTCCGACGCGCATGGTGGTGGCAACTCTACCAACCGAAAATGTCCATTATGCCGTGGCGGGCATCTTATTGAATATCAATAATTTACGTAAACTCTCCCCTCTGAGATCTAGGGGGATACTTTGCGTAATCGGCTAATAATCAACAACTTATCCGCCACGACCATCCCAAAGGAATTCCGAGCGGAGCGAGCAAGCCCCTCCTGAGGAGGGGTTTGGGGAGGGTAATGACGGAAGCAAATATAGCAATCTCGCCAGAAATTGCTATATTTGCTTTCTATGACAATGGACCGCATTCGCAATTTCTGCATCATCGCCCACATCGACCACGGCAAATCCACCTTGGCCGACCGTCTGCTTGAACTTACGCAGACGCTGAGCGAACGTGACATGGAGGCGCAGGTGCTGGACGACATGGACCTGGAGCGCGAGAAAGGCATCACCATCAAGAGCCACGCCATCCAGATGCAGTACAAGGGTCATATCCTCAATCTGATCGATACCCCCGGCCACGTGGACTTCAGCTATGAGGTCTCCCGCTCCATCGCTTCCTGCGAGGGCGCGCTGCTGGTGGTGGATGCCTCCCAGGGCGTGCAGGCGCAGACCATCGCCAACCTCTACCAGGCCATCGACCACGGGCTGGAGATCATCCCCATCCTGAACAAGATAGACATGGATTCCGCGCAGCCGGATGTGGTTGCCGACCAGATAGTGGACCTCATCGGCTGCGACCCGGACGAGATCTTCCGCATCTCCGCCCGCACCGGTGAGGGCGTTCAGCCCATCCTGGACGCTATCATCGACCGTATCCCGGCCCCGAAGGGGGATCCGGACGCGCCCCTGCAGGCCCTCATCTTCGACTCCGTCTTCAACCCCTTCCGCGGGGTGATCGCCTACTTCAAAATCAAGAACGGCACCCTTCGCAAAGGGCAGGCCATCAAGTTCTTCAACACCGGGCAGGATTACGTGGCGGAGGAGATAGGCATCCTACGGATGAAACTCGTGCCCACCGGCGAGATTGGCTGCGGCGACGTGGGCTACATAATCTCCGGCATCAAGAGTGCGGCCGAGGTTAAGGTGGGCGACACCATCACCGGCAAGGAGAACCCCTGCAGCGAGGCTATCGCCGGATTCGAGGAGGTGAAGCCGATGGTGTTCGCGGGCATGTACCCCGTTCAGGCCGACAAGTTCGAGGAGCTGCGGGCGGTGCTGGAGAAGTTCCAGCTGAACGACGCATCCTTCGTGTACGAACCGGAGTCGTCGCTGGCGCTGGGAAGCGGCTTCCGCTGCGGATTCCTGGGCCTGCTGCACCTCGAGATAGTGCAGGAGCGCCTATTCCGTGAGTTCGACATGGACGTGATCACCACCGTGCCGAACGTATCCTATAAAGTATACACTACACAGGGGGAGGTGATGGATGTGCACAATCCGTCCGGCCTGCCCGCGCCCACGCTGATAGATCACATCGAGGAGCCCTACATCCGTGCGCAGATAATCTCCAAGGCCGAATTCTTCGGGCCGGTGATGAAGCTGTGTCTCGATAAGCGAGGCACCCTTGTGAGCCAGCATTACATAACCTCCGACCGGGTGGAGCTCAACTACGACATGCCGCTCTCGGAGATAGTGTTCGACTTCTACGACAAGCTGAAGAGCATCTCGAAGGGCTATGCCTCCTTCGACTATCATATAATAGGATACCGCTCGGCGCGGCTGGTCAAGCTTGATATTTTATTGAACGGCGAGCCGGCGGATGCGCTCTCGACCCTGATCCACGAAGACAATGCCTACGAGTTCGGGCGCAAGATGTGCGTGAAGTTGAAGGATTTGATACCGCGCCAGCAGTTCGACATCCCCGTGCAGGCCGCCATCGGGGCCAAGATAATCGCCCGCGAGACGGTGAAGCAGGTGCGTAAGGACGTGACGGCCAAGTGCTATGGCGGCGACGTGACCCGCAAGCGCAAGCTGCTGGAGAAGCAGAAAGAGGGCAAGAAGCGCATGCGCCAGATAGGCAAGGTGCAAGTGCCGCAGAGCGCCTTCATGGCTGTTTTGAAACTTGATTAATTTTTAGAAGCCGGCCGGTCCGGCGAAACGGATATGAAGAATTTACTGTTGTTCCAGAATTTCGGTCTTTGGGAAGTACTGATCATCGCCTTCGTGGTGCTGCTCATATTCGGCGGCAAGAAGATTCCCGAACTCATGAAGGGCCTCGGAAAAGGTGTCAAGAGTTTCAAGGACGGGATGAGCGAGGTCGAGAAAGAAATCAAGGATATCGACGACGAGGTCAAGCCCAAGGAATAATGGCGGAAGAGATGTCCTTCTGGGATCATCTGGAGGCGCTTCGCTGGTGTCTTCTGCGGGTGGTCATCGCGTTCGTGGTCGTGCTGGTGGGGTGCTTCATCGCCCTGCCGCATGTTTTTGATGCGGTGATCCTCGGCCCCGCCCATGCGGATTTCTTCCTGTACCGCTGGTTGGGTTTCGTGTATGGCCCCGGGGAGGACGTGAACATCATCAACATCAACGTGGCGTCGCAGTTCATGACGCACATTTCTGTGTCGATGTGGATGGCTCTGCTGATCGTTTTTCCCTACCTGATGTATCAGATCTGGGTGTTCGTACGCCCTGCGCTGTATTCGCGCGAGGTGCCCGGAGTGCGTGGTGCGTTTCTCGGCGGCACGGGGCTTTTCTATATCGGCTGCCTGGTTGGATACGTGGTGGTGTTCCCCATTATCTTCAAGTTCCTGACTTCCTATAGGGTGTCATCGGACATCGTGAACCAGATATCGCTGAACAGCTACATGAGCACGCTTCTCAGCATGGTGTTCGTGATGGGGCTGGTGTTCGAGTTGCCGTCGCTCAGCTGGGTGCTGGGTAAACTGGGAGTCATCTCCCGCGACATGCTGCGCTCATGGCGGCGTTATGCGGTGGTGGTGCTGCTGGTCCTGGCGGCACTGATCACCCCGACCGGGGATCCGTTCACGCTGTTCGTGGTGTTCCTACCGCTTTACGGCCTGTATGAACTGTCGATCGCGGTAGTGCCGCGCAGCACCCAAGTGCCTGATAATTAATTTTTTATTATAAAGAGAATCGGTGAATTTTTTCGATTCTCTTTTCGGTAAGTTATTGATATGAAGAATGTTAGCCGCTGCAAGGCGGCGGTGAAGTCGATGCGGCTGCGCACGTTGCCGCTGAGCCTGGCGGGGGTGCTGCTGGGATGCAAGCTGGCCCTTGCGGAGTGGCAGGTGAACGGATGGGTGGTGGCACTGGTGTGCCTGACCACCGTCTGCCTTCAGATACTGTCCAATTTAAGCAATGAACTTGGAGACGTGCTCCGGGGGACGGATACCGACGAGCGCCAGGGTCCGGCCTATGGATTGAATTCCGGAGAGATGACCGTGCCGCAGATGCGCTGGCTGATCCGGGCGTTCGTAGCACTGTGCTGCATCTTCGGCGCAGCCATGGTTTTGGTTTCGTACGGCACTTTCTTCTGCTTGCCCGCGATGGGGCTTCTGGTGCTGGGTGCATGCGCCATCTGGGCCGCGATGCACTATACCCTGGGCCGCAATCCTTACGGTTACCGAGGATTGGGAGATATCTTCGTATTCATCTTTTTCGGGCTCGTGAGCGTGATGGGCGCGTACTTCGTATGCTGCCACCGTCTGGATTCCTGGATGCTGGTCCTGCCAGCGTCCGGGATAGGATTCTTCAGCGTCGGAGTACTGAATATCAATAACATACGGGACATGAAAACGGATGCTGCGAACCGGGTGACGATGGCTTTGAGGCTTGGGCTCCGCGGCGCCCGCATCTACCAGACCGTATTGATTGCGTTGGGTTGGGCGGCGATGGTTGCATTCGCTCAGTTTTCTCGCTGCGACCGTTGTCCGGGCGGCTGGTGGTTCCTTCTGACCCTGCCGCTTTTCGCCGTCCATATTCATGGTGTATGGACCCGTACCGACCGGGCTCTGGACCGGTTTTTCCCCATGCTGGTATTCGGCACGTTCCTTCTGGCGGTTCTTTATTAGTCTGATTGTTCTGTTAACTTTATTCCAGCGAATACACGCTGGCACGGAGGAAGGTGCGGAGGTCCTGAAGGTCAGAGAATCCGGTTATGCGTGAAGGTTCGATAATCGGACCGGCCAGGATGCGGAGCGTCTTGCCGGACTTGTTCAGCATTTCGCCCGGGAGCCGCAGGAGGCGCAGCCGCCAGTCGATCAACCCCAGGGAATAGTAGAAGCGGGAGTTTCCGTCCAGAAGGCGCAGCGGCAGCACCGGCACTCCGGCATTCCGTATGAATTTGATAATGGACATCTGCCACTCGCGATCCCTTATGCGCGGTTCTTTCATACCTGGATGACCGCTCACATCGGGGCGTGGCCGGAAGAGTTTCAGGTCCGAAACGGCTCCGGAGGGGAACAGCCCCAGGCAGCCCCCCGATGAAAGAAGCTCTTTTGCGGCCCTGACTCCGGACAGGCTCCGGGCCGTAGGAGTGCCTATGCTGTTGCCGTTTGGAGTGACTGTGATGAGATTCTCCCGCAGCGGTTCGAAACGCCAGAGCAGTTCATTCACCATGTATTTGTAGTCCTGACGGAGATGTCCGAAGAAATCTATCAGGGAAATGCCGTCCAGGGCCCCCTGGGTGTGATTGCATATCGTGATGAACGGGCCTTTAGGCAGCAGGCCCCGGAAATGTTCCAGAGCTTCTTCCCGTGGAAGACCGTTGACGGTATAGTTCATCCCGGCTTCGGCGTTGATAGCCTGCGCGAAATCCGGGCCCCTGAAGCGTTCGAAGCCATCTATCCGCCTCTCTATCTCGCTGACTCCCAGCATCCGCAGCAACCCGAGGGCAAAGGCCTTGCCGGCCCGTCCCCGGAACAACGGGGATGCCTTCTCGAGCTCGTGGATGGAAATTAGCTCCATCAGCCGTTCCAGGGCTTGGGAGGATCCATCCTGGCGTACTCGTCCAGATCCTTCAGGAGGGTTACCACATACACCAGCATCAGCATCGCCACGATCACGGCACCCACATAGTCGAAGATGCCTATGGTGAAGGGCTGCCCGAACACCACGATGTCCTGCGAGAACTCGCGCAGCGGCCTCACGAAGATGAACAGGGTGTTCACGATGATGAGGATCAGCCTCAGCTCGGTGGGCCCCAGTTTGGCGTAAGTGAGCTTGAATTCCTTCTTCAGATGAGCGTTCATGCTCACGTTAAGCGTCAGGAGCAGATAGAGGATGAGCCCGGCTACGGCCAGCCATATGTTAAGGAGAGCGGAGATGCCTATGCTCATGAACATCATCACCTCGTTGATGGCGTCAACGGTATGGTCGAGATAATACCCGTAGATTGGCCTCTGGGTGCCGCGGTAACGGGCCAGGTTGCCATCCAGGGAATCCCCGTACCAGTTCACCAGGAACCCGAACGAGGCCAGCCAAAGCCAGTTGATGTTGTAGTTGGACAATATGTATCCGGCCGCGATAATGACCGAACCTATGATGCCTATCCATGTGAGGGTATTGGACGTGACCCAGCGCGGCTGACGTGCCGCGAGCCACACGAGGGCCTTATGCTCCGCAGCATTCAGGAAAGATGTCTGGATGCGCTTGGATGTTTTGATTTCTTCTGCCATACAATATAATATCGCTACAAAAAAAATACCAATTATTTGGGATTGACCGGCCTGCATCCCGGCAGTAACTTTGCAGCGTAAAATGCAACTATCAGAACTACATACCGGCGAGAAAGCCGTCATAGCAAAGGTCTCGGGCCATGGAAGTTTCCGCAAGCGCCTGATAGAAATGGGTTTCATCCGCGGCAAGTCTGTACGCGTAATCTTGAACGCCCCTCTCAAGGACCCTATCGAATATGAAATACTTGGCTATAAAGTGTCCCTCCGCCGCGAGGAGGCAGCCAAGATAGAAGTCATCAGCGAAGAAGAAGCAAAAGCGCACATCGCCACCGAACATACCGGCGAGTCCCTCCCGGCCATCCTCGACCGCGAGATTTCCGAACTCGCGGAGGAGCGCGGTCGCAATATCCGGGTGGCCCTGGTGGGCAATCCCAACTGCGGCAAAACATCGCTTTTCAACATCGCATCCGGCGCCCACGAGCACGTGGGCAACTACAGCGGCGTGACGGTGGATGCCAAGGAAGGCCGGTTCGAGCACAAGGGCTACAAGATAACCCTGGTTGACCTGCCCGGCACTTATTCGCTGTCCGCTTACAGTCCGGAGGAACTCTATGTGCGCAAGAATCTGCTCGAACATACCCCGGACGTGGTTCTGAACGTGGTGGATGCCTCCAACATCGAACGCAATCTCTACCTCACCGCCCAGCTCATCGACATGAACCTCCCGGTCGTGATGGCCCTAAACATGTACGACGAGCTGAAGGCCAAGGGCGACAGCATCGACATCAAGCAGCTTGGATATCTTCTCGGCATGCCCGTCTGTCCGACAGTCTGCAGGGACGGGCAGGGAGTGGGTGACCTTTTCGATACGGTCGTTGAGATGTACGAGAACCCGTCACCTCGCCTCGCGCGCCATATCCACATCAACCATGGCAAGGACCTGGAGCAGAGCATAGACCGCATCAAGCTGATATTCCAGAAAGACAAGGACCTTCGGGCGCGCTTCTCTACCCGTTATCTGGCCATCAAGGCGCTGGAAGAGGATTCCGACATAGAGAAAGTCATCGACACCCTGCCTTTCGCCGGCGAGGTGAAGACGGCGCGCGATGAGGAGAACGCCCGCATCCAGCGCATTCTCGGCAGCAATGCCGAATCCGCCATCGTGGATGCCAAATACGCCTTCATCCAGGGAGCCCTTGCCGAGACATGGACGCATGCAGAGGGCGCTCCCAAACATACTTTGACAGACAGGATAGATGCCGTTGTCACCAACAAGTGGCTGGCCTTCCCCATCTTCATAGCCATATTGTATCTCATCTTCACCGCAACCTTCACCCTCGGCGAATACCCCATGAACTGGATAGACTGGCTCGTGGGCAAGTTCGGGGACCTGGTTGCAGCTCTGATGCCGGATGGCTGGCTGAAGGACCTTCTGGTGGACGGCATAATCGCGGGTGTGGGGAGCGTACTGGTGTTCCTCCCCAACATCCTCATCCTCTATTTCTTCATCTCCATCATGGAGGATTCCGGCTACATGGCCCGCACTGCCTTCATCGTGGACAAGCTTATGCACCATCTTGGCCTGCACGGCAAGAGTTTCATCCCCATGGTGATGGGATTCGGCTGCAACGTGCCGGCCATCATGGCCACCCGCACCATCGAAAGCCGGAAAAGCCGGCTGATAACCATCGCGCTGATTCCATTCATGTCCTGTGCCGGCCGGCTGCCGATATTCGTGCTGCTTGCGGGAGCATTCTTCCCTAAGCACGCCGCGCTGGCACTTTTGTGCATCTATGCCCTCGGAGTGGTGCTGGCGATTCTGTCGGCACTCGTGATGAAGCACATCATCAAGGATGACGACCTCCCCTTCGTGATGGAGCTTCCTCCCTACCGCATCCCCACCGCCAAGGCCATAGGAAGGCATACCTGGGAGAAGGGAAGGCAGTACTTGCAGAAGATGGCGACCACCATTCTGATCGCGTCCGTGGTGATCTGGGCTCTGGGCTACTATCCCAAGAACGATGCCCTTCCGCGTTCGGAGCAGCAGGAGCAGAGCTGGCTCGGGCACATCGGCAAGGCCGTGGCTCCCGTCCTCGACCCTCTTGGATTCGACTGGAGGATGGATGTGGGACTGATTACCGGAGTAGCAGCCAAGGAGCTGGTGGTCAGTTCACTGGGAGTGATGTATGCGGGAGAAGAAGGTGATGAGGTGGATGAAAACGATACTGCCCTGCAGAGTGCGCTCAAGAGTACCGTGCCGCTCCCCGTGGCCGTTGCATTCATGATTTTTATCCTACTGTACTTCCCCTGCATCGCCACCTTTGTGGCCATCAAGAACGAGACCGGGCGTTGGGCCTGGGCGTGGGGCATCTGTGCCTACACCATGGCAATAGCCTGGGTGTTCGCCTGGCTTGGGAAACTGGTCTGTGAATTGATTATTTAAGCCAGAGTTCGGGGTTCCGGGGCGTCTTCCCCTCCCATAGTTCGAAATGCAGCTGCGTCTCGCCCGCGATGGTATCCACACGGCCGAGGACCTGGCCCGTCTTGACCTTGTCACCCGCCTTCACGTTCACGCTGGCGAGCTTGCAATAGAAAGTGAAATAGCCACCGTGCTGCACCAGGACGCACTGGTTGTAGCCGGGAATCATCGCCACGTTGGCCACCACCCCGTCGAAGACCGCCTTGATGGCGGTATCCTTCGCGAGGGCTATGTTCATGCCATTGTTGAAAGGAAGTTCGACGTTCTTGTACACGGGATGGTAGTGCTTGCCGAAGGAATCCACCACGGGCCCGTCGGCAGGCCAGGGAAGCTTGCCGTAATTGTCTGCAAATTCCTTGTCCAGTTTCTCGTCTATCGCGGTCTTGGGTTTCTTGGAAGACTTCTGCACCATACCCTTCACTTCCCTGCTCAGGGCCTCTACCTGGCGTTTCTTTGCGGCCAGTTCCTTCTGGTAGCGCGCCTTGTCCTGGTTGAGGTTGGCGATAAGCTGTTTCGAACTACTCTCATCTGCTTCCAGGTGCTTGAGTTCCACCACCCGGGTGTTGCGCAGCACCGATGCCTCCTCGCGGAGCTTCTGCAGCCCGGCCTTCTCCTCTTCTATCTTCGCGCGCGTGTCCTTGATTTCAAGCGCCTGCGCGTTCAGCCCTCGGGCCATCTCTTTCAGGTAACCGTAGCGGCGCAGGCCCTGCGAGAGGCCTTCGCTGGAGAGGAGGTACATGTACCATATGCGGGTGTCCCGGTTCTTGTAGGCGCTGCGGACCAGTTTGTCGTAGTTGTCGGAAATGAGCGTGTAGCGCTTCTCCAGGCTGTCCAGCTTACGGTTTTTCTCGCGGATACGGCCGTCTATGGTTCTGATCTGGGCGTCGCTTTCGGCCACCAGTCCCTTGCGGGCGCTTATCTTCTTCCGGGTGAGCTTGAGGGCGGTGTTGGCACTTTTCACCTTACCTGCATTCTCTTTCAGCTGCTGGTCCAGGATGGCTATCTCCCGCTCCAGCTTCGCTTTCTTTTTCTGGGATGCATTCTGAGCCGGACACCAGGCAGACGCCAGCGCCAGCAAGAGCATTATGAAGACCGCCTTCTTCATTCGTCATTCTTTTTCTCTGCCAGCATGCGGAAGGATTTGGCCAGGTCGTTCTCCCCGAGGGCCTCCAGCACGGTGGCGTAGTGCTCCAGGATGACCTTGCTGTCCCGGCCGCCGTAGAGCATGGCATGCTTGAAATAGGGCTTCGCCTGCTGAGGCTTGCCCTGCAGGTAGAGTATCCACCCGTAGGTGTCCAGATAGGTGGCATTGTCGGGATCTTTCTCCACCGTTATCTTGCTCATCTGGGCTGCCTTCTTCAGCTTTTTCTTCTGCAGGCTGAGGTAGTAGGCGTAGTTGTTCAGCACCGGCAGGTACTCCGGATCTGCCTTGAG
>JAEEGK010004492.1_pt1 | contig 34137 bp, 28 predicted proteins | sample 8958771 | NCBI WGS metagenome assembly JAEEGK01 (sample SAMN16246547, study PRJNA631951) | gut metagenome | biome: gut microbiome; feature: rumen; material: SC-attached | host: Bos | place: Iran: Karaj | collected 2018-10 | reverse complement strand
CACGGATATCGGTTATTGGTTCATGGTTCATGGTTATTGTACATAATGCCAGTCCCGACAGCCGCGTCAGGTCCTGCTGCCGCGTGCCGCCCTCGAACGTGCCCTGCACCAGCAGCACGGGCTGATAGCCCGGTGGCCACTGGTTGCCCTGGATCATGTCTACAATCTCACTGATGCCCACCGCCTTCGGCTGGCTGTCCTTCGCATGCTGTAATAACGATACTTCCATAAGCGATAAAGATTATATTTCCGCTGCGAAGGTACAATAAAAAACGGACAAATAGCACTCTACTGCGGTATACCAAGTATACGAATGGTATACTTTTTTATCTGTATTTCACAATTTATTGTGATTTTGCTTGGTCGTTTCATTTCTTTTTCCTATCTTTGCAGCGAAATCACAACATATTGTGATTATGGACACGAAAGAGATAGGAGATATCATCAAGGAGAGACGGAAGCATCTTGGCGTGAACCAGCAGACGCTTGCCGATCTGGCTGGTGTGGGACTGAACACGCTGGTGGCAATCGAACGGGGTGAAGGCAATCCACAGCTCAACACCCTGATGACCATCCTCGACACCCTTGGTCTGCAGATGGATATCAAGCTAAAGACTTTGGATTATGAGACAGTGTAAGGTGTTTGTTCACGATGTGGAGGCTGGCGTCCTGCAAGAAACGGACGACCGCCAGTATATCTTCACCTATCTGAAAGGGTACGCCGGTGCACCCGTCTGTATTGCCATGCCTGTGCGGACGGAGCCATATCGTAGTTACCACCTGTTCCCCTATTTCTTTAATATGCTCTCTGAGGGGGCCAACCGTCAGACGCAATCCCAGTTGCTACATATTGATGAGAACGATGACTTCGGCATCCTTCTGGCAACTGCTCAAGAGGATACAATAGGTGCCGTAACCATAAAACCCTTGGCATGATGGAAACGCTGAATGTTTGTCCCTCTACGTTGGCTGAAGGTTTTAACACCTATTCGTCTGCTGCCCGTAAGCTGTTGTTTGACGGCAAGGCTGTCTCACATATTTTGGGCTTCGACAGTCCTAATAACGAAAGTGCTGACACAGAGGAATATGCCCGTCATGTAGGGCGCATATCCCTTTCTGGCGTACAGCCCAAGGCAAGCTTGGTGCTCAATGCAGAAAACCAGCTTGTCAGACCCACTGACGGGCAGCGAGGTCAGTATATTCTAAAACCTGCCCCATCGTCGTATTCGTTGTTGGAACGGAAATACTGTCCTGCCAACGAACACCTGAGTATGCAAATAGCCTCACAAGTCTATCATATCGAGACGGCGGCTAACGCACTGTGTTTCTTCCGCGATGGTGAGGCAGCATATCTGACGCGCCGCTTTGATGTGGCTCCTGATGGCGGTAAGTACCAACAGGAGGATCTGGCCTCGTTGGGTGGATTGACCAAGGCCAATGGCGGCAGTGATTACAAGTACAGCAATCTGAGTTATGAAGAGTGTGCCGAGATCATCCGTCGTTATACCAAGGCAGCAGCTGTGGAAGTACTCAAGTTCTTCCGTATTGTGGTCTTCAACTATCTCATCTTGAACGACGATGCCCATCTGAAAAATTTCTCGCTGATGAACCGCGGTGATGGTGAATACCACCTGACGCCAGCCTACGACCTGATCAATACGAGCCTACACCTGTATGAGCCACGCATCTTTGCACTCGATAAAGGTTTGTTCCGCGAGGGGATGCAGTTCTCAGATACCCACACCGTCAGTCGTCAGGACTTTGAAGAATTCGGACGTCGCATCGGTCTTTCTCCTCGTCTCGTTAATCGTGAACTGGATTTCTTCGCAACTGAACACCCCCTCGCACAAGAACTTATAAGCCGTTCTTTCCTTTCCGAACAGCTGAAGCGATACTATCGGCAATCATACAATTACCGCAGAACGACATTAACATCAGCTTAAGTCGAATAAGTCATATACTCACCACGATAGTCTTTCAACTGCTGGTAGAGTGTAGCATAGCTCAGACTTAGGTTGGAGTGCTCTGCAAGATAGCGAGCCAGCTGACTCAGCGAAACTTGCAAGGCACCAAGGGCATCAAGTTCGCACAGGTCGCGATAGACCTTGTTTGAATATATCTGGCCTTTGTCGAACTCAAAATGTGTCAATGATAATGCTTCTGTCGCATTTTCGTCATTGATCATATACGGCCGCCACGACTCAATGACCTTCCTCAACTCCTCGTGATGGTTTTCACGGAACAAAGCCGACAATGGCGTTTCGGCACTGAACGAATCTTTGGCCTTTGTTCCTTTTTCCCTCCCTTTGGGAGGACCGGGGTGGGCTCCTATATTTATCTGCGTCTCCACATGCTGTCCGCCAGAGGCGACATACACGAATTCTATTTTGCTGCCGTGGTTGGTAAAGTCTGCCTGGTGCAGCCGCTCAAGCAGACGGTTGATGAATTCGAGGGCATCAGCTGATAGTTCTTCGCTGTTATCTTCCCGAATGTTTTGATTGTCTTCGTTTCTCTTCTTCATATTCCTTAATACGAATTAATTGGTTTGACATAAATATGATTTTGGAGAAAAACGGAAGACGTGGACTTGTTACTTGGATACATCAGTCTATCAGGGCTTAGCAGTTCAGGTGCCCACTCACAGATGTTATGCCAAAAGCCCACGTTTCCGTTGTATAGGAACGTGAGCCGACAAGACATCCTTCCCTGTGAGTTTTGCCTGTTGAACTGCTAATTCGATAGACTGACAAGAAAGTTGTCGATCACTATGGGTGACAAAGGTAGTGCAAATCGAGCGAAATACCAAATAAATTGGCATTTATTTGCATTTCAGAGATGCAGCCTACCTTCGAACGAAGTTCAAAGTCTCCAATTCTTTGAAACACCCAAATGTTTTGCTATTTATTTATGGACTCATACCTTTTTCAGGGTTTAAAGGATTCAACTTCATGTTATTTTATGCGTTTTCTTTGATCTATCCACCCCCATACACCATCCCTCTCCCCCTCACCGGCGAGAGGGATGGTTCGTTTAGGCAATATGGTGTCAGATGCATCATTTCAACAAGGGGAAATAAAGTCCAAAAAATCTCAAAACAATATACTCAAAAAATGATCATTAGAACCGACCCCGTGATCTTTTGCATAGAATGTGCAGAAAGGAGGAAGACGAACTCCCTTTTCATCATACCTTTCAGACTGTGCTCTAAGGATGGATGTCATCTGAAGAAAATCCTCATCATCCTCAAAAATGTCCTGACGGTTGATGCCTCTGAGCATCACGTGGTAGACACCTGTTCCGCTCTTCTTCCGTATCTGTCGGGCCATATTATTTCTTGTAATACTGCTTAACGAAGGCAAAGATACTAACATATTCTTAAACTACCAAATTATATTCTCTAAAAATGATCAATAGAACCGACCCCGTGATCCATTGTGAGATTAGTTGGTTGGTCTTACTGCATGCAAAGGTAAGAGAAAAAACGAGAAGTACCAAATTCTGTGAGAACTAATTGTCATATCGGTATCTGTCTATTGGTATTCTGACATTGGGGCACTTTAAAACCTGCTGTGTTATTCTGGTATAAATAGCTTTATGTAATTATTCTCGTACTTCTTTAGTTTCATCGAACGAATTTCTTCAACAGTCAAAGATCTTAGCATATCTGCTCTTTTTAGTACAGCAAACTTTGATAATTTCAAAGGCTTCAGTGTGAAAATAGGATCTTTAAACCCGGTATGTATTACGGTTTTTCTTTTAGTCTTATACAAGACGACTTCTCCCTCTAGGAAATAAACCACATATAGTTTTTTCTTGCCACGTCGTTTATAGATATCCTCACTCTCTATTAATTGCCCCCTTACCTCTTGATTTTGTCTCTCATGTTTTGAAAACTTTAAGTCATAAGTATAGTTATAATCTATATAGTCAACTATAGGATCTCCGTCTTTGATTTTTTTCAAACATTCAGGAATGTTGATATTTGAATCTAATCTCTTTATCAAGGAGTTGTGAGAACTTGCATGGGTAATAAAAGGCACTTTATTACCATCATAACAGATATAATGATTACCCTCAACATAAATAGAATCACGTGGAGTACAAGGCAAGTATTCACCTATAACGATAGCATCTTTCAGTTTTACAATGTCACATTGTTCTATCTGTGCCTTTATGGGAGTAATAACGATACTCCATAATATAAACAATAACGTGTAACGTACCATAAGCAATTAGTTTATTTCTTATAATTATTTGATGTGAAGATTCATTGAAGAAGGATGATCTTCAGGAACATTCTTGAGAATCTTCTCCACTCCATATTCAACTTCATAATTCTGAATGGTTCTGTAGCTTCCATAACTCATGATGCCAGTCCCTTCTTTATTATCTTTACCATATATAGGACTATTTGGCATAAGATTTTCGTGAGGCAGTCCCCATGAATGTCCAATTTCATGATTAATTGTAGAACCTCGTTCTGGTCCCATGCCTCCTCTATGAGACCCCAAAGTCAATGTCCTTGAACTAGGATCCCATTCTCCATTTGATGGCAGATTCGCGTCATAACATAGAGCATTCGCAGCGGGATTAGTTTCTAAGGCTTTGTTAACTGCCTCGTCAGAATCTAACCCAATGAAATCACATGTAAATGAAACATTCCAGCCATTCACATCCCATGTCTTCGAAGGGAACCCATTTTTTGCTACTAAACTAATCTCTGCAGGAACTGTCATCTGCCCATAACTGAAATTGTTAATTTCTCTATCTGACACAATTCCTTGTTGGGTTAACCCTTCTGAATTCTTGTTGTAATAGAAAGTTTGAGATATTGCAATTGTTTTTTTCTCAAAATCAATAGCTGCCATACCATCTCTCCCATCCGGATCTATCTTATTTACAGGATCTCCTGCACAATAATTATACGGACTATACGGATAGTTCTTCTCCGCCAATGGGTCAACGCTCGTCCACATAGGTACTCCTGCTACATCATACCATCTGGCACCGAAGTCGTACATGTTCAGGCTGTTCAGCTTGTCCAGCTCCTTGCCGGTGAAGCGGTAAGGATGTGAGGTGCCACCAGTCAGCAGGGCGGGGTTCACCATCTGCATCTCACTGCCGAAGGGATAGTAATTAATCGTTTCCCTGATGCTGTCGTTGCTGTCAACCACCATCCTCGTACTGCTCAAGTGGTCAGTGACGTAGTAGTTCCAGCGGGTCGGGGTGCCGTTGGCATTCAGGTCCACATAGCCACCATCGAACCGCCACATCAGCGTTGTGTCGCCACGCAGCGTCAGACCGTCAATATACTTATCTGTAGTGGTCTTCTTTATATAACCGTGAGCTTTGGGAATGGACATCACATGTTTGCTTAACAGCTTTCTGCCATCGGGCGTGTAGTCGTTAGTAATGTTCCTCGGCCTGTTGTTCAAGTCCAAGTCTATTATATATGTATGATGACCGTAGTCGTATGTGATGCTGTTGATGCCCCTGTTGCTGTCGCGCGTCAAGGCACCATTACTATCGTAGTCGTACTCACAGGTAGAATCATCACCATCATGGAAGTCGAGGGCACCATTGTAGTTAAGGGCCTCGGCTGTATCGGTACTATGCTTCCGTTCTTGTCTCGGCATAATTTCGGCCAGTATATTATTTACTGCGCAAAGATACATAATTATTTCAATATAACAAAATTATTCTACTTAAAAGTGGATCACCGAGAACCGTCCCCAAATTTCAGGTACCAGTCCCATGTCATGCATACATTTCACGGAGAGGGATGGCGCGTTTAGGCGATATGGTGTCAGGTGTTTCAATTATTTCACCATCACTTTCTTTCCGTTCTGGATATAAAGGCCCTTGGTGGGCTTGCCTGTCAGACGGCGGCCCTGGAGGTCGTAGATGTCTGAGGATTCTTCTATCGTTGCAGTGTTCATGTTGCGAACTGTTGTGTAAACAAGCGCATCGCCGTCACTATAAACAAGGCCTGGTGACGAAGAAGCGAAATGACCACTCTCATATAATTCATTTGCACATGTCAAACAGCTCTTTTCAGTCTCCGGAGTTACGGACAGAATATACCACAAGGGCATCTGTTGCGAAACCTGCCCAAGGTTCATGAGTTTATATAGTTCTACATATGAAGCAAGTATGTCTATATCTTCTTCCTTCTTGAGTTCTACATGCAGGTGTGGAGATACATAAACCTCCTCGTTGCCCTGTGTGAAATAGCAGGAAGTAAATATTACATGCTTTGAGTCTTCTGCCCAGAAATCCTGTGACGACAATTTTTCATATTCCGACGGGGTAATTATATAGAGAGGTAAGGCCACGTCTTTTATCATAGCCAACGTCTGGACATTTGCAAGAAATCTTTCGAGAATATCACCACGTTCTGCCGGAATGCAGATACACACCTTGTTTTCATTGAGAAATAGAGGAATCTCATTTCCTTGATAGTAATAATAATCAGTTTGTGCTATCGCATGTATTGAACATGAGATGAACAACAACACTATAAATAAGAATCTTCTGCTCATAATCAGTAAAGAACTTTATTATTGATATTTAATCTTCTATAGTTAGTATTCTAAATCAGAAAGCCGGTTCTCTATTATTGATACACCGATTTTCGACAACAAAGATACGGATTATTTTCATACAATACAAATATTTTCACCTTTTTTATTTCAATCAGTTACCTATTATAAGTGTTGTACCTAATGGAACTGTCGTGGAATTCTTTATTTCAACAAATTTTCCTTGTAACGTGATGTCACCTTGGCCAAGAGTCACATCCCCATATTCTTTAGTGATGATCATGGGGTCGGTTCTTCTGATCATATTCAGAAGTCCGTTATCTTTATGATAATTCATTACTTGTTTCATTTACATTTATACTTTGTCTATCTTGAAAAATGATCATTAGAACCGACCCCGTGATCAAGGTACTACTTGTTATAGTTTCGAATACGGGATAACGATAGCCTAATGCATACCATTGGTAATGCTCGGTAATAACCAATTTCAGATTATCAGAGTCGTTACGGCAGGAATCCCTATTAAGGCGTATTGCCTCTGTGTTAATTGTATAGATGCGGAGAGTATTGGGCAAAGTGTCTTTCTCGGAAAGTATAAGCGTTCCTATGGCATCTGCTGTGATTCTGACCGAGCCATAATTCCGTTCAAAATGCGTGCTACAATAACGGCCATTGCCTTGATAGTCTGCGCTATAAGTCTGACCAAATTTTAGTGGAAAGTATTGGATTAGCAGAGGTTGCTGATAGTCAATACTTAGTAGGGGAGATTCGTATCCCGTCATTAGCAGACTGTCGCTTGTGAGACGATAATTGTAGGTCTTTTGCATGTCATAACCTGTCAATTGTGACTCACTAATTGTATCATACTTGATATAATAAGTGTCTTCAGAATCAAGGTTACTGAAATCCCACACCGCATGTTCTCCGCCCTCCCCTGCATAAACGTATTCAACACGCTCTTTCGTTACGCTGTCACCTGGCTGCATTAGATTTGCAGCCTGTGACAATGTGTTTTGAGCGTTTGTCGGGGCAATGGAATGAAATATGAGCATTAGAGCCCACACTCTTAGCTTTTTTCTCTTGTTAATCATAATAACCTCACTTGAAGTTTATAGATTACAGTTCAATCAAACCTTTGTACAGCAAGTTGTCCACGACGAGTTCAATCTGATAGTCACCAGAGAGGGTTGAGGGCAGGACAACCTGCGTCTGAGTAGAAGAGACCACCGTCGAGTAGACCACATCACCATCCTCCTCCTTTATATTAAGAACATAATCAGGATGATTGGCCTCAAACAACAGCGTGTAGTCATCGATATAAACAATAGGAGTCTCGTTGGGAGATCTCGGATGACCATTGCCACCAGGTTGGTCATCTTCTTCAATACAAACGGTTAAAGGTACCAACTCTTGAGCTGAAACACTGGTGCTGAAAATGAAAGCACTAATTAAAAACAATAGTAATTTTTTCATAATTCTGCGGTTTTACAAATTTGTCACTGCAAAATTATGAGAAAAAACAGATTTGCACAACAAAAGTGCAGAAAAGGATTTTACCTAAAATTTTAGTCCGGCTATCCTATTATAAATCAGAAGGATAGACAAATATTTTACTAAAAGTTTACCTTGAATTTTACAATTGTTAAGAATTAATGATGCTGGATTGAACCCATTATCAATAGATTTCCTTCAGCATTTTATCAAAGGATTTTGAATTACCTGACAAATTAAAAAGCTTTTGTAACATTTCAGCACGGATGTTGGAGATATAAGAAGGATCGACTTCTAACATGTGGCTGACCGTTTTGGGCTTAAAACCTATTCGAATCAATAGGCAAGTTTTATATTCCTTATTGTTTAACTGATGTTCATGTCTTGATATAAGATCTTTAAATCCAGGATAACATTTGAATATTTGTTCCTTCATGTTTTCCCATTCTGCATTTGTCGGTTTCTGACCGACAACTGACAGCTGTTCGAATCTTCCGTAGATTACTGTTGTTTTCAATTGTCTGTCTGCTAAAGACTGACTATTGGCATCGCGTTGCAGTAATGACTTCAAGATGGTTTCCTGTTCACGGATAATCTGTTCCTTTTCGGAGATAAGTTCTTTGTTGATCTCTGCATTGGCTTGGAGCTTTGCAATATCGCTTTGAGCCTGTTCTATGACAGACTGACTTTGCAAGTATTTTTGCTCTGCCATTTTCCTTTTACGGGTCAATTCTCTAATAATAAGAAGAGTTAGTAGACAGATAACAATGATAATTCCAACACAAATCCAAATAATAATCGTACGTTGGTTCGCTTTCTTTTGTTCTTGATGTGCGATTTCCTGATGTCGAGTGTAGTCGTACATGGCTTGTATGCGCTCAATCTCCTTTGCAGTCCTTTGCGCATAAAGAGAATCGCTCATCTCATAGGCATACTTATAGTATTTTGCAATAGAATCCGGGAATTGTCGAATGTTGTATAGTTCAGCTAAACCTAATGCTGCTGAGTGTTGATTCTTGAAGCCCTTACCATCACGAAGTTCCTTGCGGAAATAGTATTCCGCAGAATCCAGCCCATTTGCATGCAGAAAGTATAGCCCTTTTATACGGTAATAAATCTCACGTCCTTTCTGGATATTCCCGAGGGAATCAAAGTATTCAGATTCTGACTCATATATTTGCATATATTTTCTTGCCTTGTCATACTCATTACGAAGAACTAATGTTCTAAGAGTATTAAATATTGCTCTTGCTGCATAGCGTATATAGCCGCATTTGCGATAGAGTCCCGAAACATGCTCACATATATATAATAAAGAGTCTGGCATATTCAGGTTACGATAGGCCTGACTTTCCTGTTCATAACTCATCAGGGCTGCTAGCGTATCATTACCTTTCCAGGCATACTTTACAGACATTTGACCAGAAGTCAACTGTTTCCGATAAAGTCCCTGCTCATATAAAATCTGAGCCATCTGGGCATAGACTCTACAGAGTTGCTTATAGTCGCAATCGGCAGCGGTGGTATCTGCACGGTCGACGGCATCCTGATAGCTCTGGAGGGCGGCAGGTGCCTCGCCTTTGTCGCGATAGGCGCAGCCGAGGAGATAGTGAGCCCGCATCTGCTCATTGGCAGTGCCGTGACGGTCGTAATAACGGGTGGCTTCGAGAAGCAGCGAGTCCGTGCCGTCGGTCATAGGGATATAGGCGCGGTTCATGCTGTCCGCCCTGTCGAGCAGGGCAGCCATGCGGACTCGGTCGGCCTCCGAAGTGCAGCAGACCAACGTCAGCAAAAGGGCGAATATAAGTACCAAATTCTTCATCGCCCTGCAAAGATAGTGCAAAACGAGCGAAATACAAAATAAAATGGAATTTATTTGCATCCACGAGTTGCAGCCATTGCAACATTCTTTTATTGCAGGCAATAAAATGCCTGGCTTTGCGTTATTAATAAGGTATGCATAAGAAAATACACCTCATAATGCTGTTGGCAGTAGCTGCGCTCCTGATGGGATGCGGAGCAGACCAGGCTATCAAGAAGGGCGACAAGGCGTGGGCCCTGGGGGAGTATTTCGAAGCATCGAACCAGTATAAGAAGGCCTACGCGCAGACCCCTGCCAAGCAGCGCACACAGCGCGGTAAACTGGCACTGAAGATGGCGGAATGCTATCGTCGCATCAACTACACACAGAAGGCCATTGCAGCCTATAACAATGCCATACGCTATAAGCAGCACGATTCGTTGACGCACCTGCATCTGGGACAGCAGCTGATGAAGAACGGCCAGTATAAGGAGGCTGCCAAGCAGTTCCAGACACAGCTGGACAGCATTGTGGCATTCGAGATTGCTGGCGCACAGGGCTACGAGGATGCCCGCACGCTGGCTCTGACGGGTCTGCGCTCGGCCCAACAGGCGCCCGCATGGAAGCAGGAGGGATCGGCATATACCGTGAAGCGCGAGAACTTCTTCAATTCCCGCCGTTCAGAGTACAGCCCCATGCTTGGTGGCGACGAGTGGAACCAGCTGTTCTTCACCTCGACGCGCAACCAGTCGAAAGGCGACGAGCTGAGCGGCATCACGGGTACGAAGAATGCCGACATCTTCATGTCGCAGAAGGACGACAAGGGCAAGTGGCAACGCCCCGAAGTGATTGACAGCGAACTGAACACGGAGGGCGAAGAGGGTGCCTGTTCGTTCAGCCCCGACGGACGCACCATGTATCTGACCCTGTGTAAGACCGACCCCGACTATCCGCGCTTCGCCACGATAGCCACCTCGAGCCGCAGTGATGCCGCCTGGAGTAAAGCCACGGAACTGAAGCTGACACGCGACACGTTGTCGGCCTACGCCCACCCTGCCATCAGTCCCGATGGTGAATGGCTCTACTTTACCAGCAATATGCCTGGCGGTCAGGGCGGCTACGACATCTGGCGCGTCCGACTGACTACCAACGGCGTAGCTGGCGTCGAGAACCTCGGAGCCCCCATCAACACGCCCGGCGACGAGATGTTTCCCACGTTCCGCCCCAATGGCGATCTGTATTTCTCGAGCAACGGACACGAGGGTATGGGCGGACTGGACATTTATATTGCCAAACCCACGCAAAACACAGAGCTAATAATTGAGAACGAAGAACAGGAAACTGATAGCTATGATATCCGTTCTCAGTTATATACATTGGAACACCCGGGCTATCCGCTGAACTCGCAGGGTGACGATTTCGGCATGACCTTCGAAGGACTGAAGAACCAGGGATACTTCTCGTCGAACCGCGGCGACGGCAAGGGCTGGGACCACATCTTCTCGTTCTACAATCCGGAAATCGTCCAGACGGTGACGGGCTGGGTGTACGAACAGGACGGCTACGAGCTGCCCGCCGGACAGGTGTACATGGTGGGCAACGACGGCACGAACCTGAAACTGAGCGTAAAGGGCGACGGGTCGTTTACGCAGCAGATTAAGGCCGGTGTGGACTATGTATTCCTGGGAACCTGCAAGGGATTCCTGAACCACCAGGAACAGCTGCGCGTGGAACCCGTGACAGAGTCAGAAGAATACGTGCTGCAGTTCCCGTTGGCATCGATTACCGCCCCCGTGCTCATCGACAACATCTTCTACGACTTCGACAAAGCCACGCTACGTCCGGAATCGGCAGAGGCACTGGACCAACTGGTGACATTGCTGGAAGAGAATCCGAACGTGACCATCGAACTGTCGGCGCACTGCGACTACAAAGGCTCAGCAGACTACAACAAACGACTCTCGCAGCGACGTGCTGAGTCGGTGGTGAAATACCTGATAGAACACGGCATTGCGGCAGATCGTCTGACGCCCGTAGGCTATGGCAAGGACAAGCCCAAGAAGATTCGCAGAAAAGTAACCGAGAAATATCCGTTCCTAAAAGAAAACGACGTCTTGACGGAAGAATTCATCAAGACGCTGGAAGACGCAGAACAGCAGGAGCAGTGCAACCAGCTGAACCGTCGTACCGAGTTTAGGGTGCTGAGAACGACCTATGGACTGTTTGATAAGGTAAAAGGTAATAGTGAATAGTGAAAAATTCACTATTCATTCTTCACTTTTAACGCAACCTCTCCCACTCCCACAAACAGCAATCCGAAAACGATGGTGAACACCATCAGCAGGTTGATGCTGAACGAATGCGTGGACATGGTGCGAAGCATGACTTCGAGCTGTACGGCCAGCAACTCCCAACCGCGGAACACGATAAACAACACGGCAAAGAGCCCGATGCACACGGTGTTCCAGATGCGCACAAACCAATTCATGCGCGACGGCAGACGCTGCATCACCCGTTCGGTGAAGCCATCGTCGGCTATCTGCTGGCTGGCTGCCTCGCTGAAAAACTGCTGAAGCAGGCTATCGTTATCTTCTATCATATCCATTCTGTCTTAAATAGTTTGCCAATTTCTCTTTACCTCTGGAGAGATGCGACTTCACCGTTCCCTCCTTGATTTGCGTAATCTTCGCAATGGCTGCAATGTCGTATCCGTCGATGAGCTGCAGCGTGATGCACGTGCGTTCGTCAGGCTTCAACAGTGCCAAGGCGGCGTAGATGTCCATCTTCAGACCCACCCCCGCCCCCTCCCTATATGGAGGGGAGTAGTCACTGATAAGTCCATCTATTTCCCTCCCTATAGGGAGGGACTGAGGGTGGGTCTTGCGCGTGTAGTCGTAAAACACGTTATAGGCAATGCGCATGATCCACGTCTGGAATGAGGCCAGGCCACGAAACGAGGCGATGTTCGTATAAGCCTTGATGAACGTGTCTTGCGCCAAGTCGTCGCTCAGCTGACTGTCTCCCAGCGTCTGATGCAGGAAGAACCTGCGCACGGGTGACTGATATCGGCGTACGAGCTCGTCGAAAGCCCGTCGGTTGCCCGATATAGCCACCTGTGCTACGAGGGAGATGTCGGTGAGCGATGCCATTTACTGCTGTCGAATGATCTGATCCTTTCCAGGAATGATGATCCATGCTACGATGTAGAACGGTATGCCTGCGAATGCGGTGAACAGTGTCAGTGCTGCATAACCCAAACGAACAGCTACGGGATCGAAGTCCATATACTCTGCAAATCCTGCGCAGACGCCGCCCAATACGCGGTCATTACTGCGAAAAAGTCTCTTAGTCATAATTATTCTGTGTTAAATCGTCGTTATTATCTCGTCTATTCTGTGAATTCAAGTCGCGCATGTCCTGATCGCGGCGGGTGGCCGTCCTCGAGGCAAACACCTTGCCCAGTCCGATGCAGAACACCAGTGCACCGATGCCGAAGCCTACTGTGCCAGCAGCATAACCCAGGAAGATCATCAGTCCCACGCCTACAAAGCACTGACGCATGCCGCTCTGATATTCCTGATCGGTATCACCCGGCTTATCGTTCAGCAACTGATCGGGGATGGGCTGTCCCTGCTGCATGGCCATCTGGGCCAGGCGCATCTTCTCCTTGCGGTTCTTGTTGATGAAGTAGAACAGCGCAATGATAATCAGCACGGGTGCCAGCACGAAGATGATGAGCAGTACGCACAGCACAAAGAACATGCCTGCAATATCCTTGCTTCCCATGTGGCTGACGGCGTTGTGAATCATGTTGCCAAAGTCCTCATCGTCGTCCACGTCATAGTCCCAGGAGTGCGAGCCCATGGGGGTGTTGATGGTAACATGTCCCTTAGAGGCACGGATCGTCGTATCCGAACTCGTGGTATCCGAGTACACCACTACACCGTCCTTGCCCGTCGAGTCGCTCAACTCCTGCTGTGGAGTGTGACGGTGCTTCTGTGAGGCTGCCTGCGCTCCCGTTCCGAGAGCCAGCATCATTGCTAATGTTATTAGAACTTTCTTCATAATCGTATTTGTTTTGGTATTTTTCTTAACTCTTAATTCTTAACTATTAAGTTACCCGTATTCATATCGCCAGAACCGCGAATCTCATAAGTGCTACGCTTCACTTGGCCCGAGAGGGTGATGTCGCCAGAACCAACGATGGTGGATTCGACGTTACCGCTGTTGTCATAGTGGATCTTGATGTCGCCAGAGCCTACCACCTCGTTCACTGACTGCAGGGTCTTGACGTTCTTCAGCTTCACATCGCCGGAACCCAGCACCGACACGTCAACCTTGTCGCAGACGATGTTGTCGAACTCGATGTCGCCGGAACCCTGCAATTCAATATCGAGATTATCCGTATCCAACAGCCCCTGACACTCGAAGTCGCCTGAGCCCTGCAGCGTAACGCCCAGGAAGTCGGGCGATGTGACATAAACGGTAACATCATCGCTGTCCGACACGCCAAAGTTCAGGAAATGGCCATCGCCCTTCATTTTAATAGTCAGAACGTTGCCATCCACACGCGTTTCCACGTCTTTAATCACTTCTACAGGAGCGTCAACCTTCACCGAGAACGAATCACCCTGCATGTATTTCACGTCTAACGATCCCTGCAGGAATATGCGCTCGAAGCCCGTTATCGAACGGGTTTCCTCACCGTGTGCCTCGGTTTTGTGCCAACTTGCTTTGAATCCGTGACAAGAACAGGAAGTCAGCATTCCGAGAGTCAAAACTGCAAATAATACCTTTTTCATACTGTCGTTTTTTTTTGTTTCTTTTGTCTGTTAGACGCAATAAATCATTAATTAGTTGCAAAGATACGAAAAAAAATAGTAACTTTGCGATAAAATCGCGAACTTACTACGTTTCGGCAAAAAAAAGAACCAGTTCTTTTGTTTTGCGCTCAACTTTTCGTAACTTTGCAAGCAAATGACGCAATTACCTGCCATATTCACGGAAAACACCCGCCTACTGATGGGCGCGGAGCGCTTCGAACGCTATTTGCAGTCGTTCGAAGAGGATGCCCCTGTCAGCATACGCCTGAATCCCCGAAAGATGGCAGATGGAAGATGGCTGATGGAAGATGTTGAGCCTGTTCCTTGGTGTCGCGATGGCTACTATTTGAAGCAGCGCCCCAACTTTACCATGGATCCGCTGTTCCATGCCGGCTGCTACTACGTCCAGGAAGCCGCCTCGATGTTCCTCGACGAAGTCCTCCGCCAGATATTTAGGGAAAACACCCTTAATGCCCTTGATTTGTGTGCTGCACCTGGCGGCAAGTCCACCCTACTCCGTGCTGCCCTGCCCACTGACTGCGTGCTCTATTCCAACGAGCCCGTCCGCCAGCGTGCCAGCATCCTGTTGGAGAACGTCGAGAAGTGGGGTTATCCGAACCATATCGTCACCAACGCCTACCCGCGCGACTACCGAAAGGCCAAGATGAAGTTCGATCTCATTCTTTGCGACGTGCCCTGCTCGGGTGAAGGCATGTTCCGCAAAGACGAAGCTACCATCCGCGAGTGGAGCCCCCAGAACGTCGAGAAATGCTGGCAGTTGCAACGCGACATTGTCAGCGACGCTTGGGGCTGCCTCAACGACGGCGGAATACTCATCTATAGTACGTGTACATTTAATACAAAGGAGAACGAAGAAAACATCCGCTGGCTGCTCAGCGAGTTCGACGACGCCGAGGTGCTGCCCATCGATACCAAGCCCGAGTGGCACATCACCGGCTCCCTGCTCGAAGGGTTCCACGAACCTGTCTACCGTTTCATCCCTGGCATCTCGCGCGGCGAAGGACTCTTCCTTTGCGTCATCCGCAAAGCGAATGTGGAATGTGGAATGAGGAATGAGAAATGGTCGCCAAGCCGATTGTTGAATGAGGAATGTGGAATGAGGAATGGTCGCATACGGCGATTGATCAATGAAGAATTGAGAATTCAACATTCAAACATCGCAGCGAAGCGAGAATCATTCAACACTCCACATTCAACACTCCACATTGAGGTCAGCTATGCTGAGGCCATGAAGTTCCTGCGTGGCGAAGCCCTGATCTTGCCTCCTGACACCCCTCGTGGCATCGTCGAGGTCTGTTTCATGGGCCATCCCCTCGGATGTGTCAAGAACATCGGCTCGCGCGCAAACAACCTCTATCCCAAACCCTGGAGAATCAAAACCACTCATATACCCACAGATTATGAAGCAATACTTAGACATACTTAACCGCATCCTCACCGAAGGAACGCAGAAAGGCGACCGCACCGGCACCGGCACCATCAGCATTTTCGGCACCCAGAGCCGCTATCCCCTCAGCGAGGGTTTCCCCCTCCTGACCACCAAGAAACTCTATCTGAAAGGAATCATCTACGAACTGCTCTGGTTCCTCAAAGGCAGCACCAACATCAGGTTCCTGCAAGAGAACAACGTACACATTTGGGACGAGTGGGCCGACGAGAACGGCGAGCTGGGTCCCGTCTATGGTCACCAGTGGCGCTCATGGCCCGACTACGACGGGGGCGTCATCGACCAGATACAGTACGTTGTCGACCAACTGAAGACCAATCCCAATTCACGCCGCATGATTGTCTCGGCGTGGAACGTTGCTGAGGTCAACAAGATGGCCCTGCCCCCCTGCCACACCATCTTCCAGTTCTACGTCGACTATCCCGACGGCCAGGACGCCCAGGGACGCCTCTCGCTGCAACTCTACCAGCGCTCTGCCGACACCTTCCTCGGGGTGCCGTTCAACATCGCCTCCTATGCCCTGCTACTCCAGATGATGGCACAGGTTACGGGATTCCGTCCCGGCGACTTCATCCATACTACGGGCGACACCCACCTCTATCTGAACCACCTCGAGCAGGCCCGTCTGCAGCTCACCCGCGACCCGCGTCCCCTGCCCGTCATGAAGATCAACCCCGACGTCAAGAACATCTTCGACTTCCACTACGACGACTTCCTGCTTGAAGGCTACGATCCTCATCCCCACATCAAGGCGGAAGTCTCCGTGTAAACGCCCCGCATTTGACGCAAGAAAGAGTGCACGTGGTGTTGGGCCACGCGCACTCTTGTGTTTCAGGTGTTAGACACATTATACTATGAATCAAAATCTCAGTTGTTCCATGTTGTTTCAGCAACAGCCTCCTGAATGCCCTTCATGGCATTTGAGCCGATGACGCTGACCTTGGCACGGTCGATGATGGTGGTAGAACCACTCTCCTTGCCCAGTCCGCTGGTGTCGTTGGTGTCCCATGCGAAGGGAACGATGCCATTCCGGATAGCCTGTGCGTTGAGGTACTTGTAGTAGTGCTTGACCGAGGCGTCGTGCTTGGTCTGGTCGCCAGCGGTGATGGTACGCTGCAGGGCAGCATACTCGCCGATGATGACGGGATAGCCCTTCGAGGTATAGGTCGTCTTCAGTTTGGCGAACTGGCTGTTCAGATAGGTCTCCTCACCATAGGTGGGGTTGTGGTCAGGCCCGTGGTTGTCGGCACCCCAGTAGTAGTAGGCCTTATCGCCACTGGCATCGTACGTTCCGCAGAACTGGCCCGGGTCGTAGTAGTGTACCTCGACCATCAGTCGTCCGGCAGCCTCGGGCAGTACGGAGGCGGGCATATACTGTACGGACGAGTTTATGCTGGTGGAAGGTCCCTGAACGACCAGTGTGCGCTGGGCGTTGTTGCCGCCCGTGGCACGCACAGCCTCGACGAAGGCCTGGTTGTAGCGCACGAGGATGGGTGTGAGCTCGGCATGGCGTGTGCTGAAGAGCGTATACTCCTGGAAGGGCTCGTTGAGTCCGGCAAAGAGCAGGTGCTCGTCGTAGTCGCTGAAGGCGGTGGCAATCTGAGTCCAGAGCTCTTTCAGACGACTGATCTTTGCGGTGATGTCGCTCTCGTCGACAGGCTGGTAAGACGAGCTGCTCTTGCTGAAGCCCAGCACCTCGATCCACCCATTGTCCCAGTGGTCGTTGAGCACGACATAGAGTCCGTCGTTGATGCAGTAGTCGACAACCTGCCTGACGCGTGCCAGCCATTCGGCATCGATGGTGCCATTGGTGGAGTGGATGTCCCACGAACAGGGTATGCGTACGGAGCGGAATCCAGCGGCCTTGACAGCATCGATAATCTGCTGCGTGGTGCGTGTGGGCTGCCACGAGGTCTCGGCTCCCAGGCCACTGCCTGTGGCTTCGAGTGTGTTGCCTAGGTTCCAGCCAGGATACATGAGGGCAGCAATGTCCTGAGCACCCTTGGTGATGCTGCCAGAAGGAATGGTGGCACTGCCCTCGGCCTGTGTGACCGAGACTGTCTCGGTCTGACTGCCGGCAGTGATGGTGATGACTGCCGTGCGCTCATAAGTAGTGGGGTTGGCGGCAACGGTCACAGTAACAGGCGTAATCTTCACATCGCCATACTGTGTGCCGACAGTGACCTGGCACCAGTCGGCACTGCTTGTAGCAGTAGCCTGACTGGGAGCCTGGGCTCGGATGACTTGCTCGCCACCCTCACTGTCAAACGAGAGAGACTGGGGGCGGACTGTCAGTTGGCTGACAGGGATGCCGCCACCATTATCATTACTGTCGTCGCTGCACGCGACGAGCGCTGTGGTGGCAAAGCATGCCACCAACAGCGTGAAAAAGGATTTCATTTTCATATCTTCAGGGTTTCATGTTTCAAGTTTCATGTTTCACTTATCACTTATCACTTTTCACTTATCACTTTTCACTTATCACTTATCACTTATCAATCAGAACTCGGGGACAGCAAAGAGGCTGTTAATGGTGAAGTTCAGCTCCATGGAGTTGCTGAAGCCCAGCTCCTTGATGACACCGTCCTGAGGTGTACCAAAGGCACAGCCGCTCTGACTGGTCATACCATACATGTTCCAAAGCTCCAGACGATAGGCATCGTTCTCATTGCTGTCGAGAACCCCGGCCTTGTCGTAGCTGACGCCCTGCCCGTCGAGTTTCAGCGAGTTCAGCGTACAGTGCATGGTGGGGAACCAACTGCGGATGTTGTCAATTTGCACGAAGGTCATGATAGAGCCTGCCGCATGGTCGCCACTGGTGTAGAGGATGTTGAAGTCTTGCTGTGACACCTCGTACTTAGCCGTCTCGGCATTCAGCGTAACCTGGAACGTAGCGCCCTGATTGAATCCCCACGTACCGCCCCAGCTGGGATTAATGGTGATGAGGTTGGGCGTGAACGTTGCCTCGGGACCGCTAAGACGGACAGTAAAGGTGATTTCGCACGATTGTGCGAAGGTAAAGGCAGGATCGCTGTCGACGTCCTTCAGGTTGCTGAACGGCGAAGCAACAATCTTACCATTCTGAGCACCCTTACCCCAGATGTTGAACATCTCGATGCGGTAGTTGCCGTTGTTCTCGATGTCGCCATAGCAGAAGTTGTTGGCATTGAACTTGATAGCCTGGCCGTCGAGCTTGATCTCGTCGATGCGGGCAAAAGCGTTGGGGAACTTCTGTTTCAGACCGACAAAGTCGAGCAGCGTCACCATGGCGCCATTGACGGCACCCTCGTAACGGACGGTGTGCTGTCCCTCAAGCTCCTGCGGAGAGAGCATGGCCAGAGAAGAACCCCACGTGCCACCCCAGTCGGAACCGACAGCCAGCAGGCTGACAGAGACACCGCTATAGACCATGTCGGAAGCATAGTTGAACGACACCTGACCAGAGTTGCCGTCGATGAGCATACCAATCTGCAGGGTCTCTTCGGTGAGCGAAAGGATGTTGAGCTTGGTGCGCTTGTTGTCGCCACGGGCACTCTGAGCGGGAACATCGAGCACGTCGATGGTCAGCGTAATGGTCTTGTTGGCCTCGTCGACAGTATAGGTGCCTTCCTCGGTAGTGGCATTACCCTCGGCATCCATCTTGGTGACAACGACCTTGCCGTCTTCAGTGAAGGTCATCGTACCGAAGTCGCGAGCTGTACCACCATAGACCCAAGAGTCGCCTGCTCCAGGAGCCCAAAGCCAGCTATTGCCCACGATGGGTTCGCCATTGGTGATGGTGCGCCACGAGTCGTCAGTACCCATAAACCAGCAAGGATTATCGAAGTGGGCATGGCTGCCGTCAGCACGCAGGTCGATGTGCCAGGTGTTGTAGAGCAGTTCCTTCTGGAACTTGATGTTGCGGGCTGTAGAGACAGGACGTACGGAGAGTGCCTCGTAGACGGCACGCGTGCTGCGGGCACGGGTAGCAGAGGTGAACTCGTAGTCGACAGCATACTGTGAATTGCCCCCATTTACAGAACCCGTCAGGTAGTAGCCCTGAGTGCGCTGGTCGCTGACCTCGTGGGCCACGCGCTTACCAGCGGCAGGCAGGAAGATGCTGTTGCCGTTAGGACCGGTAATCTGATAACCAGAGACACCGTCGGCTTCGAGCCATTCGGTCTTACACAAGCTGAAGAGTTCCTCGAAGAGGTCGGCAGTAGGCAGGGTACCCTTGCCACCCAAGGCCACATTGGCCAGGTCGAGGGCCGACTTGTAGGTGTCAGCCGAAGCATAGTCGGCAGGTTCGATGCTGGGATTGCATCCGGTGAGGTCGCCAAAGGCGAAGAGGCCACCCATATCAGATGGTGTCTTGGCACCGATGTTGCGCTTGGCCCATTTCACAGAGAGTCCCAGGTCGACGAACTCGTCGTCGACATCGATGTCGTTGGCCGCTGTGACAAAATCCTTGACATCGCCATAGACCACACCAGAACCGAGGTCGAGATAGGCAGCATAGTAGTAGTGCGTGTTGGGCAGCAGACCAGCCTGCGTGATGCTATAGCTGTCGGCCAGTGGGTTGACAGCCAGGCGCAAACCGGCACGTACGGCCTCCTGATCGCTGGAGGTAGAGATGACGATACCGGCAGTGGCATCGGCAGGATACTGGCTGACGGTACCAGCCATCGTAGCGGTGGCAAAGTCAATGTCAGTGACATCGCCTGTCGTGGCTTTGGCATTTGTAGTCACCAGCGACTTCACTTCACCCTTGTAGGTGAGACGTCCCTGCAGGGTGACATAGGCCTGATAATAGATGGTCTGATTGACCGCGAGGCCGCTGACAGTACCCGTAAACGAGGCATCAGAGGCAGCGGTAACCGTCTCGGTGAGTGCATTGGCATCGGTGCCCCAGTAGAATCCTGTGGCATACGATGCCGCGTTCATTTGCTCAAGGCCAGCCACCGTACCATAGAACGTGGCGGTGGTGGCAGTGACATCTGACGAACCCGTCACCACAGCACCATCGGTGAGCAATGGCGTGGAATAGGAAGTGTAGCTGTCGTCATCGCTACAGGCGGTCAACATGGCAGCTCCCATGAGGAGCGCCATGATTCCGGAATATATCTTTGTCAGTTTCATATGTTTCATGTTTCAAGTTTCACTTATCACTTATCACTTTTCACTTACTCTATCGTGATGCTCTCAACGGTACAATGTGAGGCATAGTCATCGTCAGCCAATGTGGCATAGCCCACATACTGCATGGTCATGGTGAGTGCCGACGTACCGTCGTCCCACTTCACGGTAGAACCCGTGTCGTTGGTCCACGAAATGGTATAGACGCCGTCGCCGTTAACCGTGATGGCACGCGAGTAGTTGTAGCAGTCGGTCTCCCAGCTCTGCTCCTCACCGCGATTGCAGCACAGCACCATCTTGGCGGGCTGTTCGAAGGTGAAGCCCGAGAGACGCAGGGTGACATTGATCTTCTGGTTCTTCTTCAGCTTCACGTTGGCCGGGTCGAAGGCATCGTTGCCGCCACCCCACGGATTGTAGAGCTGACAGCGGAAGTACTTGTCGGCCTCGATGTAGTTGTTGACCTTTGCCGGGTCGAAGGGCACGCTGACTGGTCCCGTCTCGCCACCACCCACAGCCTTGTAGGTCAGCGTAGTCACCAGATAGCTGTTGACGTTGCCGCCAGCATCCTTGCCTGCAGGAACACCGAGAATGACCTCGGAACCCGGGTCGCACTTGAAGACGGTCCACTCCTGACCAGTCAAGGCGATGGTACGGTCGTCGCCAGTCACGGTGAAGAGTGTGACGGGCTTGTCGAAGACAATCTTGCCATCCGTGATGGTGTAGCTGCCACTGAGGTCTCCGTAAGTGTAAGCGCCCTTACGGGTCAGTGTAAGTTCATTTTCGGCAATGGCGTCGCTGTCCCACTTCGGTGCCCAGTTAGTACCGTAGTTGCCCTTAACGACACTCTCCCAGGCACTTGCGCCGCCATTCCACCACATCCAGTCGTAGGCAGCCTCATCACTGATCAGGTAAGTCATCTCGGCCCCCGTGAACTCGACACCGTTGATATCGGTGGTGAAGAGCTTCGTCTCGAGGTCGGCCACCTCTGGAAGTACAGGTGTCGTGGGATTCAGATAGTTCACCTCACCAGAAGGAATCTGCACGGTGCCGTTCTGCACGTCGGCAGCAATGAAGTTCCAGACGATCCACCACGCACCCTCGCTGTTGGTACGCATGGTAGCCAGCTGGAGGAAATAAGGTGTCAGCTCGGTAATGACAATGTTGCTGGTATAGTTCGAGCACACCTCGTTGAACCCGACGTTATGCATGGCATAGGCATCGCTGAACGACAGTGTGGGGTGGTTCTTGTCGCTCACATTCAGCGTCCACTTGCCTGTAGATGTTGTGCCGGTGCTGGCACCCTTGCTACCAGCCTCACCACGGTATTCAGTGATGCTACAGCCATTAACATCGTCAAGCGTGAATTCCATATACGAGTCCATGTAGGCATCGTCGGCGGGAATGAGCCACGACTGATACCCCGGGTCCCAGTTGGGCTTCATGTGGTTGATGCCGATATTGGTATCGCCCGACCCATCGTTGAGCACGTCGTTAGGATTACAATACATGACGGGTGCCGTACACTGGCCTACGCCATAGTCCTTGTCGCAGGGCACCCAGCGCTTCGTGCTGCCCACACCACCAGTCAGATAGGTGTAGAGAGGATCAGCCAGCAGCGACATGTTGTTGGTCGTAATCTGGAACTGATAGGGGGCACCATAGACCACGCCCCCGCGGGTATCGACACCAAAGGTCACCTCGTAAGTGCCGGCAAAGGGCAGTTGCAACGAGGCTTCAGGTCCCTGGGCACGTCCGTTGGGATGCACCCAGTAGCAGTTGTAGCTCTTGTCGAGCAGACTCTTCAGCGATACGGTGTTCTGTTCATCTACCGACACAGAGAATGCTGAGCCATGCGTCAGGTCTGCCGACTGCAGCGAGGGAGCGTCCAGACTATGACTGTCAGGCGTACAGGCACCCAGCGCGAACAAGGCAGCGGCAAACAGATATATAGTTTTCTTCATAATTTCTATAACTTCTTTAACTTCGTTAACTTCTTTAACTTCTTTAACTTCTTAACTTCCTCACCATCCCGCATTCTGCTTCAGAACACCGTTCGACAGTGTAATCTGTGTCTGAGGAATCTGCTGGAAGCCACGCTTATCGGTGATGTTTTTAGCCTTGTAGCTGACAACACCCTCGATGCCACCATTCAGCACCGTCTCGCCAGAAGCCACGATAGCTTTGGCAGCCACGTCGACGCCCTGACGAAGCAGGTCCCAATAGCGGATACCCTCGAAGGCAAACTCCAGGCGACGCTCCTCCATGATATTCTCCTTGGAGAGTTCCAGTTGTATGTTAGGCGTCGTGATGCTGCCATCCCCGTTCTCAGTAGCATAGGCACGGTTGTGTACCTGATTAAGATATGTGCGACCGTTGGCACTGCCCAGTTCGGCAGCCATCAGCAGCACGTCGGCATAGCGGATGAGTGTGTAGCCGATAGGCTGCGAAATCTGGAAGTCGCCAGCCATCAAACCGTCCCAATAGTGGGTCAGCGTCCACGAGCCGTCGCTCTCGCTCTTGTGATAACCGGAGCGGGCCGTGTATTTCTTGTTGAAGTAGCCAGTATATTCACGCTGGTCGGGAATGGCCTTGTCGACATAGTTCGACATCGAGGCAATACCCTCGGCAGTCAGGTCGATGACCGATGCCTCGCGACGCTGGTCTCCGGCAGGATAGGACTCTACGAACGTCTTGGGCACCGTGGCACCACCCCACCCTTGTCCGTAGGGAGCCTTGTAAGTACCGCCACGTACGGAGAACATCTGGATGGCGTTGTTGCCGCCAGCATTGCCGTTATAATCGCTGGTATAGTTGAACTTCATGGTCAGGATGTTCTCGGCGTTGTCCTCACCGGCGTAGGTCGACACCTCGGTCCAACCAGTCTGGTCGCTGCCTGTCCATGTGGTGCTGGCACAATACCAGAGATTCTTGTATAGCGGAATCAGCGAGTATTCGCCACTGCTGACAATATCCTCCAGGCCTGCAAGCACCGCAGCCTTCGTCACACCCTCGGGTTCCTTGCCATAGACACCAGTATAAAACAGGTACGCGCGAGCCATCATGGCTTTGGCAGCATAGCAGGTGATGCGTCCGTCGTTGGTCGATGAGGAGGCCTTGGGATAGGCATCAGCGGGAATGTTCTCTGCCGCATACTTCAGATCCTCGAAAATTACTTTGTACACTTCGTCAGGGGCAGCCTGAGGGACATTCTCCGTTGAAGGCACGGTGAGCAGGGGAACGTTCTCGAAGATACGCACTAGGTCGAAATACAGGATACCACGCATAGCACGGGCCTCGCCAATGAGCTGGCCATGAACTTTCTCGCTGGACCAGGCGATACGCTCCGAACGTGCAATGAGTTCGTTCACACGGTAGATGGCAGCATAGTAGCTCTCCCACAGCGTATTGTGCAGGTTCTGCTGCGAATTGTCCTCGCCCATGTCAAAGCGGTCGACCACGGCCGAGTTGCGGGCATCGGCATTACCCGTACCGCCAAAGCACTCGTCGCTCAGGAGCTCGGCAAGATAGTGGAAGGCAAAGGTCGGTCCGTTGGACACCGTACGCTGCCAACCATCGTAGCATCCGATGAGGGCGCGCGACACAGCGGCTTCGTTGCTGTAAAAGTTTCCCGTTGTACCTTCTGTCTTGGAAGAGACCTCCAGGAAATCCTCGCCACAAGAGGTCAGCGTCAGCGACATCAGACCCAGGGCGGCTATAGATAATATCTTTGTTTTCATATTCGTAATCATCTTGATATATTAGAACTTCAAGTTAACACCGAAAAGGAAGGTACGGGGACGTGGGTAGTAACCATAGTCGATACCTGCCACCCAGCCGGAGTTACCATAACCGATTTCAGGATCCATGCCGTCGTACTTGGTAAAGGTGAAGGCATTCTGTACCTGAGCATAGAGGCGGCACTGCGAGATGTATTTGCAATGGAGCAACTTGGAGAAGTCGTAGCCCAGCGTGATGTTGGAAATACGCAGGAAGTCGCCGTCCTGGATAAAGAGATCCGAGAACTGCCAGTTGACGTTGGTGTTGGTCACACGGGGCAGTGTGTTGCTGGTACCCTCACCTGTCCAACGGCCAAGAATGGCTGTGGTGTAGTTGGCCTTGACACTGGCATGGTTGCGCAGACTCTGCACAATCTTGTTGCCAGCCTGACCATTAGCCTGCAACGAGAAGTCGAAGCCCTTCCAGTCGAAGCCCAGCGAGAAGCCATAGGTGAAGTCGGGCATACCATTACCCAGGTTCACCTTGTCGTGCTCGTCGATGACGCCGTCGTGGTTGATGTCGTAGTACTTCACATCGCCAGGCTTCACATCGTCCTGCAGCACACCGTTGCCGGCAGCTATCCAGTTATTGATTTCCTGCTGGTTCTGGAAGATACCGGCTGTCTTATAGCCCCAGAAATAACCGATGGGCTCGCCGTTCGATGCACGATAGAATTCACCGGAGTTGTCGTAGAGCACCGAGCCCGTAGCACCGTGGATGATTCCGTCCTCATTGGGGATGTTACCCACCTTGTTCTTGTTATAGGCACCATTGACGTTGACATTGTAACGGAAATCCTTGCCGATACGGTCGTTCCACGACAGGGCCAGCTCCACACCCGTGTTCTTCACGTCACCGCCATTGATATACGGAGCACCCGTACCCACAGTGGCCAGCACGGGAGGCTGAACGAGCCAGTCCTTGGTGGTCTTGATGTAGAAGTCGAAATTGACATTCAGGCGCTGGTTCAGGAAACGGGCGTCGAAGCCAGCGTCGAACTGCTCTGATGTCTCCCAGGTGATGTCCTCGTTACCCAGACGTGTGGGAACGGCGCCCCACTGGTCGGCATCGCTGCCCAGCGTGGTACCGAAGTTGTAATAGTAGTTGTTGAAGGCCATCGGAGCCAGATACATGTAGTTACCGATGTTCTGGTTACCCACCTGACCCCAGCTGACACGCAGCTTGAAGTAGTCCATCACCTTGGTAACAGGCTCCATGAATTTCTCGTTGGTCAGTACCCAACCGGCAGAAACAGAGGGGAACGTACCGAAGCGGTGTCCCTTGGCAAAACGGCTGGAACCGTCGCGACGAACGGTGGCATTCAGCAGATAGGTCTCCTTCCAGTTCCATCCCAGACGGGCGAAGTAGCTGACCATGCGTTCCTCGTCCCAGGGTGAACCGCTGACGGAGAGGCCTTCTTCCTTGTTCATCGCCGTACCATTGCTCAGATAGGCGTAGCTCCATGTGTCGAAACCATCACGCAGCGAACCGTTACTGCCATAGATGCTCTGACCCTCGGTGCGATAGGTTTCATAACCTATCATGGCATCAAAGTGATGCTCCTTGATATCGAATTGATAGTTTAATGTGTTGGTCCATGTAATACCAAAGCCATCGCTGGCACTCTGCGACACACCCGTACGCGTGTCCTGATAGCTATAGATAGAGAAGTGATACAGGGGTGAGAACGAACGGTAGTTGTTCGAGTCGTACTTCACACCCAGCGTAGAACGGAACTTCAGGTTCTTGATGAACTCAAACTCAGCAAAGGCATTGGCCGTGATGGTCATGTTCTGCGTCTTGTTGTTATTGGTGGTCATCATCACACCATAGGGGTTGCCGTCAGAGTTCAGCCAGTCGCTATCGGTGGTGTCATTGTAGGGACTGCCGTAACGGCCGTTATCGCTGTATACAGGGCTCAGCGGCGACGTACCGAAGGCTGCACGCAGCGTATTGTTATAGGCGTTGCCCACGCCGATGCCGTTCTTCTTATAATAGATGAACGACACCTGCTCGCCCACCTTCAGGAACTTGTCGATGACCTGATACTCGGAGTTGACACGGAAATTGTAGCGCGAATAGTTCGACACATCCTTGCCTCCCACAATACCTTCCTGGTTCATATAACCCAGCGACATCACATAGTTGCCCTTCTGGCCACCACCACTGATGCTGAGATTGGCACTATAGGTCTGGGCGTTGTCCTTGAACATCTGGTCTACCCAGTCCGTATCGTAAAGGTTGCCGTCCTTGTCGAAAATGCTGGCATACTTCATCGATCCGTCGGCATTCATGGCATACCAGTCGTAGGCTGCACCATCCGAGTTGATATTCTGCTCGTCCATGATGGTCATATACTGCTTGGCATTCAGCATCTCCACCTTACGCGGTGCACTCTGCCAGCCCCAGTAGCCGTCGAAGCTTACTACTGCGCGACCCTCCTTACCGTTCTTGGTAGTCACCAGCACGACGCCATTGGCCGACTGAGAACCGTAGATAGCTGCCGATGCTGCATCCTTCAGCACGTCGATGCTCTCGATGTCGGCAGGATTCACCGTAGCGATATCGCCACGTACACCATCTATAATATATAGAGGACCGCTGTTACCCGTGGTACCCAGACCGCGGATGTTCACCTTCAGGCCCTCACCAGGCTGACCGGACTCAGAGATGATGGTCATACCAGGCGTCTGACCCTGCATGGCCTGCAACGGGTTCGTGGTGTTCAGCTTGGCGATATCCTCACCCTTTACCTGAACAGTGGCACCTGTAACCAGTTTCTTCTTCTGAACACCATAACCGATGACCACCACTTCGTCCAGCGAAGCGCGGTCTTCGTCCAGCGTGATGTTGTAATTGCTTGCACCATCTACCTTCACCTTCTGGGTGATGTAGCCGATGTAAGACACTACCAGCGTCTGCCCTGTGTTGGCCTCGATATTGAAATCACCTTCCATGTCGGTGATGGTACCAGTGCTGGTGCCTTCCACCTGGACGGTGGCACCAATCAGCGGTTCGTTGTCGGTTGACGACACGACCTTACCGGTAACAATCTTGGCACTAAGAGCAGACCCGATTCCCATTGCCTGCATCGTGAGCATAGCCACGACGAGCGCAACAAACTTTAGAGACTTTTTACTCATAGCTTAACATTTGTTTGGTTAGAATTATTATATATTATGTAAAAGATGTCAGCAATCGTTAGTAGCCAAACCGCACCATGCGATTTTTTCACGATGCAAAATTATACAATAAATCCTAACCTGCACGGCTCTTTTATGCACGTTCTGCGTGTGCATTTGTTATGCCGATGCACAAAATGTTAACAAAAGGGGTATATTTTGTTATCCCAGGCTGTTTTTATACTCTGAAGGCATCATTCCATACATCTCCTTAAAGTATTTCGAGAAGTATCGAGGATTGTTAAAACCAACCTTGTAAGCCACCTCCGCCACCGTCATCTGACTCTTCCTCAGCAGTTGCTCGGCATGTCGCAGACGTATCTGGCGGATAAACTCCGAGGGAGTGAGGTCGGTGACAGCCGTCAGACGCTTATACAGATGGACACGCGACATGGCCAGCGCCTCGGCCATCGTCTCCACGCTGAGGTCTGAATTGCCCAGGTTCTCCTCCACGTAATTCGTGGCGTCGCGCACCAGCTTCTCGTCCAGGTTGGTAATCTCCACCTCCTTGATCTGCGGTTTCAGCTTTCCCCTCCTACTGTATTCCATCACCTTACGGAACAGTTCCTGCAAATCCTTCACGCGCTGGTACACCGGCTTCCGATAATAGAAGGCGACGGCAATGAGGGTCAGATACACCAGCCACATCCACCACGAGCGATACCAGGGTGCTGCGATGCTGATAGCCAGCGTGCATTCCTCATTGCCCAGCGACCCGTCGTCGTTCAGCATGCGGACACAAAACGTATAGCTGCCCGACGACAGTCCCGTATAGACCACGTTCGGATTGGTTTCCTCCGTGTAGATCCACTGGTCGTTCAGTCCCTTCAGCCTGTAGGCGAAGCGGCTGCGATTGTGCACCTCGCCACTGTTCGACGCCAGCTGAATAGTAAAATGGTTCTCGTCGCAGTCCAGGTCCAGGCGGTCGGCAACGGTCTGCCCTGCCCCGTCCATCACCTTCACACCACTGATGATCGGCTTTTCTTCGTTTCGCGCCACATCCATGTCCTTGATGTTGATGATGTCGACACCCTCATAGCCTCCTATCAGAATCTTCCCGTCAGGAGCCACAATGGCCGAACGCTGGTTGAAGGGGGCATCCTGCAAGCCGTCGCGATTGTTGAAGCTGCGCACCACGAAAGTCCACGTCCCGTCGTCGTGCTGCTGGGGAATGATGCGCGACAGACCGTTTTGAGTGACAACCCAGACGTTCTGGCGATGGTCCTCCACGATGCCGTTGGCAGCACCATACAGTCCCCACTCTGCTCCAAGGAAATAGTTGCGCTGCCCCTTCGGATCCTGAATGGTGACTCCCGAGGCCGTACATTGCCACACCAGACTGCGCGAGTCCTCCATCACCTGGCACGAAGCCGGTGTCAGCGGCATGTCGCTGTGCTGGGCTTCAATACGGCGGTTTTCTATCTCCATCGTCCTGGGGTTTACCAGCGAATAGAATTCCGTATGCGCCACCAACAGACGGCCGTCGCCTGCCAGTTGTATCGACGAGATGTAGTTGCTGGCCAGCCCCGACTTGCTGTCCAGCGTCGTAAAGGCTTCCGTCTTGCGGTCCATGCATTGGAGTCCTGCTCCCAGCGTACCAATCCAAATGTTGCCCCAAGGGTCTTCACAGAGTGCCCATATGCTGTTGTGGACTAGTCCGCCAGGCTTGTCCGTAGCCCTGAAAGCACGGAACCGACCGTCCTTATACTGCGTCAGTCCGCCCTCGTAGCTGCCAAACCACAGCACGCCGTCCGTGGCCGTCAGACTGCTCACAATGATATCCGAGGCCAGTCCGGTTTGTGCCTTGTCAAACACGGTCTCCTCGCCCGTTGCCGGCACGTAGCGGATGATGCCCCTGTCGTTCGAGCCCAGCCAGTAGTTGCCCTCCTTGTCCACACAGACGGTGTTGATGTTGCCTGCTGCCACATTCCGGAAACGGAACAGATTCTCAGCGTAGTAATTGACACCATTCATATACGTGGCTATCCACATGCGGTCCAGCTGGTCGCGATAGATTTTGCGCAGGGTATTGTCCGAGATCGAGGTCTCGTCGTTCTTCACGTTCTGGAACTGTCTCAGCGTGCAATCCTGCAGGTTCACCACATAGACGCCCTGATGATCCGTAGCCAGCCACAGCTGCTGGTACTTATCGACGGTAATCCCCCATATTTTCGTCCCGTCAGGTATCCCCGTCACACCCAGACATCGCAGGGCTTCAGTGGCAGAGTCCACCCATCGCCCGGCACGTCGGAGCCACACATGGCAACGACCTTCCACCATCACCCAGAGATTCTTTTGGCCGTCGACGGTCAGGCTGTATCCGGCATCCTGTTCCGCACCCATGCGCCGCAGCGTATGGCTCTTCCACGATATCCATACCCGTTGGGTGTTGAAGCACACCATGTCACCATTGTTCGAGATGACAATCAGGCTGTTGCCGCACTCCGTCATGCCACTGACACCGATGTCTGCATTAAACTCCTGAGGACCGTTGCCGAAGCCGAAACGGCGCACCCGGCCCGTCTGGTCGTTCAGAAACCAGAAACCCTCGTCGTACGTCTTCACCCAGAAATTCTTGTAACGGTCGATGTAGATGCGTTCTATGGCCCCTCGGATACCCCTGGCATGCAGCCAGCGCTCAGGATGACGGTCGAACGTCTCCGTCCGGGGGTCGAAAATCGAGTATTCCACGCTGTGTCTCACCCACAGCCTGCCCTCGCCGTCCTCCATCACGTCGTCCACATAGTTCATCGACATGGTCGTCGAGTCGTTGGCGTTCGAGTAATAAGTCTTGATGCGATAGCCGTCATAGCGGTTCAACCCGAACGACGTACCTATCCACACCAGTCCCCTGCTGTCGCGAAGAATGCAGTTAGCCTGCGTGTTCGACAGTCCGTCGCGGGCATCCAGCCGTCGGAACTTCATATCAGCTATTGCCGCCCGCAAAACAGCGGGTAACATCAGCAATAATGCCAGTAACAAAAACGATTTTCGATTCATATTATAGTAGTGTCGGTATGCTTAACCCGTGCAAATTTACTCTTTTTTTCCCATACCGCCAAAATATTTTCGTTATTTCATCTTTTCTCCAAAAAAAAATGCTACACAACAAAGAATTCGGGCCAACCGCACGTCAGCCCGAATTTAAATGACGCGAGGCGCGAAAAACTTTCCATAATGTTTGGCAGATTGCATTTTTTGTGGTAATTTTGCCGTCCAAATCGTTAAACTGTAAAATTCCGACTATCATTACTCTATAGGACAAATGAAACGACTGAAGGTTTTGAGCACAACGATGCTCCTGGCGACAACAATGTGGGCGCAGAACCCGGTGATTTGCGACCGCTATACGCCCGATCCTGCGCCGTATGTGCATGGCGACACGCTGTATCTCTTTGTGGACCACGATGAGGACGTGACACAGAACGGCTACTTCACGATGAAGGACTGGCTGCTGTATAGCACGGTGGACATGGTGAACTGGACCTATCGCGGCACGCCGCTGACATCGGCGACGTTCTCGGCATGGGCCAAGCAGGACAACGACTGCTGGGCCAGCCAGTGCATTGAGCGCAACGGGAAATGGTACTGGTATGTGACGGCTACCATCAAGGGCGAGGCCTATCCCGGCATTGGCGTGGCCGTGGCCGACAACCCTGCAGGGCCTTACAGGGACCCCATCGGGAAACCGCTGGTGAAGGGATGGTTCAAGATAGACCCGACGGTGATGGTCGACGACGACGGACAGGCCTATCTGTACTATGGCAACAACATGCTGTGGTATGTGAAACTCAACAAGAACATGACGTCGTTTACGGGCGGCGAGGTATCGGTGAACGTGAAGGACGAGGCCGCCTTCGGTCCCCATAAGAACGAGAAGGGCGACCCCAACTTCGAGGAGGCGTCGTGGATATACAAGCGCGACGGGAAGTATTTTCTGGAATATGCAGCCGGTGGCGTGCCCGAGCACTGGGCCTACTCCACCGCCAACAAGGCTACCGGTCCGTGGACCTATCAGGGCAAGGTGATGGGCGAGGCCGAGAACAGCTTTACCATTCATGGCGGCAGCGTGGAGTATAAGGGACATCACTATATGTTCTACCACAACGGGAAACTGCCTGACGGCGGCGGCTATAAGCGCGCGACATGCATTGAGGAGTTCACGCGGAACGACGACGGCACGCTGCCCTTCATCAACTTCACTACCCAGGGCGTGGCTCAGTTGCAGTCGGTGAATCCTTACGAGCGTCAGGAGGCAGAGACCATCAACCAGTGTAAGGGTGTGAAGTGCGAGGGCGACTACAACGGATGCTATGTGACGGATATCGGTTCGGGCGACTATATCAAGGTACGCGGTGTGGATTTCGGCGACGACGGGACCACCCGTTTTACGGCCAGGGTACGCGCTGAGAAGGCCTGCGGAATCAATATACGTATCGGTTCTTCCTCAGGAAAGGTCATGGGCAAACTCTCTGTCGACCCGACGGACGGACAGTGGCAGGAGTTTTCGTGCGAACTGTCATCCCCCATCAAGGGTCTGCGCGACCTGTATTTTACCTATAGCGGCAAAAACGGTGCCAACCTGGAGTTCGACAGCTGGCAGTTCACCCCGACATCGGCGGACATTCACAGTCCACAAGTCACAGGCAACAGGTCTGCTGTAACGGGCATCTATGATTTAAACGGCAGACGGACAAACGGAACGACCCCGTCGAAAACCATCAAAATAGTAAATGGCAAAAAGGTTATGTGAGCCTCTACGCAGGAATCAACACAGCAACGCAGCTACACAGCAACATTGGGTAGTTTGCATTGTGGTGGAGAGGGATGGGGAATAATCTATAATTCTATTTATATTATATATTATATTATAATATAATATATAATATAATATCAGGGTCAACTTTTTCAGGACGACATTGGAAAACAGCAAATGTAGCGGTGTAGCTGCGATGCTGCGAGTGGCAAAAAATAATCAAAAAGTTTTACATAAATTATTTGGATTGCATGATTCTTTTTCGTACCTTTGCATTGTCAATGAGAAGGAAGGGTTATCGCTCAAAGCAAGAAGGCTTGTCGCCTGCAGAGAGAAGCCGTTTCGCTGACAGCGAGAAGCCGTTTCTCTCAAAGACCGTCCAGACAACGACATAAGGCGCCAAAATCGGGACCCTGGGCGAGAGCACCAATCTTTAATATTAACCTTAAGAAAAATTTTGAAAAATACTATGGGAACAATTCAGATTAAGAAAGTAGAAAAGAAGGTAGTCACCGGTAAGGTGGGCGAGGATCGCCAGAAGGTGAAGAAGACCTACGGCAAGATCATCTACCGCGGCACACTGGGGCTGGCGGACATGGCCGAGCACATCATGAAGCACGGAACGGTGTACACCGAGGCCATCACCATGAGCTCGTCGGTAACCCTGAAGGCCATCGCCATCAAGGACGGCCAGTCCAGTGAGGTGACCACGAAGCAGTTCGTGAAGAGCGACGGCGGTGGCGACGACCCCAGCGGATTCGAGGGAGCTTAAAAAGGTTTGGCCTCCGGGCGCAACCGACGCCAAACCGAGAACCATCAAGCTTGCTTGAATGGCCGAGGTGCGAAGGAGGTGGCTGAAGGCAACCCTTTTTGAATTGAGAATTGAGAATTATGATTTGACTAAGCACGGGAGTTGGGGTCGGCCCATAAAGGGCCTCATTGCATTGCGAAGCCACACTTCGATCTTTAGTCGAAGAACGCCACACTCATACCTTCAGGTGTGAGAATATCTAACAAAATCTTCTAGAAAATTAAACAAAATTAAAGACAAAAACCAGAAAAACCGAGAGCAGAAGAAAGTTTGCTTTCATTCTGCCGAGGTGCATCCGGTGTTCGCTGGAACAGCAAAAACCTCGGCTTTTCAAGCCTAAAAACAATTCTGCACTCGTCATTGAACATCAA